>MDTG01220785.1_pt1 | contig 16262 bp, 13 predicted proteins | sample 811421 | NCBI WGS metagenome assembly MDTG01 (sample SAMN05326645, study PRJNA326480) | marine metagenome | isolation source: seawater | place: Pacific Ocean: South East | collected 2011 | reverse complement strand
TGGCCTAGTGTGATCTGATAAGCCAACTGGTAAATCAAATTTTTTTTTTAAATCATCAATCATATTTAAATTAGAATTAATTTTTTCTGTTGGATAATTGAGTATGCAATGTAACAAAGTTATTTTATTATGGTATTTTCTAATCAATTTTAAAGCTGAACTTATTTCAGGTATAGTTGATGCTCCAGTTGACAAAATTATTGGGACTTTGGTTTTAGCAATTTTTTCGATTAATAAATGATTTGTTAAATCTGATGATGATATTTTAAAGTATTTTACTTTGTTTGAAAAAAAATTTACTATCTCTATGTCAAAAGGTGTAACAATGAAGTCAATTTTTATTTTTTTACAATATTTATAAATTTTAAAATAATCACTTTCATCAAATTTATCAAATTTTTTGAAAAGTTTTAATTGATTATTTTCTACCTCTTCGTTTTTATCCCAGTAGGCTTTAGCGTACTTTGACGCAATTTTTTCCGCTTTATAACATTGAAGTTTAATAGCATTTGCACCACCAACTTTTGCATCTCTAATTAACTTTTTTGCTAATTTAATTTTTGCTTCGTGGTTAACACCAATTTCAGCAATAAAATATGGGTTTTTAGACATTTTTTAATTTATTTTTATAACTTTTATATTATATATAATTTAATTCAAATTTATTTAAATACTCAAAATACAAATGGAAAAAGTTTTGATAACTGGTGGAGCTGGATTCATAGGCTCTAACTTGTCTAATTTTTTAGCCAAAAAAAAATGTAAAGTAACCATCATTGATGATTTGAGTATTGGAAGAAAAAAAAATATTAAAGATAAAAAAATTAATTTTATTGTTTCAAATATTATAAATATCAATGAATTAAAAAAAATTGGAAATTTTGACACGATAGTTCATTTAGCTGCAAAGGCTGAGATTTTAATTCCAAAAAAAGATGAAAAAAAATATTTTGAAACTAATATAAAGGGTCTACAACAAGTTTTAAATTTTGCTTCTCAAAAAAAAATAAAAAAGTTTATTTTTGCATCTTCGGCATCAATTTATGGAGATACAAAAAATGATAAAGTGAGAGAAAATTTCATACAAAACCCAAAACACTATTATGCTTATACAAAATATATTGGTGAAGAGATGATTAAAAAATACTGTAAAAATAATAATATAAATTTTTCTATTTTAAGATTTTTTAACGTATATGGTCCAAATTCTACAGCAGTCGTTGCAAGATTTGTAGCTCAATATTTACAAAATAAACCAATTACTATTTATGGAAATGGATTACAAAAAAGAGATTTTATCCACGTCAATGATTTAAATAGAGTGATTTTGAAAATTATAAATACTAGCAAAGGTGACAATCAAATTTTTAATATTGGGTCTGGAATAGCTACAGGAATTTTGCATCTAAAAAATATAATAGCTCAAAATCATAAGCATATTCTTTTGGAAAAAAGGTTAGATGATATTGAAATTTCTATTGCAAATATTTACAAGATAAAAAAAAAATTAAATTGGAAACCAATTATTTCCTTTCAAAAGGGGTTAAATGAGATGATCAAACTAGATAGACACAAGCTTATGAATATGCGTTTACCAACTATAAATAGTCAAAAAAAACTACTTAAAAAATTTAACAACTTAAAGTGAAAATTTTGAAGATGAGGTTTTAAAGATCTTGTTGATTAAGGATCATCAGAAAAATTTTTGAAATAACTTTAAGAGGTTATTTCTTTTAATATTCAAAAGAACTAACCTTAGAATATGAAGTATTAAAGTTTATTAATTAACTTTTATATAAAAGTGAGAATATTACCTGTTTTTAGGGAATTTTAGGGAATTTACTAAAATTAGGGCTTTACTGTTCAATGTTTGAACGCTATTAATGTTCAAAAATTGAACATATGAAAAATGAAATTGATCAGTTTGAAGTACTTAGAAAAATTGAAAAAGTTAAAAAATTTTCCCAAAGAGAACTTGCACAAGAATTAGGCTTTAGTTTAGGAAAGTTAAACTATTGTCTTAAATCTCTTCAAAAAAAAGGTTTTGTAAAATTAAAAAATTTTCAAAAACAGCCAAATAAAATTAGGTATTTGAAGTATGTAATTACTCCTAAAGGGATTTCTGAAAGAACTAAACTTACTATGAATTTTATGAAGAGAAAAATGAAAGAGTATGATGAATTAAAGAAAGAACTTGAAAAATATGAATGATGCAAAAAATAATTCAGAGTAAATTTATTTAGTTGGTTTCGATAAAATTATTTTAAATGGAAACAAAAATATTAATAACTGGATCTTCAGGTTTTATAGGCTTTCATATAGCAAAATCCGAGTTGGAAAAGGGGAATTACGTCATTGGTGTCGACAATTTAAATGAATACTATGATGTAAAGATAAAAGAAGACAGACTTAAGATACTTAAAAAATATAAAAACTTTTTATTTTTTAAAGATGATTTGAATAACAATAATTTTTATAAAAAGTTGAAAAAATATTTCAATGACATTGATGTGGTTATTCATTTAGCAGGACAAGCAGGGGTAAGATACTCTATTATTAATCCAGAGACTTATATTACCAATAATATACTTGCTTATGTAAAGCTGTTAGAGTTTTTTAAGTTTTCAAAAAAATTAAGAGTGTTGCTTTTTGCCAGTAGCTCATCGGTTTATGGAGAAAAAGGAGAAAAAAAATCCTCAAATTCAAGTGTAGATAAGCCAATTTCAGTTTATTCAGCATCTAAAATTAGTATGGAGTTAATATCAAATGTTTATTCTAAAATTTACAATATTAATCTTATAGGTTTAAGATTTTTTACCGTATATGGTCCTTGGGGACGTCCAGATATGTCTTATTTTAAATTTTTATTGATGAATAAAAGAAAGAAACCTTTAGAGATTTATAATTACGGTAAACATCAAAGAAGTTTCACTTACATAGATGATGTTATTTTAAACTTATCAAAGATTATTAATTTTTATAAAAAAAAAAAATTAAAAGGTGTATCTTCAGTTTTTAATTTGGGAAATGAAAAAACAATTAAACTAATGGACTTTATTAGAACTTTAGAAAAAGTAACAAATATAAAGTTCAAAAAAAAATTTGTAAAAAAACAATTAGGTGATGTTGAAAAAACTGGTGCTAACATAAAGCTTGAAAAAAACAAATTTAATTTAGAATTTAATCACGATTTAAAAGAGGGTTTATCAAAATTTTATAGATGGTTTAAGAACTATTGATATGAAAAAAAAAATCAAATTTGGAATTTTAGGACTTGGAAGGGTGGTAGAAAATAGAGTTTTTGAAGTTTTTAAGAATGAATTAAGAAATAGCAAAGTAGTATCAGTTTTTGATAAAAATAGAAAAAAAAATTTAAAATTTACAAAATTATTTGATTTAAAAAAAAATGATACTTTGAAAGACTTTTTAAATGTAGATACAAATTATATCTACATTGCTACAGAGTCCGGAAATCATGCTAAAGATATTTTAAAATGTTTTAAAGCAAATAAAAATGTAATTGTTGAAAAGCCCCCTACATTAAAAATTAATCAATTGATACAACTTAATAAAATCGCAAAAAGAAAAAAGTTAAAGTTTTACGTTATATATCAAAATAGAATGAATAATTCTGTGGAGTATCTCAAAAAAAAGATAAATAATAAATTTATAAAAAATATAATCTTTGTTAATTTAAAACTTTTGTGGTGTAGAAAACAATCTTACTATAATGATTGGCATGGTAAGTGGCTTTATGATGGGGGTGTCATTGCTCAACAGGGAATACATTATATAGATTTACTTTGTTATTTTTTTGGTGAACCGTCTCAGTGTGTTAGTATAATCTCGAATAAATCTAATAAACTTCAGGCAGAAGACACACATTTAGGGTTAATTAAATTTAAAAATGGAGTTGTATGTCAGGTAAGTTTGACAACAGCTTTAAGACCAATTGATTTTCAAGCAACTATTGAGGTTTTTCAAAAAGAAAAACAAACAAAGTTACATGGGTTATGTTGTAACAAAATTGATATCATTAGATACAATTTTAACAAAAAAAAAGATACTAAATTATCTAGACAATATTCAGAAAATGTTCCTACAGGTTACGGTCTCTCACATAGAAAAGTATTTCAAAATATTATTAATTATGAATTAAAAAAAAAATCTATAAAACCATTAAGTGCAATAGAAACTTTAAGTACTCTAAAATTAATTCAGATGATGTATAAAAGTTCAGAAAAAAAATCATGGGTAAATTTTAAAGATAAAAACTTAAATTCAAAATTAGGTAATAAATGAATATAAACAAACTTATTCAAAATAAAATAAATCTAAAGGATCGACAAAAGTTTGTATCGATTATTGGTTTAAAGCCATCAAAAGGTGCTCGCTCTCCGATTTTATGGAATAAAGCTTATTCAAAGCTCAAAATAAGCAAGAAGATGTTCCCCTTTGATTTGAAACCTCATAAACTTGGCAAATTAATTTATTATTTAAAAAGAAATAATAATTTTTTTGCTTCAGCTGTCACTATTCCTTATAAAGAAAAAGTAATTAGCTACCTTGATGAAATTGACCAATCGGCATCAGAGATAGGTTCTGTTAATTTAATTGTAAAAGAAAAAAACAAATTAAAAGGTTATAATACCGATTATATTGGATTTCAGTACACTTTAAAAAGAATATCAAAAAAAGTTAATAATATTTTAATTATTGGTTGTGGTGGAGCAGGCAAAGCTTGTATTATTGGTACTAAAAATAAATACCCTAAAGCAAATGTTTATCTTTTTAATAGAGATCTAAACAAATTAAGAAAATTTAATAAAAGAATAAAAACTAATAAAAAAAATATTAAAATTTTAAAGAATTTTATTGATTTTAAGAAATTAAAAAAAATTGACTTGATTATTAATACTACTTCTTTAGGTTTTGACTCAGAAATTACCTCAATAAAATCTAACTTTAAATATTTTTCCCCTATTTCTTTTTCAGAAATAAAATTTAATAAACTTACTACTAAAGAAAAAGTAATAAATGCTATAATAGAAAATATACTTGATACATTTACTTTTTTAAAAACAAATTCAAATGCAATTATTTTTGACATTATCTATCAGCCTTCAAGAAGTTTGATAATGAAAATTGGAGAAAAGATTGGATTGAGAACAATAAATGGTTTAGAAATGAATTTTATGCAAGCAGTACAGGCATTTAAAATAGTAAACAAAAAAATAAAAATAAATAAAATAATTAGTGTGATGAAATAATGGATAATAAATTCCCAGGAAAAGATATAACCGATAGTGATTTAAAAGATAAGTTTCCTTTATCTTCATCGCTAAACAAAAAAAAGATTGTTAAAATAGATAACAATATTAGTTTTGGAGGAGATGTGGTGCCAATTATCTCTGGTCCTAATGGTATTGAAAATAAAGATCTTATTTTTAAATGTTGTGAAGTACTTGAAAAAAATAATCTTAAACTTTTGAGAGGTCAAATTTACAAGCCTCTGACTTTTCCATATAGATCAAAGAAATATTATGAAGTTGGTGATGAGGGTCTTAAAATCTTAGAGGAAGTTAAAAAAAATTTTGATGTTCTAATTGTTTCTGAGGTAATGGAGACTGAAAAATTAGAATTAATGAAACATATAGTTGACGTTTTTCAAATTGGAGCTCGAAACATGCAAAATTTTCCACTTATTAGTAAAACTGCCAAGCTTAATAAACCTATAATTCTAAAAAGACATTTCGGTTGTTCAATTAGAGATTTATTAGGCTCATCAGAATATGCGTTAATAGAAAAAAATGAAAAAGTTATACTCTGTGAAAGGGGAATTTCAGCTCCGCATACACACAAATCCACAAGTCGTTTTATGTTAGATATTCAAGCTATACCAGCTATAAAAGAATATAGCTGCCTTCCAATTATTTCGGACCCTAGCCATGCATGTTTTTGGCATGAATGGGTGGAGCCTTTAACCCTAGCATCTTTAGCTGCTGGAGCAGAAGGTTTAATGATCGAATTTCACCCTGATCCAAGAGAAGCCGCTGTTGATCCTCTACAAGCTATAAATTTTGATGAATTTACAAATTTAGTGAAAAAGTTAAGATTAATCGGTTCTTCACTCAACAAAAAAATATTTTAATGTTCAATCCATTTGTATCTATCATTGTAAGAACAAAAAATGAGGATTTCTGGATAGGAAAATGTTTAAATGAAATTTTTAATCAGCAATATCAAAATTTTGAAGTAATATTGGTTGATAATAATAGTAAAGACAGAACTATAAACATTGTAAAAAAAAATTTTCCAAAAGTAAGAATTGTAAATTATAAATCAAAAATCTTTTTACCAGGGAAAGCTCTGAATTTGGGGATTAAAAAAAGCAAAGGGCATTTGATTGCTATGATTTCCGGACATTGCATACCAAAAAATAATAAATGGCTTAGTATGCTCGTAAAAAATTTTAAGAATTCAAAAGTTATCGCTTGCTATGGAAGACAAGAGCCATCTGATATTTCAGAACCAAATGACGTTAGAGATTTAACCTACCTTTTTGGATTAGATAGAAAAGTTCAATTAAAGGATCCTTTTTTTCATAATGCAAATAGTATGATTAGAAAATCGACATGGAAAAAAAAACAATTTGATGAAACTATCAAACATATAGAAGATAGATTATGGGCGTCATCAGTTTTAAGAAATAGAAAAAAGATTGTTTATGAACCAGAGGCAAGTGTCATCCATTTTCATGGGGTTGGACACCACGGAAATTTAAAAAGAGTTAGCACCATTTCCAAAATACTTAAAACAAGAATGTTTAAAAATAAAAAAAAATCGATCATTTGTATTATACCCTTAAGTAAACCGATCAAGATAAATGGAGAGTATTTGGTAAAAAAAACAATTAGTGATTTAAAGAGGGTAAAAGAAATTGATAAAATTTTTATAAGTACTGTTGATAAAAAATTAGAAAATCAGATAAAAGATAAAAAAATTATTGTTTTACAAAGAGATAAAGATCTGCAAAAAGAGTTCTTAGGTATAGAATATGTTTTAAGTAAGACTTATTCACGTCATATAAAAAAGTTTAACCCATCTCATGTAATTGTTGCAGAGGAAATTTATTTAAACAGACCAAAAAACTTTTTTCAAAGTATAATTAATAATTTTGATGAGAATTATGAGTCCATCATCCCTATTTTTAAAAATAATAGTAATAATATTTGGAAAAAGGATGAGCAAGGTAATATTCATCCACTTTTTAAAACAAGTTTACCCTCAGAGTTTGTTGATCATAAGATTTATGAAGAAGCGAAAGGTTTGGGAACCTTGGTTAAAGCTGAAACATTTGAAAATAGCGGAAGAGAGTCGAATTCACAAAAATTCATTGAAGTTGATAAAAAAAATACAATAACAACAAAAGAGATGATTAATTTCAATTTTGATTAAAAATGAGTTCATTAACAATTTTTATTCCTGCTAGGTCGGGCTCAATGAGGATAAAAAATAAAAATCTTCAAAAGCTAGGAAAGATTTCTCTTCTTGAGCGCAAAATAAAAATTTGTAAATCTCTCAAAATAGGTAATGTAGTTGTCTCAACCAATTCAAAAAAAATAGCAAAACTTTCCATAAAAAATGGGGCAGAAATACCATTTTTGAGACCAGAAAAATATTCAACATCGAAAGCATCAACTGTTTCAACAATTTTACATTATTTGAGATTTTTAAAAAAAAATAATAAAATAATCCCAACCTATTTGGCAATATTGCCTTTAACAAACCCGTTTTTGAAGAAAAAAACAATAATTTCTGCTTATAAAAAAATAGTTAAGAACAAAAAAATGAATTCTATAATTGGTTTTACTGAAGCTAATGACCATCCATTTACATTTATTAAAGTAAAAAAAAAATACTATTTAATATTTTTAAGCATGAGGGATCAATTTATAGTGATTATGAGAGAACTCAAGATTGGCCAAAAGCATTTATTAGCAGCGCTGCTTTAAAAATAACTAAAACTTCTTATTTCTTAAAATATTTGAAAGAACATTCACCACTTTTTGGTATTAAAACTTTTGATTTAAAAAAAACAATGGCTATTAAAATTACAAAAAAAGAGAGTTTTGATATTAATAATAAAAAAGATCTTTTATATGCTAATCAAATTTTAAATAAAAAGAATTAAAGATGACATATTTATTTATTGAAAAATATTAAATTAATGAATCAGTTTAATTTTAAAAAAAAACAAAAGATATTAGAGAAGAGATAATGATTTATTATTCAAAAAACTTAAAATTTAAAAGGCTTTTATGTGTGGGTTAGCTGGATTTATTGGATTAAGAAAAAAAATCCCAAAAATTGAAGATATTAAAAATTGTAAGATGTCTCTAAGAAGAAGAGGCCCAGATACATCAGGAGTTTTTAGAGAAATTATAAATGATAAATCAATTTTATTAATACATACAAGATTATCCATCGTTGATTTGAATAAAGAATCTTCACAACCTTTTTCTGATAATAATGGCACATTAATATTTAACGGAATGATTTATAACTATATTGAGTTAAAAAATGATTTAGAAAAAAAAGGTGAAAAGTTCAAAACAACGTCTGATACTGAGGTTTTGTTAAAGTTATTGAACATTTATCAGGAAAAAGCTTTAGAAATGATTGATGGAATGTGGGCTTTTGCTTATTTTAATCATAAAAATAAATATCTTCTTTTAAGCAGAGATATATTTGGAGAAAAACCTCTTTATTATCAAAGCAATAATAACAACTTCTATTTTAGTAATTCTATAAAAGGCCTTCAAAAATTGAGTAAAAAAAAACTCACTTTTAATAAGCAAAAAATTAAAAATTTCTTAAGTTATCAAGATAGAATTTATGGGATTGATAATGAAACTTTTTTTAATGATATATTTCAATTTCCTGCATCTTCTTATCTAAAAATAAGTTTAAAAAAAGATATCAATTTAAAATTCAATAAATTTTGGAAATTAAACATCATAAATAATAAAAAAAAATTTGATGATGCATGTAAGGATGTTAAAAAAATTACTAAAAATATTTTACGTACACGCTCAAGATCAGATGTTCAAAATTCGATTTTAGTAAGTGGTGGTTTAGATTCTAATACAATAGTTTCTAATGCAAGAAAATTTTCAAAAATTAATGGATATAGCTTACTATCAACTAGCGCAGATTATGACGAAAGAAGACAAATCGAAAGTTCTGAAAAATTAAATAAATTTAAAACAAAATTTATTAAATCTAATAACTCAGGTTCTCTTAATTTATTAGAAAGAATGATTGAGTATGGTTATAATCCTGTATTAACTCCCACATTCCTTGGACTAGGGCTTTTGTGTAAAAAAATTAAAAGAGATAAAAACAAAGTCTTATTGACTGGTATAGGAGGTGATGAATTATTTTGTGGATATTATATTAATTTCTTATCTCATATATTATCATATAAAAATCAAAAATTATTCAACCAAAAATATTCATTTTGGAAAAAAAACATCAAGAAATTTATTCGTAATCCAAATTTAAAAAATTTTGAAATTGCAGGGAAACTTGAAAATAAATATAGATTGAATTTATTTACTGAAGAAAATAATAATTTTAAAAATTATATAAAAAAGTACAAAAAAATAACAGTTAATAAAGTTCATAAAGACATATTTTATAATAATATGTTGCAAAATATTTTTTATCAAAGTTTACCTGCACAACTTTTTCAATCTGATTATGTGTGCATGTATTTTTCAATAGAGAACAGAAGTCCTTTTTTGTCGAAAAAACTCTTTGAATATATATATAAATTAAATAAAAATTTTTTTATGTATAATGGTATCCCTAAAGCGATACTTCGTAAGTCATTTCAAAAAAATTTTCCATTAGAAATAAGAAATAATTTTGAAAAAATTGGTTTTTATTCCCCATTTCGAACTTTCTTTAAAAAAAAGGATACCCCTTTAATAAAAAGATATTTATTTAATTCAAAAATTTTAAAAAAAAATTTAAATATGGATTCATTTAAACAACTATTTTCAAGTAAAAATGTCCTTCATTCAGAAAGTAAATTTATATTTGCGTGTTTAAATATTGCTATTTTAGAAAAATCAATCAAAGAATGAAATGAAAAATGAAGTTTAATATAATAAATTACTTAAGACATGGAAGATATAGACCAACCAATTTAATTGAGTCGCTAATTGCTCAACTATTAAATTTAATCTATATCAATAGATCAAAAAATTTCTCTTTTCATATTTTATGGTACAAAAAAGCACCTCAATCATCATATTATTATAACAAAATTGGAAGATTTTTATTATTAGTATTAAATTTCATATCTATAACTATTTTTAATAAACTTCTAATTAAAGGCATTGGTATCTCTGATGATATTTTTCTTTCACAGAAACGTGGTAACGACAATTCTTATTGGCCAAATTGTAAAAAGATTGATTATCAAAAAAGAAAATTAGAAAATATTGATGAAATTTTAAAAAAAATTAAATCTCAGTATGAATATTCAATACAAAAAAAAACTCAACGAGACTTACCCTTTTGGATTAAGAATCGAGAGCTTTTTAGAAAAAATTTTTTTGATGAAAATGGGAACGTTTATTTAAAAAAACTAATCAATTTTAGAAATTCAGAAATTGAGTTTAGTTCACATTTGCTTTCTAGTCATAACATTGACAATCTTAATACTAGATTAAATAAACTAAAAGCCTTAAGAATTTTTATGATTTATCATAAGGTTGCTGAGTTGATTGAAGAAGATATAATTATTAATATCACTGATACTAATATAGGGAATGCGAAATTCATTCATTATCGTAATCAATTAATAAATGAAAGAATTTTAAGACAGGCATATTTTTTATCTCAACTAAAAAAGAAAATAAATTTGGATAAAAAAGATTCAAATATTTTTTGTGATATTGGTTCAGGTTATGGATTACTGCCATCAATATTAAAAAAAAATTACACCAAATCAAAGTTTATTATTGTCGATCTGCCTGAGTTAAATATCTTAAGTTACTATTATTTAAAAAACTTTTTTCCTAAAAGTAAGATTTGTCTAAGTCATGAAATTCAAGACAAAGAACGAATTGATAGAGATTTAATTAATCAATATGATTTTGTTATTTTAGAACAAGATGATTTGAAAAAGCTTGAAAACAAAACAGTGGATTGTGTAATTAATACAGCTTCATTAGGAGAAATGTCAAAAATAGATCAGGATTATTATATTAGTCAAATTGAGAGAATAACAAAAAAATATTTTTATTCTGTAAATAGACATAGAGCTGATAACATTTTATTTAAATCAACCCCGGGTTATTATGATTTTAAATTAAGCGAAGATTGTTGGATTATTAAGTTATATAAATTTTCTCCTACATTTCACTTAGAGGTATTACTTGAAAAAAATGATTATAATAATGACATATAGATTTTAATGAACATACTGTTTAAAAAAAAAATATGAAAAAAGTAGGTGATAATATAAAATCATCAATTGGTGCGTTTAATTTTGCAGGGAATGTGCACAAAAGTTTTGAAAAACATGTGAAAAAATCTGTACCATTTTATGAAGAGGGACATGATATAATTTGTAAGCTAAGTAGTTTTTTTTTAGTAAATAAATCTGTAGTTTACGACTTGGGATGTTCTACTGGAAAGTTAACCAGAAAGATTTCTGAATATAATCAAGATCTTCAAATTAAGATATATGGAATAGACTCCGAGCCAAAAATGATCAAGCATTCCTCAAAATTACTTAATAAAAAAACAAAAAAACGAATTAGTTATAAGAAAGGTGAATTAACAAATATCAAATTTAAGAAATCTGACCTTATAATTAGCTATTACACAATACAATTTATTAAACCTAAATTTAGACAAAAAATTTTTGATAAAATATATAAAAGTTTAAATTATGGTGGAGCTTTTGTTTTATTTGAAAAAGTTAGAGGTAATGATGCAAGATTTCAAGACATATTTACTCAAATTTATCATGAATTTAAACATGACCAAGGTTTTTCAAAAGATCAGATTTATAATAAAGCAGCATCAATCAGAGGTGTATTAGAACCTTTCACCTCAGAAGCAAATGTTGATTATATGAAAAGAGCAGGCTTTAAGGATATAACGACAATTATAAAATATTGTAGCTTCGAAGGATTTTTGGCAATTAAATGAAAGAACAATTATTCCTGTAATAAGTTGTGATAAGCAGCATTTTTATAAATTCTTAAATGTTAAATATTATACTTAACTTTTTAACTTTTGGAAAATTTTATCTCGGAAAGAAAAGAGATGTTTTGATTTTTGATGCTGCTACTTCCAACTTTCTTTCCTTATATTTTAAAGTTAATGAATTTAGTTTTTTTTATTCTAGGAAAGAAAAATTTGAAATAATAGCTTTTATAATTACACTTTTTAAAGATGGATATAAAAATTTTGGACAAAATTATTTTTTTAATTATCTAAAAATTTATAAACCAAAGTTTATTTTTTCTATGTGGATTTTTAACAAGAATTTGTATTATGTGAAAAATAATTTTTCAAATATAAAAGTAATAATTGTCCAAGGATATCGAATGTTCCATGATGATTATGAATTATTATCAAGTTATCCATCAAATTGTGTAGATTTATTTTTTACATTTCGCGAAAAAGATAGAAACAACTTAAAAAAAAAATTTAATGTAAATTCTATAATACCAATTGGGTCTATAAAAAATAATCATTATTACAAAAATAAAGATAAATTTAAAAATAAATTATTATTTTTTTCAGAGTATAAATTTGAATTTTCTCATGATGAAAAAATTATTCTTAAAACTCTGGACAAATATTGTGGTATGAATAACTTAAAATTTGATATTCAACACAGACATAAGGATATTCCAAAAAATTACTTAAAGTATCTTAAAAAAAATCGAATTTTTAATAAAGATAAAATCTTTAAAAGAAATGATTATAGTTCTCCATACGAAAATTCAAATAACTATCATACTTTAGTACTAACTAACTCAACTTTATCTGATGAGTTTATATCTAATTATAAGCGAGTCGTGGCCTTAAGCTCTCATGAAGATTTTGATGATAAAAAATATTCAGAGTTAAATTGTGGGAAAAGAAGACAAATCAATTTTGATAATCCAATGTTTAAAGAAATGTTACCAAGAAATTTTTCGTGGACTGCCAATCTAAATGAAAAAAATATATTTGCGACTTTAGATAATGTTATTAAATGTAATGAAAAAAATTGGATTGAACATGTCGATAAATATAGCAACCGATTTTTATATGATGAAAATAATGAGATTTTTATTAATAAATTAATAGAAATTGGTATAGGGTCTAAATTAAAAAATAACTTTCAAGTAAAAAAAAATTGATAAATAATAATTTAATCAAAAAAGCAGTCTATGATTATTTTAAAAGACGGATATTAAATTAAATGATACAAGGAATAAAAATATTACTTTCAAATTGTAATAATATTAATAAATTAAAGTTTGTAACTTTTAGTTTAATTAATAGTTTATTTGAAACTATTAGCTTAGCTATAATATTCTCAATTATTTTACTTTATTTCCAAAATCCACAAAAATTGGATCTTACAATTATTTCACTTAATCTAAATACAATTAATTTTAATACAATAATTTTATCTTTTGTTTTAATAATAATTATAAAGACTATTTATCTAAACTTTTTTTCTTGGTGGAGAAATAGTTTTGTATTTAGATTTAATACAGAAATGAGCAATAAGATTTTTAAATCATATCTTGATAGAAATTATGAATTTCATCTAGAAAAGGACTCATCTGAATTTGTAAGGAATACTTTTAGTGAAAGTAGAATTTATTCTAATACTCTTGATGTAATCCTAAAATCACTTTCTGAGCTATTGCTTTTAACTTTTATAATAATTTTTTTATTTTTTTATAATTTTTATATTACATTTACGGCTTTATTTATTAATTTATTTATAGCCTTACTATACGTAGGCATAACAAAAAAAAAATTGGTGAATTTTGGGAGTTTAAAAGTACTTTATGTCAAGAATTTACTAAAAAATATTAGGGAAGGATACGATTATATTAAAGAAATTAAGATCTATAATCTTAAGAACTTTTTTACAAATAAATTTGATAAGAACGTAAAAGAAGTAAACAGAACACAAAAATGGTCATCCATAATAATTGAGTTTCCTAAAAATTCTTTAGAACTTTTAATTTTATTTTTTTTTGGGATTATATATTTTATTTTTTCTATTACAAATTTTGAAGTTTCAAAAACCGAGATTGTCATTTTAATAGTTTCTTACGGAACTGCCTCATTAAAAATAATACCATCTTCATTAAGAATAATTAATTATTTCAGTGTTATTTCGAATTCAATAGCAAGTATACAAGAGATTAATAAGCAAATAATATTTAGAAATATTGAGAATAATAAAAATATAAAAATATATGATAAAAAAAATTTTGTAGAAATAAAAAACTTAAATTTTTTTTATCCGAATAATAAAAAATTTTATTTAAAAAATTTAAATTTTAGTATGTCCACAGGAGAAATCATTTTTTTAAAAGGTGAAAGTGGTATTGGTAAATCGACACTAATTAATTTAGTCTGTGGTTTAATAAAGCCAAAAGATGGAAAAATTACTTGTAATGACAATGATATTTCTCAAAATTTAAACAAATGGTATGAGGGGATTTCATATGTTTCTCAAGGAAGTAGATTGTTAGATGAAACTATTTTAAATAATATTATTTTTGAAAATCCTATTGACCAAAAAAAACTTGATTATGCAATTAAAATTTCAAATTCAAATGAATTTATTAACAATTACGAGAAAAAACTTGATTATGTTGTGGGCGAAAATGGATCAAATTTGTCAGGTGGGCAAGCTCAGAGAATCATTTTAGCAAGAGCAATATATAAAAGGCCAAAAATTTTGATTTTAGATGAATTTACAAGTGCTTTGGATAATGAAAATGAAAAAAACATTTTTGAGTCATTAAAAGCATTAAAAAACGATTGTATTATTTTAATTTCTTCACATAATTCTTTTGTTTCCTCAATTTCTGATAAAATATTTGAGTTAAAAAGATCCAATAAGGATTATAAAAAGATTATTTTTGAAGAAGTTAAAAAATAAGTTTAATGAAAGCTATTTATAGGAGTAAAAGAAAAATTTTTTCATTTATAAAGAAATAAATTAAATTTATGATAAACACTAACTTTTTAGATTGTACTTTGAGAGATGGTGGGTATTACAATCAGTGGCATTTCAATAAAAAATTTACAGAAAAATATTTAAAAATAGTAGACAAAATAGGTTTTAAAAATGTTGAAATTGGATTTAGATTTTTTGAGTCAGTTAGAACAAAAGGATTGAATGCCTATTGTGATCCACATTTTATAAGATCTTTGAAAATCTACAAAAATATTAATTTAGGTATAATGTTTAATGCTTCAGATTTGATTAAACACAAAGATAAATTAGATTATTTCTATAGATCTATAGATATAAAAAAAATAAGTTTTGTAAGAATTGCATGTCACTTGGAGGAAATAAAATATATCAATTTTTTTGTTAAAAATCTAAAAAGAAATAAAATTAAAGTAATGGTTAACATAATGCAAATATCCGAAATCAAAAAAAATAAAATTAGGCATGTTGTTGAGGATATTATGAAAGTAAATCCTGATGTTTTGTATTTAGCAGATAGTCTTGGATCAATGAATAAAAAAAATATTCTTAACTTATATAGAAATTTTAAAAAATATTGGAAAGGTCCTATGGGCTTGCACGCTCATGACAACATAAATAACGCCTTAAAAAACTCTTTGGCACTTGAGAAAGAAGGGATAGAATGGATAGATAGCACAATAACAGGCATGGGAAGAGGACCTGGAAATACTAAATCAGAGGATATAGTAAAATCATTTAAACAAAATTTTGAATATTCTAATTTTAAAAATTTCAAAAATTATATTAATAAAAATTTTATTCCATTAAAAAAAAAATACAAATGGGGAACTAATAATTACTACAAAGCAGCTGCAAAATTTAAAATTCATCCTTCTTATGTTCAAACGCTGTTGACTGATAAAAGATTTAAAGAATATGATAAAAAATTTTTAATAAACAATTTAAAGAAAAAAAAAACATCAAAATTTGAATTAAATAAAATTTTTTTAGCTAT
>MDTG01394953.1_pt1 | contig 16263 bp, 15 predicted proteins | sample 811421 | NCBI WGS metagenome assembly MDTG01 (sample SAMN05326645, study PRJNA326480) | marine metagenome | isolation source: seawater | place: Pacific Ocean: South East | collected 2011 | reverse complement strand
GCTGAAGTTTCATCTTCAATTTGGTCCATCATTTCCAGCGCTTGCATCTTCAAGCCTTCAGGAATCTGTAGAGCGATTAATCTATGATCATGACCTTTGATTCTATCTATCAACTCTTCGAGTTGGAAATCATGGCGGTCTAGGTCCATAAAAATCACTGGCAGGCCATTCATTCAATAGGATGCCGGATAAATTGGATTACGATTCTGCTAAGAAATCGACGTATTCATCTGGCTCAAGCAGATTTTCCATATCCACGTCATGGGGATCCAAGATGATAATCCATCCCAAATCATATGGTGAATCATTAACCAAATCTGGGTTAATTTCCACCTCACCATTAACTTCTGCAATCTGACCAGCAAATGGACTTGGGAAAGTCAATTTTTCATCTGCTGTCCAAATCGAGAACAAATTCATTTCTTCATCAATCTCTGTTTCTGCATGTGGCAGTATCACACGAAGTACTTCTCCGATGTCAGCACCTAGGTAACCGGATATCCCAATTACCAAGCGGTCATCTTTTTCTTGGTACCAAAGATGGTCCCTCGAATACTTGCGGCTGTGTGCTATGCCGAATTCCATGACTTCTTCATCCATGGTCTCAACCCTGAGGCGCGGTTTCAACGGTAATATATGAACACACTGCAAGAAATGAATTACAGAGGGGTATGGCTCAAATGCTTTGACTCGTTGGCTCGTAACATGCACTTCGAGGAGACTGATGAGCAACAGATGATTCGCGAACTGGTACGAGACTTTGCAGAGTCGGTCCTGCCACCTACCATTGAACACCGTGACGCCAACCAAATACCTCCGGCTGAAGAATGGGCCCAATTCATTGAATACGGATTACAAGGAATAACTATCCCTGAAGAATATGGGGGAAACCCGGTCGATGATGTCTCAGAATCAATCATCATTGAAGAGTTGGCTAGAATTGATCCTTCTTTTGCAGTTATGTACTGTGTACATGTTGGACTTTGTTCCAAAACCATTGCACTGCATGGAAATGAGGAGCAGAAATCAAAGTATTTACCTAGGCTTGCAGCAGGAGAAGTTGGAGCATATTCACTATCAGAGGCTGGAGCAGGAACAGATGCAGCAGCTATGGTCTGCAAAGCTAAACTTTCAGAAGATGGTTCACATTACATTCTAAATGGCGAAAAAATGTGGGTTACAAATGGAGCCCAGGCGCAAATTTACGTTCTATTTGCAAAGGATGTAGGCCACCCCGACTACGGTGTGAAGAAGCATGGTGGTTCAACTGCATTCATTGTGGAGCAATCTTTCGAAGGATTCACTGTTGGTAAGAAAGAAGACAAATTGGGGATTAGATCTTCAGATACATGCACTCTTGTTCTTGAGAATTGCAAAGTTCCAGTTGAAAATGTATTAAAAGGTTCAGGCAAAGGTTTTGCAATCGCAATGAATGCTTTAGACAATTCAAGAATTGGTATTGCTGCGCAAGGTTTGGGTATTGCCCAGGGTGCTTATGAATCAGCATTGAAGTACGCACATGAAAGGGAAGCTTTCGGGAAACCAATCGCTCATCATCAAATGATTACAACCTATCTCGCAGATATGGCGACCCGTATAGATGCGGCCAGGCTACTAGTCTATAGAGCATCATGGGCTAAACAGGAACATTATGAGAATGATGGTCCAAGGCATACTAAAGAAGCTAGCATGGCCAAATTGTTTGCTGGCGATACTGCAATGTGGGTTTCAGAAAGAGCAGTTCAGGTCTTAGGTGGCTATGGGTACACCAAGGAGTTCCCGGTAGAGAGATTCTTCCGTGATGCTAAGATCACTCAGATCTACGAAGGCACCCAAGAAGTACAGCGAATCGTAATTGCTCGAGCTATTAAACCCTGATTTTGATGAGAGGACTGCTAATGAGAAAAACCATATTGCTAATGATTACCTTTCTATTCGTAGGTTCCATAATCTCGCCTACATCAAGCGCAGCAACCTCTTGGGAGGTTAAAATTGCATACAATGGAGAATGGAGTGGATCTGTAGGCGGAGATGGTTCTTCATCTTCTTATGAGGGGTATGGCGGTAGAACAATATCTGTTTCTGGGGATATCGCTAGTGCTGCAATTCAAAAAGGAGAGGACAATTCTGCAGAACTGTGTGTTTCAATTTCTACTGGGGGTGAAGTCAAAGAATCATCTTGTACTACTGCAGGCTATGGTATGGTAACAGTTTCTGCAAGTGATTATTCTGATGTAGACAGTATTCCAGGATTTAGTGCAATGGGTGCAATTTCTATTCTTGGTATGGCTGCAATTACATTTAGTCGAGAACGGCAATTGCAATAATTCAGTCAGATTTACAGAGATTTATAACTGCCCTGATTAAGCGTTAACTGGTGAGTAATCTTTGACTTTTGACTCAGAATACGAACCATTTTTCCAACCTCCTGGCTGGATTATCGGCCCCATATGGGTCATTTTGTACACGAGTATTGCAATCAGTTTCTGCATCACACTCAGTAGGCGGAGTGAACTAAAAAACAGATATCCAATCATTGTTCTTTTCATCGCACAACTTACACTAAATCTTGCTTGGAGTGATGTATTTAATTCAGCAAATTATCTTCTTTCATTGACGATGCTTGTATTTATGATAATATTTTCAATAATTTATGCATATTTGATCTACAAACCAATCAAGCTTGCTTCAATCATTATTTGGCCTTACATCGCATGGATTACTTTTGCAGCAGTTATCAACGCAGCATATTACATCGAATTCAATTGATCTTTAGGGAAGGCTTGACAATGCTTGAGGCAATGCCATTGATTCTAAAGCTTCAAAGTTGTGAAACTAGATCTTCTAGAACTGCCTTTGGATCGTTTGCTTTAGTAACTCCACTTGCTAGTAGAACTCCTTCAGCACCAAGAGATATTGCAGTAGCAACATCTTGACCATTCTTCACGCCAGCTCCACAAAGTACTCGCACATTTGGATTAACTTCCTTTACAGCTGCAACGGTATCGCTAACGATAGTTGGGTCTGCAGTTGTTACAGATATGTCGCCACCTATCAATTCAGGAGGTTCTACAGCAATAAATGTCGGTCCTAGTTCTGCTAGAGCACGCGCTTCAGATACATCTGCCGCACAAGCACAAACAGGAAATCCATCCGGTAGCATTGCCATTAAGTCTCTCACATGGTCTATTGGTACCTTATGTTCAGCATGGTTGATGATTGTTCCAGATGCGCCTCTAGATATTGCGGTTTCAGGTTCTAGCCAACCAGTATGAGAACCTTGCCCTACAGGATCGAGATGCTGCGCCCATACTTCCAAGCCATCGATTGAACTAACACTAGAAAGATCGAATGCACTTGTTACAGCGACCATTCTTGCCCCAGTTTGAACATCGGCCATCTGTTTTCCTAAACGGTCTGCTGAACTAGCTAATGCAGAGGTATAGGTCTTGAAATTCACTACAACTAAAGGTGCTTCCATAAATTAGCGAGATAGCGTTTCCTTTTTGGAGACTGCGATTCAAAACGTTCCTTCACTTTGAATATGTCCTGCAGGAACAGTTGCTCGATGGCCTACAACAACTCCTGATAATTTGGCGTTTTCACCAATTATTGCCCCTTCTCCAATGAGGCAGTCTATCACTGATGCACCCTGGTTAACCTTTGCACCTCTTAACAGGGTCGAATTACTAACTTCTCCATTTACTACACAATCGTCTTGAACCATAGAGTTACGAGCTTTTGTTATCTTTCCTTCATGCCATGAACCTTGAGATAGAGATCCTTGTTTGAACCTTTTTTCATCTATACATCGAGTAACTCCTTCATGCCAACTTGATGGAGTGCCAGCATCAATGAAGTATCCTTCAAAAGGGAAACCAGCCAAAGTTCCTTCCTCGGCAAGAGCTGGAAAAATATCTCGTTCTAAGCTATGTTTCTCGTTAGGCATGAGGTCGAAAACCTCTTCTTCGAGAATATATGAACCTGCATTAATTAAATTTGAGAATACTTCTTCTGGCTTTGGTTTTTCTTTGAATTGAGTGACATTATTTTTTTCATCAAGTCCTACAATTCCAAACCTAGTTGGGTCTTCAACATGCCAAAGAGCAAGTGTTCCTTTAACTCCCATTTTGCTATGCTGTTCAAGCATGGGGCCGACATTTAATGAAGATACTATGTCGCCATTAAAGCATGCAAAACGACCTGAAACGACGTCCCGACAATTACCTAATGCCCCTCCAGTTCCTAATGGCTTATCTTCTGGAACTATTCTTACATCAAAATCAACATTAGCAGTTCGGAAATAATCCTCAATCATCTCAATTTTGTAACCGCCTGCCACAACAACTTCATCCACAAGATCTGCAGGTACCCCTTCTACAACTCTCTCTAAAAGAGTCATATCAAGCATTGGGAGGAGTGGCTTAGGAATGTCGTTTGTCCATGGCTTCAAACGTGAGCCTATCCCTCCGGCAAGAACGACTACCTGCATATTTACAGCGACTACAACTTGGCTATTGAATTCATCGTGAAATCTACCAATTCAAATCGCATCATTCAAAGGGCGCCTTTTGGTCGAGGGGGTTGGGGAGAAATATGAATATCCACGAGTTCCAAGGAAAAGCCTTGCTCAAATCAGCAGGAGTTCCTGTCCTAGAAGGAGTCCATTGTACAAGCGTAAATGAAGCACTGGGGGCCTATGACAAACTTGGCTCCAAAGTTGTGGCAGTGAAAAGTCAGATTCATGCTGGCGGAAGAGGCAAAGGTACAATGTATAATCCCGAAACTCGCGAAGAGGTCATGCAAGGCGGTGTCAAAATTGCTTTCTCTAGAGAAGAAGTAGAAACATATGCAACTAATATCTTAGGGAATTTGCTAGTTACAATTCAAACAGGTGATGAAGGTAAGGTTGTGAACAACCTATACATCGAATCTGGATGTGCTATTGCACACGAATATTACCTTGCTTTACTTGTCGATAGGGAGGACAAGACAGTCCTGATTATGGCTTCTACGGAGGGTGGAATGGATATTGAGGATGTAGCGCACAATACTCCTGAGAAAATTCACAAAATCAACGTAGATCCGAATGCAGGATTATTAGGATTCCAAAAAAGGGATTTAGGAATGGCTCTTGGTCTATCAGGAAATTCATTGAAATCTTTCTTTAAGATGTTAGGTAATATGTATGACATGTTTGTATCTCAAGATTGTGCAATGGTTGAAATTAACCCACTAGTGAGGACTGAAGATGAAGAAATAGTAGCCCTAGATTCAAAGATTAGTTTCGATGAAAACGCTGAGTTTAGGCATAAGGAGTGGAACGATATGCGAGATTTGTCCGAAGAAGAGGATGTTGAAATACGCGCTAAAGAAACAGGTTTGTCTTATGTCAAACTGGATGGTAATATCGGCTGCTTAGTCAATGGAGCAGGTTTGGCAATGGCCACTATGGACGTAATCAAACTGTATGGCGGTGAGCCAGCAAATTTCTTGGATGTAGGTGGTGGAGCAGATGAAGAACAGGTAAAGACTGCATTCTCTATAATTTTAGAAGATCCAAATGTAAAGGGTATTTTAGTGAATATATTCGGAGGAATTATGCGTTGCGACATTATTGCTCGAGGTGTGATTGGAGCTACTCAATCACTAGGATTAGATGTGCCACTTGTTGTCAGACTTGCAGGTACTAATGTCGATGAAGGTAAGGCGATTCTAGCAGCTTCAGATCTTAATATTCATCCTGCTGATGATTTAGCGGATGGGGCACAAAAAATAGTATCTTTAATCGGAGGCGGTGAGTAAAATGGCAATTTGGATTGAGGAAGATGCTAAAGTTCTAGTTCAAGGTATCACAGGAAAACAAGGAATGTTCCATGCTGGTAAGATGGTAGAATATGGGACCAATCTTGTAGGAGGTGTAACTCCTGGCAAGGGCGGCCAAGAAGTACTAGGTTTGCCTGTATTCAATAGTATGATTGACGCAATCTCAGAAACAGATGCAGATGCTACAGTAATCTATGTTCCGCCACCATTTGCTGGTGAAGCAATCATAGAAGCAGCAAATGCCTTTGAGACAGTCAAAGGAGAAGGAGTAATTGTTTGTATTACTGAAGGTATTCCTACTCTGGACATGGTGAAAGCTGCTGCATATGTTGCTAATCGAAAAAATGTAAGATTGATTGGTCCAAATTGTCCAGGAATAATTACTCCTGGTGAAACAGGTGGGGCGAAATTGGGCATTATGCCTGGACACATTCACGCAAAAGGGAGGATTGGAATAGTTTCTAAATCCGGGACTTTGACCTATGAGGCGGTTGCTCAGACTATGAGCATAGATGAAGGACAATCAACATGCATTGGAATCGGTGGAGATCCGGTTAATGGAACTGGTTTCATCGAGTGCCTGGAAGCCTTCGAAGCAGATCCTCAGACAGAAGCAATCGTAATGATTGGTGAAATCGGAGGCAATGCAGAACAAGAAGCAGCTGCATGGGCAGCTGATAATTGTAGTAAGCCGATTGTAGGATTCGTAGCAGGAGCCACTGCTCCACCTGGCAAGAGAATGGGTCACGCAGGAGCGATTATCTCGGGTGGCAAAGGTACTGCGGAAGAGAAATTCGAAGCGTTTGAGAAAGCAGGAATTGCTTGTGCGAGAGATCCTAGTGAACTCGGTCAAGTATTACTTGCAAGTTTGAAATCAGCCGGACTTCGCTGAATTGAAAAATAAATCATTTCGGAGGTCCACGTTTAGGGCCACCTGGTGGTCCACGTTTAGGTCCACTAGGAGGTCCGCCTCTCTTAGGTGGCCCTCCACTAGGTCCGCCGGAAGGTGGTCCGCCACGAGATGGTCCTGGAGGTCCACCTCGGGATGGTCCCGGTGGTCCACTTCGAGAAGGAGGCCCTCCGCGAGATGGAGTTCCGCCGGTAGGAGGTCCGCCTCGGGATGGTCCCGGTGGTCCACTTCGAGAAGGAGGCCCTCCGCGAGATGGAGGTCCGTCTCGGGATGGTCCCGGTGGTCCACTTCGAGAAGGAGGTCCTCCACGAGACGGTCCCGGTGGTCCACTTCGAGAAGGAGGTCCTCTACGAGAGGGAGGTCCTCCGCTAGGGGCATCATCTTCATCTTCTTCGAATATAGCACCGCAGTGAGGGCATTCATTGTCCGATTCTTTCACTAATCCATCACAGACTTCACAAGCAAACATTTCCTCATCGCTTTCAGCTTCTACAGCCTGCTCTTCTTCACCTATTTTTTCGATAGAGCCGTCCTTGGAACGGAATAATACAATTTCAACTACTACATCTAAACCTTTGAGGGCAACTTCTGTTGAGATCGCATGTTCAAATGCTGATGAAAGGTCTTCCGGAGAATCCAATACTCTTCCATCATCAACATATGTTACATTTACAGTTAAAACACCATTTTCAGATTTTATTTGTGGGGTTTCAACTGCGACTCCTCGCTTTCGAGCCACTCTTCTAACTGCCACTTCAGACATTCTTCTATAGAGGGCGTCATTGCCGGAATCATCCTTTCCACTTCCGATCGCATTAGCTAAAAATTCTGCAGCACTTGCATCGTTATCTGATCCTTTCAGATGAGCAGGAAGTTCTCCTCCAATAGATGAAAGAACATTGGCAGCAGATTCTTGATTCATCTGTAACCATTGACTTCTGCGCTCATTCTTGACGGTTCTTTCTGCTTCAGCAATACGATTAACCATTGCATCGGTAGGTGATAGTGAAGGATTGTTAGAAATGGCAAGACCGCCAGCTTGGTTGCTATTATTTCCTAAATTATTGGAATTTGGAAGAGCACCGCTTGCCAATGATGGTCCTTTTGCAGCAGAAGGCATATCTCCTCTTGATCCTCCAATATTGGGTTGTGTTTGACCAGTCATTTGTGTTACATTTGATGGAGGCATTGCTCCAGGAGGCATTCCTTGAACGGGCATTCCGGGTATATTTTGAGCAATTTGACCCATGATGTCTGGCATCATCCCAGGCGGCATACCTTGTCCTGGCATGCCTTGCATGTTCTGATTCATTACGGCCTCGCCAGATACTACTCCGAAATTACGGCCACCACTAACTTCTTGGCCACCCAATCCGATTGAACCAACTCCGGGGAGACCTCCTGCGCGGCTCATCTCTTGACGCGCCCCACATTCTGGACAGAATATGCTGTCACTGGGTATCTCCTCATGGCAAGAGCCGCACTGCATTTACATCCCCTTGTTGTAGGGGTAAGTTAGTTTGAAATAAAGTCTTGCTATAATAATGCACATTTTTAATCTAGATTTTACTATAGTTTCAACCTACGGGAAATAATATTAATTTTGGGAAATGCTTGGTAAATATCGATTCTGATAAAGGTTTGTCACCCCACAGGGTCAAGAACAGATAGCCATTGCGAATGTTCGAGGGGAAAGTATGCCTGTGCTAATCAACACAAAAATAGACGCATTACTAGAAGCAACTTCTCGCTCATTCTACCCTACTCTCAAATATCTTCCAAAAAAGATTCGAGGACAGATTGGTCTCCTGTATCTTTTGGCAAGAGTTGCAGATACTATCGCCGATTCAAAACATGGTGAAACAGAAATCTTAGCAAAATTGCTTAGTGAATACAATGATGTAGCCCAAGGTAAATCGACAATTTTACCAGATTTTAATCAGTTAGCAGAAATCCAAGAGAATGAAAACGAAGCAGAACTTCTTCGTAATGTACAGGATGTCGTCGATGGCTTAAGCGTTTATGGCGACGATGATAAAAATCGAATACTGGAGTGCCTTGACATAATTGTTGGCGGCCAATTACTTGATCTAGAAAGATTTGGAACCGCTAAGGAAGGAGGGAAAATCTCCGCTCTGTCTTCCGAGGATGAATTAGATGATTATACATTTAGGGTTGCAGGTTGCGTAGGAGTATTTTGGAGTAAAATGTCCTTAGCTCATCTGATGTCTCTGTCCTCCGAAAAAGAGAAAGAATTTATCGACAAAGGAATTAGATTTGGTAAAGCCCTTCAAATGATTAACATCTTGAGAGATATACCTGAGGATTTACGCTTTGGGCGCTGCTATATCCCTGAAAAGTCACTTTCCAATCATAACCTAGTGCCAAATGATCTTATGGATTCAACAAATATTGATTTATTTAGGCCATTATATGATTCTTATTTGGATTTAACAAATGAACATCTAGCTGCAGCAGTAGAATACATTCGAATGCTGCCTGAAAAACAGTTCAGACTCAAAGCATCATGTATGCTACCAGTTTTGATTGGACAAAGGACTGTGACTTTGCTAAGGTCGGGTAATATTTTGAATTCTGAAGATAGGATCAAGGTCACAAGAAATGAAATAAAATCTTATGCTAGAAAGCTACTTCGTGCATTATTTATTCCAGGCGGTGTTCGTCGTTTGCTTGAGAAAAATAAAGACACAGGCGCATGATGCCCTTAGGCCCTTTAGTAAATTATTACTTACATGAAGAAAAGTTAGTTTTACAATTGATTTATCCTAATTTCCAGTTAATCATTTGGAAATCAGATTCGCCCGTAGGGCGTAAGGCAAATCACCCTCACACTGATAAATGATGAAGAAGACGAGTAGGCGAGCGACATGCTAGAACGCCGCAAACCCCTCGACTTACTTTTCCCACTCAAGGGCGGAGCTTCAAAAGAGGTTGGTGTGCGGAAAGAAGGTATGACTGCTGCTCAAAGATTACGTGCAGCAGTAAACCTAACAGCCGATGCTGTGAAGGCGGTTAGCCTTACTGCCATGGAGGCACTGCGTGAAGGTGCTGCATTCATTGGTATTGTCGGGGAACAGGATGAATTAATCGACCCATTCAATCACCTTGATGCTCCAATTTGGGCAAGAGATCCCCCTGCTGAATTGTTGAAATTAGCCTATTCTTACTGTGAAGAATTGACTATGAGAGAGGCTGGTAATTTCTACCATTCCTTCAAATATCTTCCAGATGAGCAAAGGATGGCAATGTGCGCAGTATATGCTTTCTGCCGTCGAGCTGACGACATCGCAGATGGTGATTGGCAAGATCGTTTCCCAGGTTCACAAGGTGAGATGGATCCTGAAGCAGTAGCATATAGAATCGAATTAGAAAACCTTCAGAATAAAGATACAATTTTACAAGAAGATTTGTATCTTGAAAAGATTACTCAACTCTTTTTCTTCAGGAAAAAATTGTCAACTTGCTATTCTGAAACAAGTAGCACTGACCCGGTATTCTTGGCATTGAAGGATACTGTAAATCGATATAATATTCCACGAAGTGTATTTGACGATTTGATTACTGGAATGGAAGATGATCTATACAATAATCGCTACAGGACATTCGATGAGTTGTACATTTACTGTTACAGAGTGGCCTCTGTTGTCGGTTTAATGTGCATCGAGATATACGGTTATGATGACCCTAGAGCAAAGAAATTTGCAGAGTCTTGGGGAATTTTCATGCAATTAACAAATGTTCTGAGAGATGTTGGTGAAGACATTCAAAGGAATCGTGTATACTTACCGTTAGACGAATTGGAATCCAATGGTATCAATGAACCTGAACTCAACGGTGATGTTGTATTGAATACTACATGGGAGCCATACATACACCATTATGCTAAGAGAGCAAGAACCTATCTTGAGGAAGCTAAGCAATTATTGCCTCTGTTACCAAGACGTACTCGCTATTCACCAGCAGCAATGATTGCCTTTTATGACAAGATTTTGAAACAAATCGAACGTCAACAGGGTGATGTATTCACCAAGAGAGTCAAGTTGAACAAATTCCAGAAATTGACTCTTGCTGCAGCGGTATACTTACGACACCGCTTTATTCCAGGCTGGCTAAATCCAGTTTGGACAGGACTATCCAAAGTAGGTTTATTGCCTGATGTTTGATGAGGTGATAGGATGGAGATGCCATCCCGAAAGAAATTTTGTCTCCTATTTGGATTAGGATTTTTTTTATCATTACTAGAACCACTAGCTCTACTTGCTATGGGCGACGATATTGCTGGTGCTTTATGGCCTATGGCAAATCGTTCTCTTGAATGGACTTATTTCCTCAGGGATTGGAGATCAGAAGTATTTGGGTTAGCAATTGTTTCTTTGCCTCTTGCAATTTTTAGATCGAATGATAGTAGCGCATGGGAGAAAACGATTGCAACTCTAGTATTAGGTATAACATTCGGTTTGTTATTCATTTTCAGTCTACTAAATATTGCCTATATTCGTGATGCATTCATCCTATTGCCAACAACATATGGTTTCATCATAATTTGCTCGGCTTTAATTGCAGGAGGAATGCCAAAGAATCCCTTCAAGGATGGTAATAATCGATTGAACAGTTCAGTTCATATTTTAGTTGTTCTAATCGCAGTATGGCTGATTACTCCTGGGCTTTCAGCCATGGCAGGTTTGTTACCTTCTCCACCTGAACCAGAATTTGATGATGGCGAATATTCAGTAATTACAACCATACATGAATATCCGATGCCAGATGAAGTTTCCAGCATTCAGGGTGATTATGAAGAGGATGTTACATTTTCAGTTTACCTTTCGCTACCGGATGGGCATGATGGTGAAATGCCCTTAGCGATTATTCTTCATGGTTTTGCGAATCCATTCTTTGATTCTTATGTGGATTGGGTAGAAGCCTTAGCATCTAGAGGAGTAGCAGTAGCCTTCATTCAGTATCCCTCTGATGTAATGCCGCCTGGTTATGATTCCTATACTCTTCATGAAGAGAAAGGGATGTCGAACCACCCATTCCATGAACCTAGAGCCGTAGCGATAGATGCAGCACTTGAATACATGTCAACTATTATTCCTCCTAATGCAAATCACGATCATTTGTTAATCGGAGGACATAGTTTAGGAGCAGGTTACGCATTACTTGTATTGGATTGGGCATTGGGTAATGGCTGGGGTAGTGAATCATTATTCGTCGACTTAGAAGCCCCTTATGCAAGACCGGTGCAAGATCATCTACAAATCGACTTGAATGGAATTCCTGAAGATTTCATGGCTCATGTAGTAATTAGTGAGGATGATATGAGTGTAAATGATTGCTTTGGCGTATATCATCAATCATTACTTGGAGAAAATGCTCTATTTATCGAAGTTCCAAGTGACAGGTATGGTTTTCCTCGATTGGTTGCCACTCATTATTTGCAAGCCACTGAGACTCATGATACTCTTGCCGATTGGGGATTTTACAGAAGAGTAGCATCACAAGCAGACTGGCTAGTTGCTAGAAATATTGGTGATGAGATTATGGAATCAAATGCAGAAAGGTTGCTTGTAGATTCTGAAGAGCTTAGATTCATGGGAGAATGGTCTGATGGAACTCCTGTTAAGACGTTAAAAACATGGGGAGACGCATTGAATAGTGAACAATATGAACACTGTAAATCTTGGACAGGGTCCTGATTATGAATTTCGAGTAAATGCTTGAATCCCGGTGATATATCTTCCAATAATAAGGTTGTGAATATCATGCGTACCTTCATATGTCTTGACAGATTCTAGGTTGGCCATATGTCTCATGACAGGGTATTCATCAAGAATACCATTCGCTCCATGAATATCTCTTGCAACTCTTGCAATTTCCAAAGCAATGTCAACATTATTCATCTTAGCAAGGCTAATTTGTTCATTAAACCAAGTACCATCATCTTTCTTCCTACCTAGGTGATATGCTAACAGTTGGCCCTTAGTAATTTCACGAAGCATCCATGCTAACTTATTCTGAATAAGTTGGTAGGATGCAATAGGTTCTCCGAATTGAATTCTCGAAAGAGAGTAGGTTTTGGCAGAGTGGAAACATGCCATTGCAGAGCCAAGAGCTCCCCATGAAATACCGAATCTGGCATTGTTAAGGCATGAGAATGGTCCACGTAACCCCTTAACATCCGGAAGCATTCTGTTCTTTGGAATCTTACAATCTTGGAATACTAATTCACTGGTGACGCTAGCCTTGAGTGAATGTTTTCCTTTCATTTCAGGGGCGCTGAAACCTTCATCATTTTTCTCAACAATGAATCCGCGAATTACACCATCTAATTTTGCCCAAACTACAGCAACATCTGCTATTGTTCCATTGGTGATCCACATTTTAGCACCATTTAGGAGGTAATGGTCACCCATGTCTTCTGCTTTAGTAATCATATCTCCCGGGTTTGAACCATAATCTGGTTCTGTTAATCCAAAACAACCAACCCATTCTCCTGATGCCATCTTTGGAAGGTAGTATTCCTTTTGTTCTTCACTTCCGAAATCCCAGATAGGATACATAGCTAATGATCCTTGAACACTAGCAAATGAACGAAGTCCTGAGTCTCCTCTTTCTAATTCTTGACAAATTAATCCGTATGCGACATAGGATAATCCAGGGCAACCATATCCTTTCAAAGGCGCACCTAGTACCCCCATTTCACCAAGAGCGACTCTCCATTCATCAGGAAATACTCCTTCTTCACAAGCATGTTCAATTTTTGGTAGAACTTCTTCGTCAACCCATTCGCGAACCATGTCGCGAATCATAATTTCATCTTCGGTTAGAAGAGATTCGATGTCATAGAAGTCTACACCTTCAAAGGGCTCCATGTATCCTGTGCGGTAGCATAGGCTTCATGAAGGTTAGGGGCTTATTGCTCGCCTTTCTTGCCTCGGCCAAACAAATTTGCATATTTCCGTTGCAGCCATGGGCTATTCCAGTATATCAATCCTAGAAATACTCCTGGGACGCACATCGCAACCAAGAATATTACAAAACCAGGTATTCCTCCGGTATTATCTTCACTAGCAGGTTCGAACGAAACAATTCTTCCTTGCCCAGTAATTAAGAATCCAGAATTCTCAGAATTTTCCCATGCCATAGCATATCTATCGCCTGCAAGAAGTATATCTTCGTCGATAGCATCATCATTTGAGAACATCAAGAACGCTTCTTCCTTGTATTGATTCCAACGCACCATTCCTAGTGGAGCTAAAGCCAATAATGTTGATGAATCAGTGGCAGGGTTGTCAGAAATCGTATCTCCTTCTATCTCTCCAAGTCCAACAATACCTGAAACAGTGGTCTTGGTTGAATCAATAACATCTATGTATACCAAAGAAGTCTTTTTTCCACTTGCAAAAGCAGTACATGAATTCATTTGTGGATCTTCGCAACTTATTCCAATCCAAGTATTGTATCTTGTATTTGTAATCCAAGTAAGTTTGTCTGCTTGATCTATTACCGCAAGACCATCATTTAGAGTTGAAAATACGCAGATATTTTCATTCTTCATACATGCAATATCTGTGATTCTAGATGTAGCATCATTGTTTATCATAGTGAATGTATCAGCATAATATTTCCAAACTTGTCCGTCTTCAGTACCTAGGTATGCGACTGATGAGCCAGGTGTGAAATGTACTGCTGTGAGGTCATTGTCGCCAATCAAACTAGCACCTTCAGCTTCTCCTAAGCCAAAAGTTTCTGAATCGTATCTTAATACTGTGCCTGAATCTCCTACAATTAGTGCACTTTTACCTCCTGGGTGCCAAGATGCTGAATTTAGACTATTCATCGTTTCATTTTCGAGTCTTACATCCTCAGATTCCATATCTGCATTTTTTGCTGATAGTAAATGAGCATAACCATCCTCGCCATATATCAGTACAAAGTTGCCATTTGGCGATAATGCGCCGCCATTAATTCCTAAGTCATAGTTTGCTAATCTACGCTCTACATTTATCTCGACAGTAGTTTCTGCAGTGGCTCCTGCTAATGGCATTAACATAAGGAAGCAAAGGATAATCGCCACTCTGCGCATACCTCGGGGAGACAGTATCTACCAAAAAGCCCCCGCATTATACACTCTGTCGGAAGGTAGCCCTTATGTCCCTAATTGTTCTGGCTCATACATGGAGCGATTCGAAGTCAAGCGTGGCCTGATAAAATCTATTGGTGGTAATGCCGGTTTAGCAAAGTTAGCAACAGAGTTTTTCAATGATGTTGAAGTAAATGCAGAAGGAGTTTTTACAGCCTCTTTTGCAATACTTGAATCAGTCACAGCGGAGTATACTGCTGATGGCAAACTCCAAGTTGATGTAGAGCAAATGAAGGGTGACGCTCTATCCGATTTCCTCTCAGCGGATGGTGGCAGAGAACAAGCCATGCAATCTCGTTCCAGGTGGTCTGGATTTTTGGACCAAGCTACTGGATATTCTGGAAAGCAACGTGGTGATAAAGCAAAAGAGCAGGCCAAGAAATTCTCAAAAGCTCGTTCAGCGATTAAGATGGCTCACAAGTCAATAGAAATGAGTTCATCTATCACTCAAGAAACAATCGACAAAGCACATGCAATGATTGCGGAACTTGAAGAAATGATTGAAGCAGGAAATGCTCCTTCTGAAGGAAAGGTCAAGAAACTCAATGATTTACTTTGATAGGTGACAAATATGCAAGATCTCATCGAGCGATGTCCAAGAGTTGCAGAACTCGACGATAAGTCTTTTACTCGTCTCAAGTTGATGATTGACGATGTGGATGAGTCTGTAGGTATTGATCATCTTGTCAATTGTTTAGCGGATGGCACATCTGCCGGTGGCGATGGAGTAATTCGATGTTATGTTGGTTTTGAGCCATCAGGGAAGGCCCATATCGGATGGAAAGTTCTCTCACTTCAGTTAAGGCGTATGTTGGATGCTGATGCAAATGTTCTGATTTTCTTAGCAGATTGGCATGCATGGGTAAATGACAAATTCAACGGAGTAATGGAAGATATTCAAACGACTGCTCGCTACATGGAGGATACTTTTAGAGTATTATTGGGTAATCCTCCAGAAGGAGATGGACCCGGGCAGTTACGTTTCTTGTGGGCGTCCAACATCATGGATTCTGGAGATTATTGGGCTAGAGTTTTGAGATGTTCAAAAAACATGAGTCTTTCAAGAGTAAGAAGAACTTTCTCAATTATGGGTAGAAGTGAAGACTCTTCAGACGGTGATCTTTCGAGATTTTTCTATCCTGCATTACAAGCAGCTGATATTTTTGAGATGAATATTGATGTGGCTATAGGCGGAATGGACCAAAGAAAAGCACACATGTACATGCGAGATGTTGCAGACCGCTGGGGGTGGGGCAAAGCTACTTGTTTGCATACCCCTATAATTTCAGGGTTGAAATCATCGGGAGCAAGAATGGAATCGTTTGATCATAAAATGAGTAAATCAGACCCAGGGGGGTCAATT
>MDTG01248792.1_pt1 | contig 16263 bp, 19 predicted proteins | sample 811421 | NCBI WGS metagenome assembly MDTG01 (sample SAMN05326645, study PRJNA326480) | marine metagenome | isolation source: seawater | place: Pacific Ocean: South East | collected 2011 | reverse complement strand
CCTTATTACAGACAATTTTACTGGCTTTTCCTACTTGATTGTATGATCTTAGGATGGGTAGGGGCAATGCCTGCCGAGGGCGTGTATGTTTTAATATCTAGAGTAGCGACAGCATATTATTTTGGTTTCTTCTTAATTATAATGCCTCTACTATCTCGCTTTGAAAAAACATTTGACTTGCCCTCTAGTATTTCAGCAGCAGTTATTTCTGAAAAATTTGATAACAAAGAACCTTCAACGGAGAGTTATGTTAAATAGACCAAAGATCTTTCTTTTTTTTTTTTGATTTTTCTTACAATTCATTCAGGTTCAAATGCTGCATCCACTAATGCAGAGTTAATTAAACAAAATTGGCCATTTAATGGAATATTTGGAAGATTTGACAAAGCATCACTACAAAGAGGATTCAAGGTTTACTCAGAGGTGTGCGCCGCATGCCACGGAATAAGACATATATCCTATAGAGATCTCCAGGGGATAGGTTATACCGCTGATGAAATTAAAGCAATTGCAGGCGAATATGAAATCACGGACGGACCTAATGATGAAGGTGATATGTTTACCAGGGATGCAAAAATGAGCGACAAATTTGTCGAGCCCTATGAAAATGAGAAAATAGCAAGACTCGCAAACAATGGTGCATATCCTCCAGATTTATCGTTGATTGTCAAAGCTAGGGCTGGAGGAGCAGATTATATCTATAGTCTATTGAACGGATATAGAGACTTTCCAGATAACTTTGAAGCAAGTGAGGGAATGTACTATAACGAATATTACCCAGGTTATCAGATAGCTATGCCCTCTCCAATTATGGATGAGGTGGTTGAATTTGAAGATGGCACAGAAGCCACTCACTTGCAAATAGCGAGAGATATTACTTCATTCTTAGCTTGGACGGCAGAACCCGAGCTTGAAGAAAGAAAGAGTCTTGGTGTAAAAACTATTTTTTTCTTAGTTTTAATAACAATAATGCTGTTAGGGGTTAAAAGAAAAGTTTGGAAACACCTGGACGATTAAATGGATAATGTTGAGATAGCATTTATAGGTGGAAGCGGTCTCTATAAAGTACCAGAAATAGAAAATATAAAATGGAAAAAAATAGCATCAAATTTCGGAGAACCTTCCTCTGATATTTGTCTAGGTAAAATCCACAAAAAAAACGTTGCGTTTCTTCCAAGACATGGAAAACACCATAATATTTCCCCTTCAAACGTAAATTACAGAGCTAACATTGAAATACTAAAAAAACTTGGTACGGAAAAAATAATCTCTCTTTCCGCGGTTGGTAGTTTAAGGGAAGATTATGCTCCAGGAGACTTTGTTTTAGTTGATCAATTTATCGATAAGACTTACTTGAGGAAAAAAACTTTTTTTGATGATGATCTTGTCGTTCACATTCCCTGTGCTAACCCAATTTGTTCTGAACTGAAATGTAATATTGGAGAAACCTTAAAGAAGCTTAAAATTAAATATCATCAGCATGGAACTTATATTTGTATCGAAGGCCCGCAATTTTCTACCTTGGCAGAATCAGAATTATATAGGTCATGGGGTTGTGATATTATTGGGATGACAAACATGCCTGAAGCTAAACTAGCTCTGGAAGCGGGTATTTGTTACTCCACAGTTGCGATGGTCACTGATTATGATTGTTGGCATAAAGACCATGATAATGTATCCGTAGAACAAATCCTTAAAACGTTAAAAGAAAACTCTGATAAAGCTGTTAAGCTAATATCTCATTTTGTGCAACAAGATAAAAGCAAATGTAATCAAAAAACAAAAGAATTGTCAAAAAATTCAATTATTACTAATATTTCCAAAATAAAAAAAAAAACAAAACTAAAAGTTAAAAATATCCTAAAAATCTAATGAATTTTAAAAACAAAAACTATTCAACGTTATGGATTGAAAATGGAAAAATAAAAATTATTGATCAAACAAAACTTCCTTTCAAATTTAAAATAAAAGAACTGAATACCTTAAGTCAGTTTTGCTCGGCTATAAGTAAAATGGAGGTTAGAGGAGCTCCTCTAATTGGAGTGACTGCTGCATTCGGCCTGGCTTTATCCGTAAAAAAAGACCCATCAATATCAAATATAGAAAAAACTTATAAAGCTTTGTTAGGAACCAGGCCTACTGCTGTCAATTTAAGATGGGCTTTACATTACATAAAAAGAGGAATAAAAGGAATTCCTGCAAGAAGTAGAGCAAAAAAATCCTTCGATTTGGCTTGTAAAATTAGAGAGGAAGACATTATTAACAATATTAAAATAGGTCTTCACGGATTTAAAATTATTAATAAAACTTTTAAAAAAAAAAGAAGAGTTATTAATATTTTAACACATTGTAATGCAGGTTGGCTTGCTACCATAGATTGGGGAACAGCCTTAGCCCCGATATTTCTTGCTAATAGAAATGGAATTCCTGTTCATATTTGGGTTGATGAAACTAGGCCAAGAAATCAAGGTGCGTTGTTAACTGCATGGGAGTTAGAAAATGAAAAAGTTCCTTATACAGTTATTGTCGATAATGCAGGTGGACATCTTATGCAGAAGAAAATGATAGATCTTTGCATTGTTGGGAGTGATAGAACAACAGTAAGAGGAGATGTGTGTAACAAAATTGGAACATACTTAAAAGCTTTAGCAGCCTTTCATAATAAAGTTCCTTTTTATGTGGCACTACCATCATCTACTATTGATTTTAAGATCAATAAGTTGGAATCAATCCCTATTGAAGAGAGAAGAGGAGAAGAGTTGTCGAATATCATCTTTAAAAAAAATGGCAAAGTGAAAAAGGGTCAAATTTATCTTGATAGTTCTAATACTTTTAACCCTGCTTTTGACGTTACACCATCGAAATACATTACAAGCCTTATTACAGAAAATGGTATTGTAAAGCCCAATGAGAAAGAAATAAAAAAGAATTTATTTAATGAAAAAGATTAAAATAGAAATTGTCCAAACTCTAAGAAAAATGAATGATTTAAATCTTATTATTGGTTCTGAAGGTAATATTAGTAGCAAACTCGGAAATAAAATTTTTATAACACCATCAGGTATAGAAACATCAAAACTTGATTATAATCACATATCTGAATTAGATTTATCTGGGAATGTATTGAACAATAATAAACCATCGAGTGAAGTTCGTATGCATCTTAGTATTTATAAAAACAGGCCAAAGGTAAACTCCATTGTTCATTGTCACTCGGTTTGGTCCTCAATATTGTCGTGTCAAAGAGTAAAAATTCCTGCATTTCATTATATGGTTGCTGAATTTGGGGGGAGAGATATCAAATGTGCTAAATATGCAACCTTTGGATCATTAAGATTAGCCAAAAATGTTTTAAATGTTTTAAAAGATAGAGAGGGTTGTTTGTTGGCTAATCATGGTCAATTAACAGTGGGGAAAAGTTTAGATATTGCTTTACATCTAGCAATTGCTCTTGAAAAAATTTCAAAACAATTTTTCTTTTGTAATCTATCTAGTCAAACAAAATATATTGAAAATAGTGAAATGGACAAAGTTTTAAAACTTTTTAAAAATTATAAATCTAGACATTAAATCTAAAAGTAATCACATCTCCATCTAATATTTTATAATCTTTACCTTCAAGTCTAAGTTTTCCATTTTCCTTGCATTTTGATTCTCCATTGAAATTTATGAAGTCTTCGTAACTGATAACTTCTGCTCTTATAAATCCTTTCTTAAAGTCTGTATGAATTTTCCCACCTGCATCTGGAGCTAGAGCACCGTTTTTTATTGACCATGCCCTAGATTCTTTTGGTCCTGATGTAAAAAAAGTAATAAGCTCGAGTAAAGAGTATCCTTGTTTTATAAGATTTGATAAGGAGGTTTCTTTTAAACCTAGAGATTCTAGAAATTGATTTTTTTCATCAAAATTTTCTATAATTGATATTTCTGACTCTATTTGTGCAGAGATAATTATACTTTTAGAGTTTTTATTTGCAGCGTAATCCACCACAGTATTTGATAGTTTGTTTCCACTCACTAGGGATGATTCGTCAACGTTGCATACGTATATTGTTGGTTTCAATGTAAGAAAATTATAATTAGAAAGTATATTAGAATTGACTGGATCAAGTTTTGACTGATTTAAGAACGTTCCTTGATCAATAGTTTTTTTTGCGTGCTCGAGGGTATTAAGTAATTCAACATCAATTTTTTTTCCTTTATGCTTTTTCTTAATATTATCAATTATATTATCAATCTTTGATTGATCAGACAACAGAAGCTCAGTTTCAATAACTTCAATATCATTTAAAGGCGAAAGTGTGTCATCAACGTGTGTTATTTCACTATTTTCAAAACATCTTACAACATGAATCACTGCATCAACTTCACTTAAATTCGATAAAAATTTATTTCCCAAACCTTCACCTTTGCTCGCACCTTTAACAAGCCCAGCGATATCAACAAATTCTAGTTGATTGGATATAGTTGATTCTGAATTTGATATTTTGGAAATAAGCTTCAACCTCTCATCATTTATTGCAACTCTTCCAACATTTGGTTCTATTGTACAAAATGGATAATTTTTTGACTCTGCCATCTGTGTTGATGTTAAGGCATTGAATAAAGTTGATTTTCCAACATTTGGTAAACCCAAAATTCCACAATTAAATCCCATCTCAACTCACTAAAATATTTTTCTTAAATAACATAAATTCTTTATTTATTAAATACTCGAAATTTTCGTTAGCGAGTCTCAGAAATTTTTCAATTTTTTCTTTTTCTGTTTTATTGAAGTTTTCTAATACAAAGTTCTCAGGCTTAATAAATCCTTTTTTTAATTTATCATTTTTTATTCCAAATTTTACTCTGTGAAAACCTTCACCGATAAATTTAATTGTATTCTTGACTCCATTATGACCTCCATGGCCACCAGAAGATTTTATTCTAATTTTTGAGAACTCCATATCCATATCATCATGGAATACAAATAGATCGGTTGATTGATTGATTTTATAGAAATTTTTTATTTTTCTGATCGGATAGCCAGATAGATTCATAAAACTTTGTGGTTTGAATAATATGATATTAGTACCGAATAATTTTTTTTTTGAGTATAGTCCTTCAAATTTTAGTTTATATTCAGGAAAGGAATAATGTTTATAAAACGAATTTACAATTTTAAAGCCAATATTGTGTCTCGTCATCTGGTATTGTTCGCCAGGGTTTCCTAATCCTACAATAAGAATCATAAAAAAAATTAGAGGCTACATTTAACTTTCTTTTTTTTCGTTGGTATCATTTGATGCACTCTGCTGTTGTTTGTCATCTTCTTTTTCTTTTGTTGTTTCTTTATCTTCAGCTGGAGTTTCTGAACCTTCTGTTTCTGTCTCTGATTCCTTGGAAACCTCTTCTACTTTCATTACTGTTGGAGGAGCTACTGTTGCGATTGTAAAATCTCTGTCTGTTATGGTTGGTTTCACATCATCTTCAAGATTTATTGAGCTTATGTGAATACTATCACCTATTTCTAGTCCACTTAAGTTTGCTTCTAAAAACTCGGGAATTTTTGAGACTAAAGTTTTAATTTCAACTTCATGTCTGACTATGTTTAGGACCCCACCTTGTTTTAAACCCTCACACTCGTTTTCATTCATAAATTTAACAGGAACGAAAAGCGTGACTGTAGTATTTTCTCCTACTCTGAGAAAATCTATGTGAAGAATATTCTCTTTTACAGGATGCAATTGAATGTCTTTTGGAAGAACTTTAAAATTTTCATTTTCTATCTTGATTTCACATTGTCTTGAGAAAAAGCCTGAATCAGATACTTGCATCTTTAATTTTTTCTCGTCTATAGAAATTAGAATGGGATCTTTTTTTTCTCCATAAATGATACCTGGTATTTTCTTATTAAGTCTAAACTCTCTGGAAACTCCAGTGCCAGACTTTTCTCTTCTTTCTGCCTCAATTTTTTCAATTTCCTTCATTATCTACTCCGTTTATAGTATCAAGCAAACAAGCTTGATACGGACCTATTATCAGTGATTCTACCAATTGCTTCACCAATGAGATGGGCAATTGATAATTGAATTATTTTTTTACACTTTTTTACATCATCTCGGGCTACAATGCTATCAGTTATTATCATTTTATCAATTGGAGACCTTTCTATTCTTTCTATGGCTGGATCTGATAAAACTCCATGAGTAATATAAGCAAATACTGTTTTTGCATTTTTTTCTTTCAATGCAATGGAAGCATTAGTTAAAGTTCCTGCAGTATCGCAAATATCATCAATTAAGATGCAATTTTTGTTTTCAACATCACCAATAATATTCATCACTTCCGAGACACTCGCTTTTTCCCTTCTTTTATCAATTATTGCTAAGTCACAATCCAATCTTTTTGCTATCGCTCTTGCCCTTACAACACCACCAACGTCTGGTGAAACGATAATCGTTTCTTCATTATTAAACTTCTTTTTTATATCTTCTATAAAAACTGGGGCAGCAAACAAATTATCGGTGGGAATATCAAAAAAACCCTGGATTTGTCCAGCATGTAAATCAACCATTAAAGCTCTATCTGCTCCTGCTGTACTAATAAGATTTGCTATCAATTTTGCCGATATCGGAGTTCTAGGACCTGACTTTCTGTCTTGTCTAGCATAACCATAATAGGGCATTATCGCAGCTATACGTTTAGCTGAACCTCTTTTGAGAGCATCGATTGTTACTAAAAGCTCCATCAAATGGTCATTAGCAGGAAAGGAAGTTGATTGTATGACAAATACATCTTCTCCTCTAACATTTTCTTGGATTTCAACAAATATTTCTTTATCGGGAAATTTCTTTATAGTTGCTTTAAGAAGAGGAACCGATAAATATTTAGCTATTTCTTGAGAAAGTGGTGTATTACTATTTCCAGTAACTATCTTCATAATTATTAAATCATAAATAAATTAATCTATTTATTTTTTATACCAACTAAACTTATTTGCCTACCACATTTTTTTATTTTATTTATGAAATTGAATCTATGGCTAAAAAACCTTCTTGGATTTGAAAAAGTATTTTCAGAAGAAATTTTTAATTTCTTAATTTTATGACTTCTAAGTTTCTCTTCAATCAACTTAGAAAAATCAAAATAATATTTATCATCTTTCTTATTTATAAATATGTCGTGAACCACTTTTTTTTTTAAAATTTCTATAAAGTCGTTTTTTACCTCAAACGATTGTTCTTTGAGATGAGGACCAACAAAAACATTTAGTTTTTCTATCTTTTCTCCTAATGAAACTAACTTATTGATAGTATTTTCTATTATTCCATTAATTAGTCCCTTCCATCCAGCGTGTATAATACCGAATCTATTTTCACCCAAAATTATTATTGGGGCACAATCAGCTGTTAGAATCCCAAGCAAAATGTCATCTCTTTCAGTTATAATTGCGTCTGCATCCATCGACAGACTCCTTTTGTTAGTTATCTCCAAAACTTTATTTGAGTGCTTTTGATTAGGGATGATAATTTCCTTTTGAATAAAATAATTTGACGCAATTTTTCTGTTTTGTTCAACATTTTTGTCTAAATCTCCCCTGTTATAGGCACAATTCAATGTAGAAAATTCATTATGACTACATCCGCCATTTCTGCCAAAAAAACAGAAATAATACTTATCAAAATGTTCTAGCTTTTGCATAGCTTTTGAAAATCTTAGAATCAAATTTATAATTACTTATGAATAGGCATTTTATTAGATTACCCATTCCGTTTGGACTTGTCAGTCTTTCAAATTGAGAATTAATTGCCTCAATCTCACTCCTTGATCTGATTTTTAATAATAGGTTCATAACCCTTTCGTTTATTCCGTGAAAAAAAAGAAACTCTCTCTGAGTTATTGGGCCATAACAAAATAAGTTAAATTTAGCAGATAGTTTTTTCATTTCAACAAAATCGACGTGATATGTAATATCAGATCTTAATGGAAAATCTAAAACTCCACATTTTTTAGATTTATAAATTGCTTGAATTGTACTAATTTTTTGTTTTTCAAAAGGGCCGTAATCAAAAATTAGAATAGCTCCACCGAAATTTTGTAAATGTTTGAATATTTTTCGCAGGTACAAGTTGGTTAATGGTGATATCTCGACAATATCACCGTGTTTTGCCGGCTGGGGTGGTTTAAAATCAGTTTTTTCATTAATAATTTTCAATTTATTTCTGAAAATGACCTTTTTTTCAAACCACGACTCATTTATTCTTTCGTATTGATTTATTGGGAGAGCGTCAAAGAATTCGTTACAAATAAAAAAATAAGGCTCATTAGATAATTTAAGATTTTTTAAAAAATTAATTGATATTTTATTCGAATCTAGATCAATTAAATTTTTAGTTTGTATTTTACGAAGATACTCTGACTTTTCATATAAATTGAAGGATAATTTATAATCTATAAACTTTGAAAGGGCAAAAATGAGATCTTTAGTTAGTGTTCCATTTCCAGGACCCAATTCACAAATACTTTTAATTTTGAATTGTTTATAAAATGTCATAAAAAAAATTGATATGCATTCACCGAAAAGTTGACTTATTTCGGGTGAGGTTACAAAATGCTTCCCTATCTTGTTTTTCTGATAAAATCCATATTCTTTTTTATATAGACAAATATTAATGAATCTACTCAGTGAAACCTTATTCTTAAATAACTCTTTTTCAAATTCATTCATCTTTTATACTTTAGAAAAGTAATACCAATAATTATCATTGGTAATGAAAGTATTTGGCCCATAGAATAATTTTGAAAAATATAACCAATATGTTGATCTGGTTCCCTGTAAAATTCTACTAAAAATCTCGATAAACCATAAAATATAAAGAAAACAGCAAAGATATTTAGAGATTTACTATAATTTTTTATAAACAAATAAAATAATAGAAAAAAAAGAACAAAGCCCTCAAAAAATGACTCATATAGTTGACTAGGATGTCTCAAAACATCATTTTCTGCAAACAAAACTCCCCAATTCGAATCTGTTGGTTTACCCACCAACTCCTTGTTTATAAAATTTGCAATTCTTCCCAGGAACAATCCAAATGGAGCACAGGCTGAAACTAAATTAGATAATTCAATAAAATCTATTTTCTTTAATTTAGAAAATAAAAAAATTGAAAAAACTAATCCAATTAACCCCCCATGAAATGACATCCCACCTTCCCAAACTTTAAAAATAGATAAGGGATTTTCTAAATAGAAATTTAAATTGTAAAAAAAAACATATCCCATCCTCCCACCAATTATTACAGAAAGAACCGCCCAAGTTAGAAAATCTTCGAAATACGTAAAATTAATTTTTATAAACCCTTTTTGGATAAGAAATTTTGCATAAAAAAAACTAAATATAAATCCAAATAAATATGACAATGAGTACCAATAGATACTAAAATTTAAAATTTTAAAGGCAATTGGGTCTAGATCGTGAATATACATTTCAAATTTTAATTAAATAATTTTTTATATAATCGTTAATACCATCCTCAAGATTATAAAACTCCTCTTTGTAGCCAACTTTTCTTAGTTTACTGATATTAGCTTTTGTAAAGTATTGATACTGTTTTCTAATATTTGTAGGGGTTGGAACATACTCAACTAAAAACTTTTTATTACAATTTCTAAAAACATATCTTGATAAAGCCTTAAAACTTTGTGGTTTTGCACTTCCGACATTGAATAAACCATTTATATTCTTATTTTCAACAAACCAATCTATAACTTTAACAATATCTTTTACATAAATAAAATCCCTTAATTGTTCCCCGTCTTTATATTTTTCATGATGGGACTTAAATAATTTAACAGTTTTATTTAATTGGATATTTTCAAATATTTTTAAAACAATACTTTTCATTTCTTTTTTGTGGTGTTCATTTGGACCATAAACATTAAAAAACTTTAATCCTACGCACTGAACGAGTGGGTTTTTCTTTTGTTTATTCCAAATAAATCTATCAACAACATGTTTAGACCACCCGTACAAATTAAGTGGTATTAATTTAGAAAGGTTTTTTTCATCATAATCATCATTAAAACCATTTTTTCCATCGCCATAGGTTGCAGCAGAAGAAGCGTAAATAAATCTTTTTCTATTAGATTTACACCATCTCCATAGGTTGATTGAAAGTTCAAGATTGTTTTTCACAATAAGGTCTAAGTTACTTTCTGTTGTAGAGGTTATTGCACCAAGATGTATAACTATGGATATTCTACTTACATTTTTTTTTAAAAACGGCAGAATTGATTCTGGTTTGATTGTCTCAAAATTTTTATTTAAAAAATAGTTCTGATTTTTTTTACTGTGCCAATCCACGGAAACAATTTTATTTTTATTCTTTTGCACAAGATAATTTACCAGATTAGATCCTATAAATCCCGCTCCACCAGTAATGATGATCATTAACTCAAAACCTTTAAAATTAAAAAACTAGTTAAATAAGTAAAAAAAACAAAAAAAACAATATTTATAAAGTATGTCCTTCTTTTACTATTAATATTCTTTTTTAATAACGTGTAGAAAAAATAAATCCATATAAAAAAACCAATAATATATAAAAGAATAAGAAATAAAATTATTGTGTCTTTGATCATGATATCAAGATGTTGTGTATATTATTTGCAATAGATACTAATAGTAGTTGTTAATTATTAATATATATATTATTATCATGAAGTGAGTTTTGACAGTCAAAAAAAAATTATCAATAAAACCAATCCTATTGATTACATAGAAGATTATGTGATCAATGACGATATAGAGATATACAGACTGTCTCGAAACGAAATTACAATAAGTTCAGAGGGAATATGGAAAAACTATAAAATATCATTTAAATGGGATGAAATTAAGAAGATTATAGAGGTAAATAGTTATTTTGACATGTCAAAAAAAAATAAAATTAGAAAATCAATTTATTCACTGTTATCAAATGTTAATAAAAAAGCGAACGTTGGTTTTTTTAATTTTTGCCCCAAGTTAAATACAATTTTCTTCAGTTATAAAATTTCAGTTAAGGGGCAAAACTATATTACTGTTGAACAGGTTCAAGATTTTATAGATTGTGTTACTTCTGAATGTGATAGATTTTTTCCAGTTTTCTTTGTATTTTTTTATAAAAAACAAGACCCTGCTCATGCTTTGGATATTGCTGTATTGGATACCTATGGTGAGGCATGACTTATTTATTGATAGGATGTGGCAAGCTTGGGAAAATAATTTTAAATGGACTCTGTTTAAAAAAAAAAAAAATTCTAGTTTTTGAAAAAAAAAAAAAAATTCGAAATGAAGTTTTAAAAAAGTTTAAAAAAGTAAAAGTTTTTGATGATTTGCAAAATATAAACTGGATTGACATACACTATATAATGATTTGTGTTAAACCAATAGACTCCGAAAAGTCCCTAAATGAAATTAAGCAATTTTGTTTGAAAGAACACACAATTATTTCATTTGTAGCAGGTCTTAATACAAGAGTTATTTCAAATAAGTTAGGAATTAAATGTAAAGTTATCAGAGTTATGCCGAATATTTTTATTTCAACAAATAATAGTGCTACAGCGATATATATGAATGACTGTGACCTGAATTTTAAATCAAAAATAATGAAAGAATTCAAACATTTTGGGATCTTAGTTCATATCGAAGATGAAAAAAAGATGGATTTTTTCACAGCAATGTTTGGAGGTGGACCAGCATATATTTTTTTTATATTAGATATATTAATGAAAATAATTAGAGAAAACGGTTTCAACAATAAAGACTCTCTCATTCTTTTGAGCTCTTTGCTGGAGGGTGCAATAAAAGAATTACAAAAAGGAGATGTAAACTTAAAATCAGAAATAAGCAAAGTAGCAAGTAAGGGCGGTACTACGGAGGAGGCTTTAAATGTTTTTTCTAGTAAAAATAGACTTTTGAGTTTATTTAATAAGGCTATATCTGCAGCGACTAATAAATCAATTAAAATCTCAAAGAATTTAAGTAAATCAATCAGATAGATTCATAGTAATTGAAAAAAGTGAGCCTTTTAGTTTATTTGATTTTGAAATACTAATCCTTGCTTTTATTTTTCTTGCCAATTCTTTGGCTATACTTAGTCCAAGGCCTGACCCACCTTCATTTAAGTTTCTGGAGTTATCAATTTTATAAAATGGCTTGAAAACTTTTTTTCTAAATTGATTTTCGATTCCCGGTCCATCATCCTCTATATTTATTTTCAATTTATTATTATCTTTTCTCACGGATATTTCTATTTTATCCCCATATCGACAAGCATTTTCAAATAAATTAAAAATTATCCTATATAGGCTATTTTTGTCAGTATTTACGAACAAGCTTCTAGGACATTTCACAGCAATTTTTTTTTTTTTAAATTTTGATAATTGAATGACTTCATCGATTATATTCTGAAGGTTTACTTTAATTAAACTTGTTATTTTAATTTCTTTGGAGTAATCAAGATATTCTTTGAGAAAAACTTGCATGATCTCTATATCTTTTTTGATATCTTTAGTTTCTTTTTTATTTTCAAGTAATTCTAATCTTAATTTTATTCTTGTAATAATAGTGCCCAAATCGTGAGAAATTCCTGCTAGAAAACTTGTTTTCTGTTCAATATAATTATTTATTCTGCTTCTCATTTTCATAAAAGCATTTCCTGCTGATCTAATTTCTAATGCTCCCTCTGGCTTAAATTTTTCTATTTTCTTTCCTTTACCGAACTCTTCTGCTGCATTTGCTAGTCTAAAAATTGCTCTAATTTGAATTCTAAGGAATAGAAACGCAATTAGAGATAAAATTAATGAAGTTGAAATAATCCATAGTATATAAATTGTTGGAGTTTCACTTAATAAATATTTTCTTGGAAAATCCATTTTTAAATAACCTTTATCTACTTTATGAAGTACAGACACAAAATTTTTATTAAAATTAATAATAATACCTTGGTTTACTCTTGACTTGATTGTCTCATGAATTTTTTTCTCTAATGGTGATTTGATTTGAGAGTTTTCTCTTAACGAATTTTCAATATTTAAATTTATATTTAATTCTCCAGCAATATTTTTTGCAATGTCAAATCCGTTTGTTTTATATTGATTTAATATTAAATTAACATTGTTTGATGCAATGTTGGAAAATCGATTAACAATTTTTTCCCAATGCCTGTCATAGAAGAAGAAAATTACAGAACATTGAATTATTATTAGTGGAACTAAAAAAATTAATAGCAATCTGGGCAAAAGTCGTTTTGGTAGAAATTGTTTTATAAAATTTTTACTCATATTCACTTACCAACATATAACCTTTACCTCTAATTGTTTTTAGAAATGAGTTGTTGTTAGAATTTATTTTTTTTCTTAATCTGGTTATTGTTACATCCACTGATCGTAAATTAATTTGAACTCCAAGTAAATTTGCAATTTCTTCTCTGGAAATTTCTTTATTTAAGTTTTTAGATAAGAACTCAACAACCAACAACTCAGAAGAGGTAAGGTTAATATCTATTTTATTTCTGGTAAGACGTTTTGTTCCACAATCAAATTCAAAATCACCAAAATATCTTTTTTTTGTATTTAAATTTTTATTGAATCGTGGATTTAATAATTTTTTAATTCTAAGCAGTAGTTCAGTTGGTTCAAACGGTTTAACTAGGTAATCATCACACCCGTTAATATAGGAGTCTTTTTTCCGTTCAAGTTCGCTATCTGCAGTCAACATTAAAACTGGTGTATTTAAATCAATTTGTCTGAATTCATTCAAAAAATCAACTCCGCTTTTTTTGGGCATCATTATATCCAATATGATTAAATCAAATAAAAAAAAGCTGATAAACTTTTCTGCCTCAAGAGCATTTTTTGACGCGGTTACCCTAAAACCTTTGGAGGTGAGATATTTTTTTAATAGTTCTCTGATTTTATTATCGTCATCAATACATAAAAGGTGAGGTAGTGTTTTCATAAATAAATAAAGATCAGACTATTTATAAATTAAATTTCAATGTTATATTAATGAATCTTAACTTTAACTAATGAATTATGCAAATGATCCCTTTTGATAAAAGAGAAGGCCATATCTGGATTGACGGAGAGTTTAAAGAATGGCGTGAATCAACCGTCCATGTTCTTAATCATGGACTACATTATGGAAGCTGTGTTTTTGAAGGGATACGGATTTATGGTGGAAAAATCTTTAAATTTGATGAACATATTGAAAGACTATATAAATCAGCTGACATTCTTGATATGAAAATTCCATTCAAGATCCAAATTATTAAAAACATAATCTATGAGTTAACGGAGAAGCAAAAAGTTAAGGATGGTTATATTAGGCCAGTTGTCTGGAGAGGGAGTGAGAAAATGGCTATTTCAGCTGTAGATTCAAAAACTCACATTGCAATCGCCGCGTGGGCATGGCCGTCATATTTTTCACCTGATAAGATTATGCAAGGGATACGTTTGACCAAAGCTAATTGGGTAAGACCTTCTCCAAACTCTGCTCCTGTGAATAGCAAGGCAGCAGGCTTATACATGATATGTTCTTTAAGTAAACATGAGGCAGAAAGAAAAGGTTTTGATGATGCCTTAATGATGGATTATAGAGGATATATAGCAGAGGCGACTGGTGCTAATATTTTTTTTATTAAAAATAATAGTTTATATACTCCTACTCCTGATTGCTTTTTAAATGGCATTACAAGACAAACAGTAATAGAAATTGCTAAGAAATTAAATATTCAAGTGCATGAGGGAAATTACGAATTAAATTTTCTAGAAAATTGTGAGGAGGTTTTTTTAACAGGAACTGCTGTTGAAATAACCCCTGTTATCTCTATTGATAAACATAAATTTAAAGTTGGTAAATTGACTAAGACGTTAATTCAAGAATTTAATAATATGGTTTCGTCTTAATCAGTTGCAAATTCCTTGTCTTTTTTTTTTTGTTCTACCCATTCAGAATGACTTTCATAATTCTCTTTTTTCCAAAACGTTATTTTTACTTTCAACCAATCCACAGTTTCCTCAATGAATCTAAATGCTTCCTTTCTATGCTTAGAACAAACAAAAACAGTCACTATTGTTTCTCCAGGATAAACTTTTCCGTAACGATGAATTATAAGATAATCTAGGATATCGTATTTAGCGTTTAGCTTTGATATTATTTTCTCCATTTGGACTGTTGCCATTTTCTCGTATATTTCAATCTCAATACTGGTTATATTTTTATTATTGTTTTTTGGCCTAACTTTACCAACAAAAGTTAAAACAGCACCAGCCTGATTGTTTATTTTAGAAAATTTTTCTAAACTACTTCCGTAAAAAATTTTACTTTTTTTAAATATAATCTTCATTAGCCTCCTGTTACTGGAGGAAACAAAGCTAGTTCATCTTTATCATTAACTTTTGTATCTAAAGATACATATTCACAGTTAATGGCGTACTGTAAGTTTTTAACATCTGAAAAAGCTTTTTTATTTTGTTCATTAATTTTTTTTAATTCTTCAATAATCTCTCTTACAGTTACTTCTTTATCAACTTTGATGAAATCTTCATTCTTACCTAAAAGTTGTTTTAATTTTGCAAAATAAAGTATTTTCAATTTAACATATCCTCATACCTATAAAATTTTAATAAGGCACCCTTTTTAATAAAACTACTACTTTTTTCTAATTCAATAATACCGTTACTTTGACTAATGGAACTTATGATTCCTGATCCGGTAGAAGGAAATTTTGCTAGAAAATAAGATCCATTCTTTTTTATTATTTTTCCTCTTAGCCATTCAGTTCGGCCCTTTTTTTTCTTTAATTCAAAGTCACTAGGTAAAACTCTTTCAACTATAGGTAAATCCGTTAAACCAGACAATTTATTAACATAGTTAATGACAAGCATAAAAAATGTTATAATTGAAGCAACAGGGTTACCAGGCAATCCAATGAAGGGAACATTTTTTAACTTTCCGAAAGCAAAAGGTCGGCCTGGTTTAACTGAAAGTCTCCAAAATAAAATTTTACCTTTTTTTTTCAAAAATTTTCCTATTAAGTCAGTGTTACTTTTTGACACTCCTCCGCTTGTGACTATGAGGTCTAAAAAGTCAATCTCTTTAATAATTTTTCTTTCTGTTTCCAAAAAATTATCTCGTATTATACCTAAATCTACAACCTCACAGCCTATTTTTTTGAATAATGATAATAGTGAGAATTTATTTGAATCAAATATTTGATATTTTTTTTTTTT
>MDTG01048503.1_pt1 | contig 16264 bp, 17 predicted proteins | sample 811421 | NCBI WGS metagenome assembly MDTG01 (sample SAMN05326645, study PRJNA326480) | marine metagenome | isolation source: seawater | place: Pacific Ocean: South East | collected 2011 | reverse complement strand
GATAAAGGAATTTTGAGGAAATAAAATAAATTTTTAATAAAAAAGCAATATTAATTATAGATTAATTTTTTAAAATCAGTAGATCAGACATTATCTAATTATTTTTTATGGCAAAAGAAGATTTTCGGTTTTTTGATAGTAGACAAAAATATTTATTATTTGTTACGACAACAAATGAAAAACAGATCATATCTGAACATTTACATCCATATATAAAAACTTTATCTCCAAAAAAACCAGCTTTAAAAATTTTTGATGCAGGTTTAGGTGACGGGTCTTTACTAATCAGCACCTTAAGAAGTTGTCATAAAGAATTCCCAACTATACCATTTTTAGTTTTTGCTAAGGAAATAAGTATGGAAGATGTAAGAATTGGAATAGAAAAGTTGCCAAATATTTTTATGGAGCATCCAAATACAGTTTTTGTAGTAACCAACTTGCATTATTCAGAAGCAGCTAACTTAAAATCAAAAAATTTAGCTAAACAAAAAAAAATCAATTGGGATACTGTTAAATTAAAAGGAAATACATCTTATGAATTTTTTTCACAACTTCATAAATTAGATAGTTTGCTTCAAAAAAATTGGCAAGTAGAAAGACATCCTAAGAGTGGAAATCCAACTTATAAAAAACCATCTGCTTTAATTATATATAGAGAAGATCAAGCATTTGCTCTGGATCACATTATACCAAAAAAAAATCATACTAAAGAAACTTTTGATCTTATATTAGCATCACAGCCTTATCGTTCAAGAATTCATGAAAGAAAAAAAAATGAATATGTTATCAAGCCAATGGTTAATGCATTATCAAAAAAAGGTAAATTAATTGTTGTGCATGCTTCTGGTAATGACCCTGCTTCAGAATTAATTAATAAACTGTGGCCTAAAGAAAATCCATTTCCCTCTCTTGGAAAAAAAATTTATAATGACTTAAAATTAATAATAGATAAGCAAGAATTAAAAAATCTAAAATTTAATCAAATAAAAAATATCAAATATTATTTAAGAGCACTACCTGAAGAGATATCAAATGGAATTTCAACCTCAATTATTTTTTCAGCATGGAATGCCTCGACGTATGTAACTCAAATGAATGATGATGAAGTATTGAAAGTTGAAAAAAATTTTAAGCATATTAAACCAACACAAAAAATTATTAAAAAGTATGGTGGAATGTGGTTCAACGATGAATTAATCGTAATTGAGAAAAAATAATATTATTTAGTCAATCGGGAATTTGCATGCTCTTTTATTTTCATAAGCATTGAATACACACCATTTCTTCTTCCTGGCGTTAATAAATTATCTAATTTTAGTAAGTTTAATAAATCAAAATTTGTATTTGAAATTTCACTAGGCTCTCTTCCACTATATATATCACATAATATTGTTACCATTCCTTTTGAGATAAAAGCATCAGAGTCAAAATGAAATTTTAAATATTTATTATCCATGTAAGGTACAAGCCAGACTTGTGCTTGGCATCCAGTGACTTTAAAAGAATCTTGCCTGAACTCTTCTGGAAAAGATTTTGCATTTTTTCCCTGATCTAATAAAAACTTATATTTTTCCATATCATCATCAAAAGAATTTAAACTTTCTTTATAATAATTAATTTTTTCCTCAATAGTCATCATTGCATATGTGCCCTTAGTTGCTTCGCTGTCTCTTCTGGCAAAACATCCATAATATATACACCAGCCATAGATTCAGAACCTGCAAGTATTTTTGGTTTATCTCCATGCCGGAGAGGAGGATAAAATTCAATATGAAAGTGAAAATTTTCGTGTTTTATTGTTGGTGCTGCATGTAAACCCATTATATACGGACATTTTTTGTCTAAAAAAGAATCATACCCTTTAACTACTTTTTGTAAACAAGTTGAAAAAGATTGTATTTCTTCAGTATTAAATTCCCATGGCCCCGCTCTTTTTCTTTTTGGCATTATCCATATTTCATAAGCATATCTTGCAAAAGGTGGTACAGCGGCAATGACATTTTCATCTTGGTAAACAAAATATTTTTTTTCTAATATATCCATCATTTCTAAAATAAAATTATTTTTTTTAAAAACTTCTAATTCTTTTTTTATAATTGGTGGAATAAATGGGTATGCATATATTTGACCATGTGGATGATGTAATGTAACTCCACATTCCTCACCTCTATTTTCAAAAGGCATTACATATTTAATATCATCCCTTTTTAATAATTCTTTATACCGGTCAATCCATACATAAATTAGTAGTTTAATTCTTTCGAGTTTCATTTCTGCAACTGTATCTTTGTGCCCTGATGAATATACTACTACTTCACACTGCCCTTTTGATGGTTTTGTATCTATTGAGTCTGATAAAAATGACTCATTATGTAAATTAAAACTAGGCCACCTATTTGGTAAAACAGCTATTTCAAAATTATTAAATGGTATTTCTGTTGGAAAACTTAAATTACCACTAGGACATAATGGACAATATTCTTTTGGAGGAAAAGCTGTACGATTTTTACGATCTGCAGAGTATGTCACCCATTCTTCTCTGGATGGGTGCCATCTTAAATGAGGTTTAGAAGATGTAACTACTTCCAACTCTTGAGAGGCTTTTTCACTATGTTTATTATACCCATACAGAAACATTTCTTTGTTATCATTCCTAACAAATAATCTTTTATATATTTTTGTCATAGATTGTTTTTTCCCAATTTATTGATGTTTCTAAAATAACGTTTAAATCATTATATTTTGGGATCCAGTTTATAGATTTATTAAGTTTAGTAACATTTGAAACAAGTATATCTGCATCCCCAGGCCTTCTTTTTCCGTAATCAAATTTAATACCATTTTTTGTAATTTTATTTACTCTGTCGACTACCTCTTTTACAGAATATCCTTTTCCATATCCACAATTAAAAATATTTGATTGTTTTGTATTAATTAAATACTCAAGTGACTTTAAATGAATATTAGATAAGTCCGATACATGAATATAGTCTCTTATTGCTGTACCATCATCAGTATCATAATCATTGCCATAAATAGTAATATTATCTCTTTTCCCTATCGCAACTTCACTTAATATTTTAATTAAATGAGTAGATTTCTTTGATATTAATCCTGATCTTAAAGCTGGGTCAGCTCCAGCAACATTAAAATATCTAAGTACAATAAAATTAAATAAATTATTATTATTAAATAAATAATTTTCTATTTTAATTTTAGACTCCGCATAGGGATTAAGTGGTTGAATAGGATCAGTTTCTAAGATTGAAGTTTTTCCACTTTGATTACCATATACTGCAGCAGTTGATGAAAAAATAATATTGGCTAAATCATTTTCATAGCAAGTTTCTAAAAATTTAATTGAATTTTCTGTATTATTTTCAAAATATTTATTTGGATTTTTTACAGATTCTTCTACTTGAATAAAAGCTGCAAAATGAATCACTGCATCAAATTTATTTTTTTTTATTAAGTTAGAGATTATTTTTTTTTCATTAATATTGCATTCAACAAATTTTGCTTTTTTTGGAATTAATTCAATGTTTCCAGTACTTAAATCATCTATGATAGTTACTTCATGACCTTGATCAATTAAGTTTAGGCAGGTGTGACTACCTATATATCCAGCGCCTCCTGTTACAAGAATATGCACTTATTTTTTTTGATTTTGGAGTTGAAAGATTGAGTCAGATTCTCTTGGGAGTGGCATTATAATTGGTACATTTTTTAATCGAGGAATTAAAGTTGGCTTTCCCTTTAAAATTAATTTGTCATATGCTTTTAAATTAATGTTTGGGTTTATTGAACTATCCTGATCATAATAAACTGGCCAAGAATCTACAGATGAATAACCATACAATAATAAGGGTCTAAAATTCTTAGTTAAATTTAAAGCTGAAGAGTGCAATGTTCTTACATGGTGAAAAGTTACAGAACCTGCAGCACCAACTAAACTTACACTTTTTTTAGTATTAATTTTTTCTTTTTTAGTATTAATTTTACCAACAAAATAACCATTTTGATGATGATCAAAAATTTTTAATTTATGAGAACCTGGAATGACTTTTAGTGGACCATTTTTTTCATAACAATCTTCTAAATATATTCCAATTGCAATTAAATCATCATTAGTATGAGGATAAAAAGCCCAATCTTGATGCCAATCTACAATTCCTGCTTTACTTGACGGTGGTTTAAAATTTAATTTACTATGATGAAACCTTATCGTTCCACCTAAAAGATCACCAAGAATAGAAATGATTTTTATATTTTTTAATAATCTATTAAAAATAGTATCAACTTTATGGGGATCCTTAAGTCTAACACAATATTTTTTTCCTTTTATGGTTAAATATTCAAAGTTCTTATTGTATGCATTATTAGATTTTAAAAAATTTATTTTTTTATTAATTTTATTAATAGTTTTTTTATCAATTAGATTTGGTTTAACCAAATATCCATTTTTCTTATAAAAATTTAATTCTTTATTACTTAAATAATTATTTTTTTTCATTTTTTAAATTATTATATTATAATATTTAAATAAAAAATAATATTAGTATTTATGTCAATATTTGAACAAATAATTATAGATACTCATCACCATCTTTGGGATCCAACATCTAATAAATATGACTGGCTCACTGCTAAGGGTCATGAAGTATTTAATAATGTTTATTTGGTTGATAGCTTAGATAATGATATTGGGAATTTAAAAGTAATTAAATCTGTTCATGTTCAGGCAGAAATAAATATAAATGAATCAATCTATGAAACTAAATGGCTTCAAAAAATAAGTGACAAACATAATAAAAATTTTCCAAACGCAATAATAGGGTTTGTAGATTTTTTAAAATCTGATGTTGAGGAAAAAATAGAAAAACACCTAACATTTGGTAACTTCAGAGGTATTCGACAAATACTGAATTTTGACGCAAATAATACTGAAATTTCTCATGCTAAAGTTGATTACTTAAAAGAAGATCAATGGATAAATAATTTTTCAAAAATGCAAAAATATAATTTATCTTTTGATTTATCAATCCTTTGGACACAGACTGATGATGCTTTAAAATTAATTAATAAATATAAAAATGTACAATTTATTATAAATCACACTCTTTCCCCTTTTAATATTAACGAAAAATCATTTGGTGAATGGATAAAAAATATTAAGTTAATGTCAGCTTCAGAAAATGTAGCAATAAAACTGTCAGGTTTTGGAGAATTTAATCCAGCTTGGATAGAGTCTTCTATTAGACCTTTGATATTATCTTCAATAGAAGAGTTTGGTGTTGATAGATGTATGTTTGGAACAAATTTTCCAGTAGATAAATACTTATCATCAGCTAAGTATGAGGATTATTGGAAAAGCTACTATAGTATTGTGAAAGATTTAAGTATTAATGAAAAAGATAAGTTATTCTATCTTAATGCAGAAAAATATTATAAAATTTAATACATATGATTAGAAAATCTTTTAGAATGACTTTAAAAGAAGGTAAGCTGGATGAATACAAAAAAAAACATGACAATGTTTGGCCAGAAATAACTGAAGTGCTTACAAATGCTGGTGTAACAAATTATTCGATTTACTATCATGAAAAAGATAATACTTTAATTGAATATATGGAATTAAAAGATCAGAATACTTTTGATGAACTTGAAAAATTAGATATTTTAAAAAAATGGAATATTTATATGAAAGATTTACTTGTTACTAAATCTAAAGAAGATGCAACACCAGTTGTGAACGAATTAACAGAAGTTTTTCATCACAAATAAACTTAATGTCAAAGGTAAATATAGCTGTAATAGGAGCAGGTTGGTGGTGTACTGAATTTCATTTACCTTATTTAAACAGTCTAAAAAATGTAAATTTATATAGTGTTTGTAGATTTGGTAATTCTGAATTAAATTTGGTTAAAGAAAAATTCAATTTTACTTTTGCCTCTGAAGATTATCAAGAAGCATTATCATATGATGATCTAGATGGAGCAATAATATCAACCCCACACACTGAGCATTTTAAATGTGCAAAGAAAGCTCTAGAAAATAATTTACATTTAATAATTGAAAAACCCATGACTTTGAAATCAGAGGAAGCAAAAGAAATTTATGAAATATCAATCAAGAAAAACAAAGAAATAATTATACCATACGGTTATAATTTTACCCATTTTATGGATAAAGCAAAAGAATATATTGATGAAAATTTGTTGGGTGAAATAAAACATATAGATGGTTCTATGTCATCTCCAACTTTAGATTTATTTGGAGGTAAGGGACTAATAGAAGCAAAAGATCATACCTTTCAACCTTTATCAACAACATGGTCTGATCCAGAAAAAGGAGGTGGATATGCTTGGGGGCAAACTTCACACTTAATTGGAGCTATTTTTAAATTAATTAAATTAACTCCAGAAAAATTATTCTGCTTTCATAGCGAATCACCAACTAAAGTTGATTATACTAATGCTGTTTCATTATTATTTAAAGAAGGGGCTACCGCAACTATTTCAGGATGTGCTTATTTACCAAAAGGAAAAGAAGAGCACATTGAAATAAAAATCCATGGAACTAAAGGCGCGCTTTTTTTAGATATTGAACCTTATCGTGAAAGATTAACAATAAAAGTTGAAGGTGAAAATATTGAATATGATATGAAAGGTGATGGAGCTTTAACATACTCCACTAATCCGGCAATAGATGCATTAGTTAGTGCTTGTGAAGGAAAAATTATTAATCACGGAAGCAATGCTCTTAATGGATATAAAACTGTTCAAGTATTAGATGCGATGTATAGATCAATGAATTCTAAAAAATTAGAAACTGTTTATTAATGTTATTTTAATTCTTAATTAAATATAATTAATGTTTAAGAGCACCCATGGTCATTCCTGCAATAAACCACCTTTGAAAAATAGTGAATATAATCAAAACAGGAATAATTGATACCATTACAGAAGCACTATATGTTCCAATGTTAATATGATATCTACTAGTTCCAATTTTGGCTAAGCCTACTGGTACAGTGTGTATTGTGGGATCCTGCATAAAAATCATTGCATATATAAATTCATTCCAAGTATCTAAAAACAAAAGAATAACACAAGTTGCAATTGCTGGTTTTGCTAATGGAAGTAATATTCGTGTAAGAAGCTGAAAATCACTTGAGCCATCAACAATACCTGCTTCTGTTAGCTCATTTGGTACTTGCTCAAAAAACATCCTCAAAATTAGTATACCAATAGGTATTAAAAAACCTGCATACGCAAGTATTACAGCAAGATAAGTGTTTATAATTCCAAAATAAATTAATAGATAAAACATTGGAATAAGTAATACTTGTGCTGGCATTGCAACACTTGCTATCATTACATTATACAAACTTTCTTTCATTGGAAAACGTAAATGACTAAAACTAAAAGCAGCAAATATTGAAAGCATTATAATTAATGAAACTGAAGTTGTTGTGACAATTACACTGTTTAAAAACATTCTAGGAAAAGAGACCTTTAGTTTTTCTTCAGCATAAAAAAATGCATCATAATAATTCTGTAATGAAAATTCATATGGTATAAGAAAATATCTTGCACTATAAACAGTATCTGGTGATCGAACAGAAAGTGATAAGGTATATAATAATGGAAAAATTATAATTATAATAAAGAAAAGAATTACTACTCTAGTTAATATATAGAAAATGGGGCTTCTCTTAAAAGTTGCTCCATAATTATTTTGCGATGAAACTTTCATTTTTTTTAATTTTTTTCAATTCTTTTAGATATAAATATCCTTGCTAATGCAATGGTTAAAATACAGGCAAATATTACAAATGCAACGGAGGCACCCACACCCATTTTATTTGGACCACCAGCTGCAAAAGAATAATAATATAAATATGATGCTAATACCTCTGAATAATGGGCAGGACCTCCTCTAGTTAAGACATAAACAATATCAAAAGCTCTAAAGCCACCAATTAAATTTAATATCATATTAAGGATTGTGGTTGGCCATAAAAGAGGTATCACAATTGAAAAAATTTTTTGATTCCAGTTTGCCCCATCTATATCTGAAGCTTCTAATAATTCTATATTTAAACTTTGAAGTCCTGCGTAATATATTACTAAATTATAACCAATCCATTGCCATGTATTGACCATAATTATCAACCACATTACTAAACTTATTGAAGATAACCATGAAAAATCTAAACCTAAAATAGCATTTAAAACACCATCTTGTTCAAGTATTTTTTTCCAAACTAATCCAACTGAAACTGGTGCTAAAACACATGGGAAAAAAATAATTGATCTAATTAAAACGGAAAACTTAAAATTACCAAAAAAAATAAATATAGATAATATTAGAGCTATTCCTGTTTGAATAAAAACAGCACCAAATACAAATAAAAATGTATTTTTTAATGCTATCCAAAAATATTTATCTTCATATATTTTTATAAAATTATCAAATCCTACAAACTTTCTAAATAAATTTGTTTCAAAGCCTGAGAAATCAAAAAAACTCAAAACCAAGGAAGTGAGTCCTGGTAAAACATTGAAAACTAAAAATATAAATAGTGCTGGGAGTAAATAAAATAAAGTTTTTACATGAAAAGTTTTATAGATCATTAAAGTTTGAAAAAACTAGGGGTTTAATAAAAATAAACCCCTAGTAATTAAAAAAATTAGCCACTAAATCCAGTTTCTTTATTCATTTTTTCAACAATTTCATCAATTGTTGTAACACCAAGAAACATTTCCATGATTCCATCATAAAGGTGTTTCATTGGTTCAGCTTGAGAATAGTAAATATTTGTATTTCTACCTTCAGTTGCCAACATTTTGATTCCTTCATTGAATAATAAATTTGGTGATGCTGCAAGTGCACCCATATCAACAGCTGCTAAATTAGCAGGTATCTGTCCATATCCAGCAAAAGTTTCAGAAGCCCATGGACTATTAGTCAATTTAACAAATTCTAAAGCTAAATCTAAATTAGGTGAATTTGCATTAACTCCAAGGTTTGTTCCAGTAGCTTTGTTATAAACCATTGGCGAGTCTTTAGATAATTTTGGATATGACATCATAGTAATACCAAGACTATCAGGAGTATTGTATTCTGCTGGTGCAGAAGAAATAAACCAATCACCGTTACAGTATATACCAACTCCTTCACGATCAATCCATTTACCCCAAGCTTGAACTTGATAATCCATGCTTAGAGAATCTTCTCTCCAAACTCCATTATCATGTAAAGTTTTATAAGCTTGTAGTGCATCTCTGAACATAGGTTGGTCCCAGGTAATTTCTCCATCATAAGCAAGACCTAAGACATCTGTTGGATAATCATCATTTTGTTGATTAACAAAATTAGCAAATCCATCTAAAACACACCAAGATTCTACAGGTCCAAACATCAGACCATCCAAACCTTTTTCTTTAGCTGCTTTTCCAATAGCTACCCATTCATCAACCGTATAAGAATCACCAAAAGCCGGTAAATCAAATCCAAGATCTGCAATCATGTCATTATAAACCCAAATTTCTTCAGTAAATGCATCTTGAGGAGCCATATAAAGATTACCATTTCTTCCAAGTTCTGGAATATTGATATTATTTCCCAGCCAACCTTTCCATTCATCGTCAGCTAGTTCAGATAAATTTGCTAGGTGACCTGCATTAACAACTTCATCAACATCTGGACCAGGATAAACTGCAAATACATCAGGCCCTTGACCAGAAGAAAGAGCAGGTTTTAAAAACTCATTATAAGTTGTAACAGTATACTGAGTGTATTCAACTTTTACACCAGGGTTATCTGCTTCAAATTTTTTTATAAAATCTGCATAAGCATTAGTTATACCACCAACTCCTGATTGCCAATCAACAACTGAAATAACAGTTTCTGCTTTTGCAATATTGCCTAAGCCCAAACTTATAATTAGAGTTGAGATTAATACTTTAAATAAATGTTTAAACATTATTTCCTCCTAAAAAAATATTTTAAAGAAACTAACATAAGTTTATTAAATTAAAACAATTTAAATATAAAATTTCTATTTATTGATAAATTTAATAGTTAAAATTATTCAAAATAAAGATTTTATTAATGAAAAAACGGTAAATAAATTGATGGATAAGAAAGAAAGTAAGCAAAATATTAAAATAGCTATTCTTCTATATACCTCCATTTTTTCCATTTTTCATTTAATTTTTTGAAGTTAGTACTCCAAAATGCCCAGTTCGTTTTAAATTGTATTTCTAAATTTTTTTTATTATTTGGCAACAGATGATCATAATTTTTGCTAAGCTCATCTTCTATTCCACTAGTAAAAGTTAGATTAGGAACTAGTTTTACCCATTCAATAACCCAGTCTGGCTGATTCCATGCATTTAAATATATAGCGGCTACTCTTGCTGAGTCTTTACTACATGAAGCGGGTATGGAATAAAAAGCAGTATTCAAATTTCCATCTTGAAATGTATAAAAAATATCTAAACCTGCGTTTTTTATTTTTTCTAAATTACCATTTCGAGCTATGGCAACAGTAACTTTTCCCTCAGATAGCATTTGAATTGGTTCTGATTCCGAAGTCCAAAATTTAACTATATGAGGTTTTAATTCATCCAATTTTTTAAATGCTCTCTCAACCCCACTTGAAGTAGCTAATACTTCATACACTTCAGATGAATCAACACCATCTGCTTCTAAGGCAAATTCTAAATTACCTACCACGTCGTCTTTTAAGGTTCTTGGACCAGGATACTTATCAGTATTCCAAAAATCAGCCATATTTTTTGGCCCTCCATTTGGGAATTGTCCAACTTTATAAGCTATAACTTCTGAGTAAGATAAAAACTCGTAGCCATTTGGTTTTTTATGAATATTAGCAACTAAATTATTATAGTCTACAATGCTATAATTAATCTCTTGTAGTAACTTTCTTTCAACTGCAAGTATAAAATCACCAATCTCTAATTCAATAACATGAAAGTTACACTTGCCTTGATTAACCATGTTTTCTAAATTATCTAAATTTGGATTTAGGACTAATTCAAATTTTAATCCTGTTTTTATACTTAAGGGATCTAAATAAGCTTTTGTTATATCTTCCCATAATTCTTCTTTGTCACTGTTAATATAGAGTTTTTCAATAGTCTCAGTTTTTGCAATACTTAAGAAAATTAAGTTAGTTACAATAATATATATAAAAAAATTGAATAACTTTTTTAACATTCTTTCTTTTGGTTTAATAGTTAGACACTAGAAAAAAAAAGACATTTTGTATAGGTATTTTTAACATAAAAAAGTTATTAACATGTTGTAAAAAAAAAAATTGATTTTGTTTTAACTTAAATTAATAATGTTTATTTATGGATAATAAGTTCAAAATTGCACAAATCAAAGTATCTATTGTAAAAACACAAAGTGCCGGAGCTGATTACACAGATCACGCTGAAGGTCATTGGATTAATGATACTATTATTGCTAATCCAATGTCACGGTATCCAGAATATCAAACGTCTAGATCAAAATGGGGAATGGATGCAATTAAAGGAATATTTATAGAAATTGAAACAGAAACTGGTGACAAGGGTTTTGCAACAGCTTATGGGGGATATATTTCAAGTTGGATAATTAAAAATCATTTTAATAGATTTTTAATAGGTGCTGATGCACGTGACACATCACTACTGTATGATCAAATGTATAGAGCATCAATTCCTTACTCAGGACAAAATGGGATTGTAATCAATACAATCGCGGGAATAGATTTAGCTCTTTGGGATTTAGTTGGTAAAATTAGAGGTGAACCAGTTTATAAAATGATTGGGGGTAAAGTTAAAGATTCTTTACAGACCTATGTAACGGGACCATGTGCAAAATTATACAAAGATTGGGGACATGTTGGTTCGAAAATTCCCCTGCCATATGGCCCGGGTGATGGAATTAAAGGACTAAAAAAAAATCAAGAATACATTATGGAAACTAGAAAGGAAGTTGGACCTGATTATCGATTAATGATCGATTGTTATATGGCTCTTGATGTTCCTTATGCAATTGATTTAGCTAATGCAGTTAGAGAAGCAAATTTATTTTGGATAGAAGAGGCTCTACCTCCTCATGATCTTGAAAGTCATAAATATATTAAAAAAGCGTGCCCTTGGCAAAAATGGACAACAGGAGAGCACACTAATTCAAGGTATGGATTTAGAAACATTATAAGAGATAGATCAGTAGATATTTTACAACCAGATTTAACTCTATGTGGTATGACTGAAACACTAAGAATTGCGGCAATGGCTTCTAGTTATGATATGATAGTTATTCCACATTGCAGTGGTGTTTATGCATATAACTTTGGTATAAGTTCTGTACTTACTCCATTTAATGAGTTTATTAATTTAAGTCCAAAAGGAGATGAAATAGTTCCAGTCTTTGGAGGCATTTTTACTAACGAACCCGTCCCTGTTAATGGGCAAGTAAATCTCACAGACCTTCCTGGATTTGGAGCAGAATTTAATAATGAAGTTGAATTAGAAGAAATATAATAATTTATAAATTTTTTGCTGTCTCAACTAATATTTTAATTTTTTTTCTTACAATTTCTATTGGCACATGACCAAATCCACACTCACTTGTTAAAAGTATTTTATTTTTTGAAAAATATTTAAGTGCAGGATTAATTGCATTGATTATATCTTGTTTACTTTCAATATCGTCTATTCTTTGATCAATTACTCCAAGTGAAATTCGTCCATTAAATTTCCATTCATCAAATATATTTAACATTTTATAATGCATACTGCAGTGCTCTAAGTGAATCTCATCAATTTTTAATTTTTTAAAAGCATTTATCATATCTGTATATCTCCCAAAAAAACCTCTTTTTCTATGTGCATTACCTCCACATACATGTAAATTAAACTCTATACCTGGAAATTTTTCTATTATACTATTTAAAATATCAGCAGCCCAAGAAGTTTCTTCAACATTTTCTGTCCATACAGGTTCATCAAATTGAATATAGTCACATCCCTCATTTACTAATTTTTCAATTTCTTCTGTCAGTACTTTTGCATAAGCTTCAGTTAAAGCTATATCATCGGGATACAAATCCTTTCTCTCATTCACGCTAAATCTTGCAAGCATGTGGGGTCCAGTAATAGTTTGTTTGACTCTAATATTTTTAGGTGCAACTTTTCTTGCTTTTTTCCATTTAAAAGCTAATCCTGTATCAAGATTTTTTATTTCATCTTTTATCACCGCACACTCAATTCCAAAACCAGTCGTTCCATGAGTTTTAGAAAGGTCAACACCTTCCATTGATCCACCTATACTAAATTTTTTATATTTTTTATTTATAGCATCAACTCCCTTTAACCGCAGTTGATAAAACCAATACATATTTTCTCTATATGATTCTCCATCTGTAATTATATCTAGCCCAAGTTTGACTTGGTCATTCACTGCCCATTCAATCATTTCTAAAGCTTCTTTATCTGACACACTCGATTTTCTAAGAGTATCTTTTTGAATGTTTTTTCTAGGGTAACTACCTGTTACAGTTGTACAATAACTCATAATTTATTTTTAATTATTTTTTTGAACATCATTAATAAGACATTTCACACCTTCTTCGAAAGATCTTGGATTAAATCCGATTTCTTTTCTAATTCTCATGTCATTTTGATCATCAATTAAAGGCGTAAATTTAGTTTCTTTTTCAAAATATATTTTTGCATTTGGTATAAATTTTTTAACAGTAGATTCAAGTTCATCTCCATCAACTGTTTGAGACCCAGTATTATAACAAGAAAAATTTAATGTTTCTTTGATTGCTAATCTTACTAATTGTTCAGCACAATCATCAACGTAAATCCAATTATCTTTATTATTTTTTGAAAAGGGTAAATAAACTGGCTTTCCAATAGCTGGTTTACCTGCAAAATCTTCTGCCCAGTTAATCGCAGTATTTTCTCTTCCATAACCGAAAACAACTGAGGGTCTTGTATATGCGATACTACAGCCATGTTTTTTAATATATTTTTCTGCCATAAATTCATTCAATTGTTTCATTGCTCCGTATGTAAAATACTGGTTATCCATTCCTGAAAAATCATTTTCTGTTACCGCTCTTTTTCCAAAGAAATTTTGATTAGCACCATATACAGTTTCACTACTTGTAAATACTAATCTTCTAATCTTATATTTAACAACCATTTCAAATATAGCAGTGGTTCCAACAATATTAATTTTACTTGCCTGCAATGGATTATCCTCACAAATTTTTCCTATTCCATAAGCAAGGTTTATAATCGAATCTATTTTGTTATTTTTAAAAATTTTTTCTAAATTTTCTAAATCTGTAATATCAAGTTTTTCAAAGCTTAATAAATTTGGTTTAGCTTTTATGTCCGTAACTAATTTTAATAGTTTATCTTTATTTTTTTCAATATTGATATCAGTTACTATTGTAGGAATACCCCTTTTAACGAGTTGTATAACAACTTTCGAACCAATAAAACCTAAACCTCCTGTAACTAAAAAACTCATATTATTTCATATAAAAAATTTGATCCATCAACACCCATGAATTATTATTTTCGTTGTTTGGAAATGGATTAAAGCAATCAATCATTAATTCAGTCCATTCTTTAACAATGGGAATATTTTCCATTTCAGCCATATCTTTATCAAAATTATTTCCTTCATATTCTAAATAACCAAACATAAAGTCTTCTTTCAAAAATATACTATAATTCTTAATTTTAATCTTTTTTAATTCTTTCAAAATTTCAGGCCATACATTTTGATGGTTTTTAATATAATAATCTTTTTTTTCTGGCTTCAATTTTATTACCATGCCATATCTTTTTATAGTCATAATGATTAATTTTTATAGCTTAAATGCCTCTACTAAAGTTAATGCTTTTATATTATTTAAACTCATATAAATTTATCCTATATTATTTTTAAAAAAAAGAAAATTAAATGAGCTTTAAAATTGAAGATATTAAAAATTTAAATACCCAATGGCCTATGCCAACTTCAAAAAAAAAGATTGTAATTATTGGTGCTGGAGGTATTGTTAAAGATGCTCACTTACCTGCATATCAAAAAGGGAAATATAAGGTTCATGGAATTTATGATTTAGAAGAGAGCAAAGCAAAAAAATGTGCTGAAGATCATAGTATAGATAATGTTTATCAAAATCTTGATGATGCCCTAAATGAAAAAAATATAATTTTAGATATTGCAGTTCCCCCAGCTGTATTATTAGATATTGTAAAAAAAATTCCTAAAAATTCAATCTGTCAATTACAAAAACCTCTAGGAAATAGTTTAGAAGAAGCACGAGATATAAAAAAAATAGTTAAACAAAAAAATATAACTGCTTGTGTCAATTTGCAATTAAAATTTAGTCCAATGATGCTTGCATTAAAAGATGCGATTGAAAAAAAGATGATTGGAGATATAACTGAATTAGAGGTTAGTCTAAGTGTCGGCACACCTTGGCATTTATGGCCATTTTTGGAAGATTTAGAAGATGTAGAAGTTCCTTTACATTCAATTCATTATTTGGATTGGATTATTTCTCTACTTGGTTTACCAAACAGTGTTTTTTGTAAATCAGTTAAACATCCTAAATTTCCTAAAATGAACGATTCACGTTCAAGTATTATTTTGGATTATGAAAATACCCGATGCTGTTTGTCTTTGAACCATACACATAATAATAATTTACATGGTATGAAACACTCACATGCTTATGCAAGAATAGAAGGAAGTAAGGGTGCTGCATATGTTAAGTTAGGGTTATTACTTGATTACCCTAATGGAGAACCTGAAGAAATTGAGATAAGCACAGATGGAGTAGGGTGGACAAAAGTAGAAAATGTTGGAACTTGGTTTCCTGATGCTTTTTTAAATACCATGTCAAGTTTACAGAGATTCTCCCTAAAAGAAGACAATACATTGCCACATTCTGTAGAAAATTCATTTAATACAATGGCAGTTGTATATGCATGTTTAGAATCTAGTAAAAATCCAGGAACAAAAATTAAATACTAATTTTATGATTAAAAATAAAAAAGATTATAGCGCACCTGCTTTAGAGAAAGGTTTGGATATTTTAGAATTATTAGCCATAGCACCATTTGGTTTATCACAAGCAGAAATAGCACTTAAACTTAAAAGATCAGTAAATGAAATTTATAGAATGCTTAGTATACTTGTTAAAAGAAATTAT
>MDTG01017956.1_pt1 | contig 16264 bp, 31 predicted proteins | sample 811421 | NCBI WGS metagenome assembly MDTG01 (sample SAMN05326645, study PRJNA326480) | marine metagenome | isolation source: seawater | place: Pacific Ocean: South East | collected 2011 | reverse complement strand
ATAGAAACAGCCAACATTGCATTAGCTCCTAACTTACTTTTATTTTCAGTTCCGTCAAGTTCAATCATAGCATTGTCTATTGAAGCTTGTTCATTGACAGACATACCTATTAATTCATCATGAATTAAAATATTAACGTTATTAACCGCTTTTAACACGCCTTTGCCAACGTAGACACCTTTATCTCCATCTCTTAGCTCAACAGCCTCATATTTTCCTGTAGAAGCTCCTGAAGGCACTGCCGCTCTTCCTACAGTACCATTTTCTGTGATTACATCAGCTTCGACTGTAGGATTACCTCTTGAGTCTAATATTTGCCTTGCGTGTATGCTAACTATTTTAGTCATTATAGATTATGCTCTTGTATTGAGTTAATAAAGTTATCGAATAGATATCTTGAATCATGTGGACCTGGTGATGACTCAGGATGGTATTGAACAGAAAAAGCATTTTTATCACTAATTTTTATCCCTTCAATTGTATTATCATTTAAATTAATGTGAGTAGCCTGAACCGTAGGGTGATTTTCAACGTCTTCAGTTTTAATTCCAAAACCATGATTTTGAGAAGTCACCTCACACTTTCCAGTTGCTAAATTCTGAACTGGATGGTTAATACCTCTATGGCCATTATGCATCTTGTATGTTGAAATACCTTCCGAAATTGCCAATGCTTGATGACCAAGACATATTCCAAATACGGGAAATAATGTTTCTGTTATCTTCTTTACATTTTCAATCACTTCTGGCATAGTATCTGGATCGCCTGGTCCATTTGATAAAAAATATCCGTCAGGATTCCATGATTCTAATTCTTCAAAAGGTGTATTGTATGGGAAAACTTTTAAGTAACAACCTCTATCCGAAAGGCATCTTAAAATATTCTTCTTAACACCAAAGTCAAGAACAGCGACTTTATATTTAGCATTTTCATCACCAAAAAAATAAGGTTCTTTAGTTGATACTTTATCACATAATTGTAAGCCTTTCATAGAAGGCACTTCACTCAACTTTTCTTTAAGAAAATCTAAATCTGTAGTTTCGGAAGAAATTATTCCATTCATTGCACCTTTATCTCGGATATGACGAACTAATGATCTTGTATCTACATCTGATATACCAACCATTTCTTCAGATTCAAAATAGTCTTGAATTGACTCTTCGGCGTCTGGCCTAGAAAAGTTAACATTATAGTTTTTACAAATTAAACCTGAAATCTTCATTTTTTCTGATTCAATTTCTTCAGTATGAATACCGTAATTACCAATGTGTGCATTGGTGGTAAGCATAATTTGACCAAAATATGAAGGGTCAGTAAAAATTTCTTGATATCCAGTCATTCCTGTATTAAAACAAATCTCACCGGTAGCAGTACCTACCTTACCAGCAGACTTCCCGAAAAACACAGTGCCATCCTCTAATAAAAGTACAGCATCTGATTTGCTTTGATATTTCATCTTCATTAATTATCAAAAAAAAGGGGATGAAACGCAAACGCCTACCCCCTATGAAATTAGTATTTAAGAAAAACAAATGTGATTTTACTCACTCTTTTCTTCTTCCTCTTTAGCGTTATCAATATTTTCTTCTACTTCATCAGTAGTCTCAGTAGCTTTTACACTTTCCTCATCTACTACTTCTTCTACTTCTGAATTTACTTTTACTTCTTTATTAGAAGTTTCTTCAACCACTGTAGCATCTTCAACAGCTGGTACTATTGTTTCCGCAACAGCCTTTTTAGTACCTCCAGAACGTCTAGTTGATTTAGCCTTTTTCTTTGGCTTATCTGTCATGTATGTCGAGTTATAGTCCACTAACTCTATAAAACACATTTCGGCATTATCACCTAGTCTGTTTCCTGTTTTGAGTATACGAGTATAGCCACCATCTCTATTAGCCACTTTAGAAGCTACATCACCAAACAATTCTGTAATAACTTCTTTTTGTCTTAGATGACTAAACACAATTCTTCTAGAATGAGTAGTATCTGTTTTTGACTTAGTGATTAAAGGCTCAACAAACTTTCTAAGAGCTTTTGCCTTGGCAACTGTTGTTTGAATTCTTTTGTGTTCAATCAAAGAACATGCCATGTTAGAAAGCATTGCTTTTCTATGAGCTGCTTTTCTACCTAAATGATTAAATTTCTTTCCGTGTCTCATTTTGTTATTCCTTATCTAAATTATATTTAGCTACATCCATACCAAAGTTAAGTCCTTTAACAAGTACCATTTCTTCAAGCTCAGTTAAAGACTTCTTACCAAAGTTTCTAAACTTTAATAAATCAGACTTATTGAAAGAAACTAACTCACCTAGTGTTTCTACTTCAGCTGTTTTTAAACAATTTAATGCTCTTACAGATAATTCTAAATCAGTTAGTTTTGTTTTTAATAATTGACGCATGTGAAGTGTATCTTCATCGAATTCATGAGTATTTTCTGACTCAGTTTGTTCAAAAGTTACATTTTCATCAGCGAATAACATAAAATGCTGAATTAAAATTTTAGCTGCCTCAGTTAAAGCATCTTTAGGGTGAATTGAACCGTCAGTAGCGATTTCAAAAACTAACTTTTCATAGTCTGTCTTTTGCTCAACTCTGAAGTTCTCAACACTGAATTTAACGTTTTTAATAGGTGTAAATACAGAGTCAATGAAAATTGTTCCAAGTGGAGCTGTCGCCTTTTTATTCTCTTCAGATGGCACATATCCTCTACCTTTTTCGATAGTTAATTCCATTTCTAAGTTCACCGACTTATCTAAGTTACAGATAATTAAGTCTGGGTTAAGAACTTGGAATGACGCTAGGTTTTTACCTATATCACCAGCTGTAAACTGATTTTTACCATCAAAACGAACAGTTACCTTCTCAGTGTTTTCATCTTCAATTTGTTGTTTTAAACGAATTTGTTTCAGATTAAGAATCATTTCTGTAACATCTTCTACAACACCTGAAATAGATGAGAATTCGTGCTCAACACCTTCTATTTTTACCGAAGTTATAGCAAAACCTTCCAAAGAAGATAATAATACTCTTCTTAAGGCATTTCCTATAGTTAGACCATACCCAGGTTCGAGAGGTCTAAACTCAAAGTTTCCATGTGAGTCTGTTGACTCAATCATATATACTTTATCTGGTCTTTGAAAATCTAATATTGACATATCAGTAAGCTTTTTTTAGTTATTATTTAGAATATAATTCAACAATAAGTTGTTCCTTAATATTTTCTGAAATTTGCTCTCTTTGTGGTAATATTAATAGCTTACCAGACATTAGATCAGAATTCCATTCTACATATTCACACTTTTCAGTTGAATTAACTAGAGAGTTAGTTATAACTTCTAGTGATTTTGATTTTTCACGTACTGCAACAGTGTCACCTACATTAACTGCAAAAGATGGAATATTTACTATTTGATCATTTACTGTAATGTGACGGTGAGTAACTAATTGTCTTGCTGCTCTTCGTGTTGGAGCTATTCCTAGCCTATAAACAATATTATCAAGGCGTGTTTCACATAATTGTAATAAAATTTCACCTGTAATACCTTTTCTTCTTGTAGCCTCTTTGAATAGGTTAGAAAATTGCTTTTCTAAAATACCATAAGTATACTTTGCCTTTTGCTTTTCAGCTAACTGACCAGCATATTCCGATTTTTTTGATCTACGGTTATTACCGTGCTGACCTGGACCATAATTCTTTCTTTCTAATGCTTTATCAGGACCGAAGATTGGTTCGTTAAATCGTCTTGCAATTTTTGATTGAGGACCTCTATATCTTGCCATTTTTTTGGTTGTTTATACTTCTTAATAAATTATACTCTTCTTCTTTTAGGAGGGCGACATCCATTATGAGGAATTGGTGTAATATCAACAATTTCAGTTACAACTATTCCATTATTATGGAGGGTTCTTATGGCAGATTCTCTACCAGCTCCAGGTCCTTTAACGAATACCTTTACTTTTCTTAGACCTGCTTCATGTGCTCTTCCAGCACAATCTTCTGCTGCAGTTTGTGCTGCATAAGGAGTATTTTTCTTTGAACCTCTGAATCCCATTTTACCAGCAGAAGACCAAGAGATTACTTGTCCTTGATTGTTAGTAAGTGAAATAATAATATTGTTAAACGTAGCTTGAATGTGAGCTTGTCCAACAGCATCAACTTTTACAGTTCTTTTATTCTGATTTGATTTAGCCATATCTTAGTAATTATTTAGTAGCTTTCTTTTTATTAGCAACTGTTTTTCTTCTTCCTTTTCTTGTTCTGGAATTATTCTTAGTACGCTGACCTCTCAAAGGTAAACCAACTCTGTGACGAATACCTCTGTTACATCCTATATCCATAAGACGCTTAATATTCATCTGTGTTTCAGAACGCAGCTCTCCTTCTACTTTAATTTCGTCGCCAATAATTTGGCGAATATCAGAAAGCTGCTTGTCATTCCAGTCTTGAACTTTGACATTGTGATCAATGCCAGCTTTATCTAAAATCTGTTTAGCTACGGTCGAACCTATTCCGAAAATATAGGTAAGTCCTATAACACCTCTTTTGTTTTTTGGTAAATCTATACCTGCAATTCTAGCCATTTACTATTTTTTAAAATTAACCTTGACGTTGTTTAAACTTAGGATTCTTTTTATTGATTACATATAGTCGTCCTTTTCTTCGAACAATTTTACAATCTTCACTTCTTTTTTTTAATGATGCTCTAACTTTCATTTTGCTTAGTATCTGTAAGTTATTCTTCCTTTTGTTAAATCATAAGGAGACATTTCTAATTTAACTTTGTCTCCTGGCAACAATTTGATATAATATTTTCTCATTTTACCTGAAATATGAGCTGTAATAATGTGCCCGTTTTCAAGTTCCACTCTAAACATAGCGTTTGAAAGTGCTTGAGTTATTACTCCATCTTGTTCTATGTGTGCCTGTTTGGCCATATTTATCTTTTATTCAATTCTTCTTCAATCCATTCAAAACTTGATAAAATATCAGCTTTACCTTGTCTTACAACAATGGTATGTTCAAAATGTGCTGAAGGTTTGTTATCAGCGGAAGTTATTGTCCATCCGTCTGAATGTTGACGGATATTCTTAACTCCCATATTAATCATCGGCTCAATAGCAATGACTAATCCATCTTGTAACTTTGGACCTCGTCCTCTTTTACCATAATTAGGCACTTCTGGGCTTTCATGTAGATGTTCACCTACACCATGACCAACTAACTCGCGAACAACTCCATAATTGTGAGATTCTGCATATTGCTGTACTGCAAAACTGATATCTCCAACACGGTTACCCACAACAGCCTGTTCAATTCCTTTATACAAACTGTCTTTAGTCACATCTAACAACTTTTTAGTCTCTGCATCTATACTACCAATAGCATAGGTGTAAGCAGAGTCACCATAAAAACCATTCATCAAAACTCCACAATCTACCGAAAGAATAGAGCCTTCTTTTAAAGGTTCATCATTCGGAATACCATGCACCACTTGACTGTCTGGTGACATACACAATGTGTTCGGAAACCCATTGTATCCCTTAAAAGCTGGTACGCCACCATTGTCACGTATGTACTCTTCAGCACGTTGATCAAGTTTAAGAGTACTAACTCCTGGTTCAATCATTTTGGCGACTTCGGCGTGTGCCTTTGCAACAAGTAAAGAACTTTTTCTTATCAATTCAACTTCTTCGTTGGTCTTTAAAAAGATCATCGAATACGTTTTATTGTGCCATCATTCCTGATGACTTCCCTTTTATCCTTCCAGTGCTTGTTAACCCGTCATAATGACGCATTAATAAGTGACTTTCAATCTGCTGTAATGTATCCAACACTACTCCTACCATAATTAATAATGAGGTTCCGCCATAAAATTGAGCGAATCCTTGATTGACTCCAAACTGCATAGCAAATGCTGGAAGAATAGCCACAAATGCTAAAAATAATGAGCCTGGCAAAGTAATTTTTGACATTGCATCATCTAAAAACTCTGCTGTTTTACGTCCTGGTTTTACTCCAGGAATAAATCCACCATTCTTTTTCATATCATCGGCCATCTGCTTTGGATTAACAGTGATAGCTGTATAAAAATATGTAAAAATTACAATCATGAAAAAGAATACTAGATTGTACCAAAATCCTGCAAAATCAGTAAAGGCAGCTGCAAATCCTTGAAGTGCTTCTGATTCTGAAAATCCAACTAAAGTAATAGGTACAAACATTATTGCTTGAGCAAATATAATTGGCATTACACCTGATGCATTAACTTTTAATGGAATGTATTGACGAACTCCACCATATTGTTTGTTTCCAACTACTCGCTTAGCGAAATTAACAGGTATTCTTCGCGTTCCTTGTACTAATAGAATGCTCACAAGAATTACAAGCATAAGAGCAAGGATTTCGACAAGGAACATTACTAATCCACCACCTTGACTTTCTAAAGATGTAGCAAACTCAGCAAATAATGAGCCAGGTAGTGCTGCAATAATACCAATCATAATGATAATTGAAATACCATTACCAATACCTCTATCTGTGATTTTTTCACCTAACCACATCACAAACATAGTTCCTGTTACAAGAACAATAATGGACATGATTGAGAAAAAGAATGTAGCTTCGTTATTTACGAATACATAACCAATGGTTCCGTCAGCTAGTTCAATTGGCTTATTGAGCCACTGACTTTTCAAATTAGATATAAATCCTGGTGCTTGGAAACCAGTGATGAGAATTGTTAAATAACGCGTTATGTTGTTGATTTTTCTTCTACCGCTTTCGCCTTCTCTTTGTAACTTTTGGAAATAAGGAACGGCTACACCCATTAACTGTATTACAATAGATGCAGATATATAAGGCATGATACCAAGTGCAAATATTGAGGCTTGTGCAAAGGCACCGCCTGTAAATAGATTTAATAAACCTAATAAACCATCAGGTCCACCACTAGCTTCGTTGGCAGCAGATAAAACTCTTGCATCAATACCGGGAAGTGGAACTTGTGCTCCTAATCTGTATATAAGGATAAATCCAAGAGTTACTAAAATTCGATTTCTTAGTTCCTCAATTTTCCAAATATTCTTTAATGTAGTGATTAAATTTTTCATATTTATTCGTTACAAAGTAGTTGCTGAACCTCCAGCTGTTTCGATTGCAGATTTAGCCGTAGCAGAAAAACTATGAACAGTAATATTAAGTTTAGCTTTTAATTCGCCTCGTCCTAAAATTTTTACTAAGTCGTTTTTATGTGCTAGACCGTTTGCAACTAAAACATCCAAATCAACAGTATCTTTTATTTTTTTGTTATCAACTAAAGACTGAAGTGTATGTAAATTGATGCCTCTAAATTCTTTTCTATTTGGATTAGTAAATCCAAACTTAGGAACTCGCCTTTGAAGTGGCATTTGTCCACCTTCAAAGCCAATCTTTCTTGAATAACCAGATCTAGATTTAGCTCCTTTATGACCTCTTGTAGAAGTACCACCTTTCTTTGAACCTTCACCTCTAGCGATTCTTTTTCTATTTTTTATTGATCCTTTTGCAGGAGTTAGATTACTTAAATCCATAGTTTTCTTTAAAACTTAAATTATTTTACTTCTTCTACCTTCAATAGGTGAGCAACTTTATTTACCATTCCTAGTACTTGAGGAGTAGTTTCGTGCTCAACACTATGATTAATTTTCTTTAGACCAAGTGCTAAGATTGTTCTCTTTTGACTTTCTGGTCTTCCGATTTTACTTTTTACTTGAGTTACTCTGATTTTAGCCATCAGTTTATTTTTTTATCCGTTAAAAACTGTTTCTACATTCACACCTCTTTGGTTAGCTACCTGCCTAGGGCTTCTTAAATCAGTCAATGCTTTCATTGTAGCCTTAACAAGGTTGTGAGGGTTCGAAGAACCTTTAGACTTTGCTAATACATCATTAACACCTGCACTTTCAAGAACTGCACGCATAGCACCACCAGCCTTAACTCCAGTTCCATTTGATGCTGGCTTAATTAAAACTTGAGAGCCAGAAAACTTAGCTTCTTGTTCATGAGGAATAGTACCTTTATGAATAGATACTTTAACTAAATTTTTCTTTGCAGAATCAATCGCTTTACTGATAGCGACAGTAACTTCTTGCGACTTTCCTAGGCCATGACCTACAATTCCATTTCCATCACCTACAACAACTATCGCCGAAAAACTGAATGTACGACCACCTTTAGTTACTTTAGTTACTCGTTGAATACCAACTAGTCTATCTGTTAACTCAATATCGCTTGCTTTTACTTTTTTGATGTTTGACATGTATAAATTCTTAAAATTTTAATCCTGATTCACGTGCACCTTCTGCTAGAGCTTTCACTCTACCGTGGTATAGATAACCTCCTCTATCAAATACGACATTTGAAATGCCAGCAGCTTGACTGTTCTCAGAAATCAACTTACCTACTTGTGTTGCTTGGTCGATTTTTGTTCCATCAACATCTTTTGAAGATGCTGCTGCTAGAGTTTTACCACTAATATCATCTATTACTTGAGCATAAATCTCTTTATTACTTCTAAATACAGCAAGTCTGGGAGTCTGTGCTGAACCAGAAATAGTTGCTCTAATTCTCTTTCTAATTTTTTTTCTTCTTGAATCTTTTGAAAATGCCATTTTCTATATTTTTTTTCTATTACTTAGCAGCGGTTTTACCAGCTTTTCTTCTCAATTGTTCTCCAACGAACTTAATTCCTTTTCCTTTGTATGGTTCAGGTTTTCTTAGTGAACGAATCTTAGCGGCAATAACGCCTAATAATTGATTATCAGTTGACGTTAATGTGATAGTTGGGTTTTGACCTTTTTCTGAAAGTGTTTCAACCTTAACCTCTGATGGAATTTCAAAAATTACGTTGTGTGAAAAACCTAAAGCCAATTCAAGTTTTTGACCTGAATTACTTGCTCTATATCCAACACCAACTAACTCTAGTTGTTTTTTAAATCCTTCATTAACTCCTATAATCATGTTGTTGATTAGAGAACGTGTAAGTCCATGAAAAGACTTATGTTCTTTGCTGTCAGATGGACGAGCTACAACAACTGATGTTTCCTCTACTTTTACATTCATATCAGGATGAAAAGTTTTAGTTAATTCCCCTAACTTACCTTTGACAACAAAGGTATTATTTTCAACCTTGTTGATAGTGACACCTTGTGGCAATGTAATTGGGTTGTTTCCTATTCTAGACATTTTATATCTCTAATTAAAATATATTAATAAACGTAACATAATACTTCACCACCAACATTAAGGTTTTTAGCTTCCTTATCAGTCATAACACCTTTTGATGTTGATAGTATTGCTATACCTAATCCATTAAGAACTCTTGGCATAGTTTGTTTGTTTGTATATTTTCTTAAACCAGGCTTACTGATTCTTTCAATCTTTTCGAAAGCTGGTATTGAGCCATTGTACTTAAGAGCGATTTTAATCATCCCTTGTTTGTTATCTTCTTCAAACTTATAGTTTAAGATGTAACCTTTCTCTTTCAAAATTTTTGTCATTTCCTTCTTTGTATTCGAAGAAGGAATCATAACAACTTTATGCCCTGCTTTTGAAGCGTTTCTTATTCGCGTCAAGTAATCTGCTATTGGATCTGTATACATATCTTTATATTGAGTAAAAAATTACCAACTTGCTTTTTTAACACCAGGAATTAGTCCCTGATTTGCCATTTCTCTGAAAGTTACCCTTGAGATTCCAAATTGTCTCATATATCCTTTTGGACGACCAGTTAACTTACATCTATTGTGTAAACGAACAGGTGATGCATTCTTAGGTATTTTCTGAAGTGCTTCGTAATCACCAGCTGCTTTGAGAGCTGCTCTTTTTTCAGCATACTTCTCAACCAACTTTTGGCGCTTTACTTCTCTTGCTTTCATTGATTCTTTTGCCATAATTTATTTTTTAAATGGTAAACCGAATTCGGTTAATAAACTTTTTGCTTCATCATCGGTATTAGCTGTTGTAACAAAAGTGATATCCATTCCTGTAATTTTATTTACTTGGTCGATATCAATTTCAGGGAAAATAATTTGTTCCTTGATTCCTAAGTTATAATTACCTCTACCATCAAAACCCTTCGAATTAATTCCTCTAAAATCACGAACTCTTGGTAAAGAAGATGTAATAAGTCTATCTAGGAATTCAAACATTTTATCGCCTCTTAAAGTTACTCGAGCACCAATAGGCATACCTTTTCTTAACTTAAAGTTAGAGATATCCTTTTTAGATTTCGTAGCTACAGCTTTCTGACCAGTAATCAACGACATTTCACTACAAGCTTGGTCAACTATCTTCTTATCAGAAACAGCATCACCCAAACCTTGGTTTAAACAGATTTTTACAAGTTTTGGTACTTGCATAACTGATTTGTAAGAGTACTTTTCTTGAAGCTTAGCTATAATTTCCTCTGAATATTTTGATTTTAATCTAGGTGTATACATTACTTAATTACCTCCCCTGATTTTTTAGAATAACGAGTTAATTTTCCTGTTTTCTCATCTAATTTTCTTCCAATACGAGTAGCTTCTCCAGATTTTGGATCTACAATCATTAAATTCGAAATATGAATAGATGATTCTTGTTTTACAATACCTCCTTGCGGGTTAGCAGCATTAGGTTTAGTATGCTTAGAAACCATATTAACACCTTCGACAAGTGCTCTAGATTTAGAAACTAAAACCTCAATTACTTTACCCTCTTGATCTTTTGAGTTTCCTGCAATTACCTTTACAGTATCTCCTTTCTTTATGTGTAACTTCGACATAATAATTTAAAATTAAAGCACTTCAGGTGCTAATGAAACAATCTTCATGAATTGTTTATCTCTCAATTCTCTTGAAACAGGACCAAATATACGTGTGCCTCTCATTTCACCTGTTGGATTCAACAATACGCAAGCGTTGTCATCGAAACGAATATATGAACCATCTGGTCGACGAATTTCTTTTTTTGTTCTTACGACAACAGCTTTTGCAACTGTACCCTTTTTGATATTTCCAGATGGGATTGCATCTTTAACTGTTACCACAATAGTGTCACCTATTGAAGCATATCTTCGCTTTGTTCCACCAAGAACTTTAATACAAAGAACTTCTTTAGCTCCAGAATTGTCGGCTACTTTTAATCTACTTTCTTGTTGTATCATTTTACTTAGCTCTTTCTATAATTTCAACTAACCTCCAACATTTGTTTTTACTAATTGGACGTGTTTCCATAATTTTTACCGTATCTCCATGATTACATTCATTTTTTTCATCATGAGCAGTGAACTTGCTTGTTTTCATTACAAACTTTCCATAGAGAGGGTGCTTTTCTCTTCTTGTAACAGAAACAACAACAGACTTATCCATTTTATCACTTGTTACAACACCTATTCTTTCCTTTCTGAGGTTTCTCATTTCCTTATTAGTTTTGAACTTCGTTTAATTCTCTAGATTTCAACTCAGTTAGAATTCTAGCTACAGTTTTTCTAGCGAAAGTAATTTGCTTTGGATTCTCTAGAGGAGATACCATATGGTTTACTCTCATTTTTTCTAAACGAGATTTCTCAGATTCTAAAAGATCTTCGAGTTCGTTAGTTGTCTTTTCTTTAATTACTGATTGTTTCATTACTAAATTTTTAAGCCTTAACGTAATCCCTACGTACGATAAATTTTGTTTTAATTGGTAACTTCTGTGCTGCAAGACGTAAAGCTTCTTGAGCTATTTCATGAGAAACTCCATCACATTCGAAAAGCATTCTACCAGGTCTTACAACTGCTGCCCAATAATCAGGAGCACCTTTACCTTTACCCATTCTCACTTCTGCAGGCTTAGAAGTAACAGGTTTATCTGGAAAAATACGTATCCAAACTTGACCCTGTCTCTTCATATAACGAGTAACAGCAATACGAGCGGCTTCAATCTGACGAGCAGTTATCCACGTTTCTTCTAATGCTTTTATTCCGAAAGATCCGAAAGCCAACTGGTGACCTCTTTGGGCATTTCCTTTCATTCTGCCCTTTTGCATCTTTCTAAACTTTGTCTTCTTTGGCTGTAACATATCTGTATTACGCTTTTAAACTATATTATTTTCTTTTTCTTTTGAATTTCCCACCAGGCTTCATTCCCTTAGGTTTGTTTGATAAACCAACGTTTGGTGATAAATCTCTTGTTCCGTAAACTTCACCTTTACAAATCCACACTTTGATACCAATTCTTCCATATGTTGTGTGCGCTTCTTCTAAAGCGTAATCAATGTCAGCTCTAAAAGTGTGTAGTGGAGTTCTTCCATCTTTAAACATTTCTGAACGTGCCATTTCAGCTCCATTCAAACGACCAGAAATCTTAACTTTGATTCCTTCTGCTCCCATTCTCATTGTACCTGCAACTGCCATTTTAATAGCACGACGGAAAGATATTCTCCCTTCAATCTGTCTAGCGATACTAGCTGCTACAAGAGTAGCATCAAGTTCTGGACGCTTTACTTCGTAGATATTAATTTGAACTTCTTTTTTAGTGATTTTTTTAAGCTCTTCTCTTAATTTATCAACTTCTTGTCCGCCTTTACCAATAATAATTCCAGGTCTTGCGGTATGAATAGTTACAGTAACCATCTTTAAAGTTCTTTCAATAACAACTCTTGCAACACTTGCATTTGAAAGTCTTACGCCAACGTACTGGCGAATTTTACTGTCCTCAGCAATTTTATCGCCATAATTTCTTCCGCCATACCAGTTAGAATCCCATCCTTTGATGTATCCTAACCTATTGCCTATTGGATTTGTTTTTTGTCCCATTATGAATCTTGTTTTTCTTGTGTTCTACTTCCTAATATAAGGGTAACATGATTAGATCTTTTTCTAATTCTGTGTGCACGACCTTGTGGTGCAGGCTGAACACGTTTTAACATTCTACCACTATCAACAGTTAATTCTTTAATAAAAAGATTGCTATCTTCAATTTTAGAGCCTTCATTTTTAGATTCCCAGTTAGCAATAGCAGACAAAAGTAATTTCTCTAATCTACCAGAGGCTTCTTTTGCGTTGAATCTTAAAATGTTTAGTGCCTTCTCAATATCTTCACCTCTAATGATATCAGCAACTAATCTCATTTTACGTGGCGATGTAGGGCAATTGTTAAGTTTAGCAAAGGCAATGTTTTTTCTTGCCTCTTTTAACTCTTGAGCTGTATTTCTTTTTCTTACTCCCATTTCAATTATTTTTTCTTATTACCAGAGTGGCCTCTAAACGTTCTAGTTGGAGAAAATTCTCCTAGCTTATGCCCCACCATATTTTCAGTAATGAAAACAGGAATGAACTGACGACCGTTGTGGACAGCAATTGTTTGACCAACGAATTCTGGTGAAATCATTGACGAACGTGACCAAGTTTTAATAACATTATTTTTTCCAGTGGAAATATTGTCTTCAACTTTTTTCTGAAGTTTGAAGTGTATATATGGACCTTTTTTTAATGATCTAGCCATAATCTAAATTATTTTTTACGTCTTTCGACTATATAAATGTTAGAGTTATTTTTCTTCGCACGAGTTTTAAATCCTTTAGCTGGTATACCTTTTCTAGACCTTGGATGACCACCCGATGCTCTACCTTCACCACCCCCCATTGGATGATCAACAGGGTTCATGGCTACTGGTCTTGTTCTTGGTCTTCTTCCTAACCAACGGCTACGACCAGCTTTTCCAGAGTTCTGTAAACTATGCTCTGAGTTTGACACAGAACCCATTGTTGCTAAACAAGTTTGTAAAATCATTCTTACTTCACCTGAAGCTAATTTAATGATAGCATACTTGCCGTCTCTAGCCATAAGTTGCGCATATGCACCAGCACTTCTTACTAGTACTCCACCTTGACCTGGTCTTAATTCAATATTGTGAATAGTTGCACCTAGTGGTATCTCGGAGAGGTATAATGCATTACCTACTTCTGGAGCTACATCTTTTCCAGAAACAACAGTCTGACCAACTTTTAAGCCGTTAGGGGAAACGATATACCTCTTTTCACCATCAACGTAATTTAATAAAGCAATAAAGGCTGATCTGTTTGGATCATACTCAATTGTATTTACAACTGCTGGTATTCCAAACTTATTTCTTTTAAAATCGATAACACGGTATCTCTTTTTATGACCACCACCCGTATAACGCATAGTCATTTTACCAGTATTATTTCTACCGCCTGATTTTGATTTCTTAGAAATCAAAGATTTTTCAGGGGTATTTCCAGTAGTCAATTGCTCAAAGTCATTTACTACTTTGAAACGTTGTCCTGGTGTGGTTGGTTTTAGTTTTCTTAATCCCATCTTATATCTTGTTAGATGTTGCTATAAAAATCAATAGTATCTCCATCAGCTAACTGCACGATAGCTTTCTTAAAGTGACCTGTACGTCCGCTGATTACTCCTGCTTTAGTAAAACGACTTTTAGATTTACCTGAGTAGTTCATTGTTTTTACAGAATCAACTGTAACTCCGTACGCTTCTTCGACTGCTCCCTTAATTTGAATTTTGTTAGCAGATTTATCCACAACAAATCCATAGCGGTTAAATTCATCGCTTGCGGCAGTCATTTTCTCAGTTATGATAGGTTTTATTAAAATACTCATCGTCTTAACTTAAAATTTTTTCTATTTCTTTAACAGAACTTTCAATCATTAAAATATTACCAGCATTCATAATTTGGTAAGTATTTAAATTTGTTGAAGTTGTAACATGTGTTCTTTCTAAATTTCTAGCAGATAAATAGATATTTTGATTTGGTTTATCCAAAATCAAAAGTGTCTTCTTTCCATTTAACTCAAAGTTTGAAAGCAACTCTAAATACTTCTTGGTTTTAGGGGAGTCAAAACTGAAATCTTCTAAAACAGTGATATTTTTATCTTTTACCATTTGAGATAATGCAGATATACGAGCTATTCTTTTAAGTTTTTTGTTCAATTTAAAACCGTAGTCTCTTGGTTGTGGACCGAAAACTCTACCACCACTTCTGAATAGTGGGTTTTTGATTGAACCAGCACGAGCTGTACCTGTACCTTTCTGCTTTTTAATTTTTCTAGTTGATCCAGTAATTTCACCTCTTTCCTTTGCCTTGTGAGTTCCCTGACGTTGGTTTGCTAAATACTGTTTTACATCAAGATATACGGCGTGGCTATTAGGCTCTATACCAAATACATTTTTATTCAACTTCACTTTTTTAGAAGTCTTTTTTCCACTTATGTTATATACTGTTAATTCCATTATTTCTCAATAATTACATATGAATTCTTTGCTCCTGGTACAGCACCTTTAACAACTAATAAATTCTTTTCAGGTAATACCTTTACTACCATAAGGTTAGTTTCCTTAACTCTCTTGTTGCCCATCTGTCCAGCCATTCGCATACCTTTGAATACACGAGCGGGATAAGATGCAGCACCAATAGAACCAGGAGCACGCATTCTGTTGTGCTGTCCGTGGGTAGCATCACCAACACCTCTAAAATTGTATCTTTTTACTACTCCCTGAAAACCTTTACCTTTTGAATTACCAGCTACGTCAACGTACTCACCTTCTTCGAAAATATCAACAGATACAGAATCTCCTAAATTATAGTCACCCTCAAAATCTCTGAATTCAACCAATTTCTTTTTAGGTGTAGTTTTAGATTTATTAAAATGACCCTTCTTGGGTTTGTTAACTCTATTTTCTTTTTGGTCTTCAAAACCAAGCTGTAAGGCACTGTAACCATCCGTCTCAGGTGTCTTAACCTGAGTAATTACGCATGGTCCAGCTTCAATGATAGTACATGGAATATTCTTTCCATTAGCATCATATATGCTGGTCATACCTATTTTTTTTCCAATTATTCCTGACATTTTTATTGTCTTTTAGTTTTCTTAATTAAACTATCACACTTTTATTTCAACATCAACTCCACTAGGAAGCTCTAATTTCATCAAAGCATCGATGGTATTAGAAGATGAAGAATAAATATCCATCAATCTTTTATGAGCGCACAATTGAAATTGCTCTCTAGACTTTTTGTTTACGTGAGGTGAACGCAAAACAGTATATATACGCTTGTGTGTTGGTAATGGAATTGGTCCACTAACTACAGCACCTGCTGATTTTACAGTTTTAACGATCTTCTCAGCAGACTTGTCCACTAGATTGTGATCATACGATTGAAGCTTGATTCTTATTTTTTGACTCATTACTTTAATGAATTTATGCTTGTTTTAATCCTTTT
>MDTG01324001.1_pt1 | contig 16265 bp, 9 predicted proteins | sample 811421 | NCBI WGS metagenome assembly MDTG01 (sample SAMN05326645, study PRJNA326480) | marine metagenome | isolation source: seawater | place: Pacific Ocean: South East | collected 2011 | reverse complement strand
GCCAATGTTCCACGTGCCTGACCGGGTTGAGGAACAACAGGAAGTGTAATCTTTTGTCCACCAACAATTACTGTCGCAACCTTAGCGGGAGACTCTTGACCAATGTAAAGTGCATGCCTTCTATTGTCTTTGGTATCTTCTAGATTGAGTAACTTCATTACATCCGCAGGATTCATTGTGATGTAGTTATCGTATGTCATCATTGATATAGGATCTGGCATTTCATGCAACCATGGGTTGAATGCATACTCTCCATTCCCTAGCCCTGTTTTTACATAAAGTTCTAGTTCATACTCACCTTCAGATTTTATTAAAGATTGCTCAACAGCGTTAGACAAAATTTCTGGAGTTATACCTGAGGATTCTGGATTAGATAATTCACCAGTTTCTTCTTGAAGAACAGAAACAAATCCATCGTGAACGGCATCAATCAATGCAGATTCCGAACCAAGGATTGAAAGCCCTACAGAGCGAACATAACTATCAAATTCCTGATGTTCATCAGACCATTTTAACAGAGATTCCTGCCATTGGCGTGTTTTGAATAATGGATTAATTGTAGGTTGAACAAAACCGTAATCCCCTTTTGATGGATTCAAAATATCCCATGACTCTAGATAATGAGAATTGGGTGCGAAATAGTTGGCATAATCTGACGTTTCATCAAATCGCTCACCTGTGTAGATTACAGAATCAACTTTTTGAACAGCTTCATTGAAACTTAGAGAAGCTGGAGAGACGTAAGAGGGATTTAATCCAGCTATGATGATGGTACCCACATCACCGTTGTTCATTTCTTCAATAAGCTTTGAAAACGCAACATCATCACCTTTTCGGGTATAAACCTCTTTATCAATATCAATGGTTGAACCGTAATTGTTCAATTTCTCATTTATCGCATTAATTATTACCTGTAATCCTCCATTGTTGGAACCGCATACGACTAAAGACTCACCTTTTGATGCCAGTAACGATTTAGCTGCCTTTGTTAATTTTGCAGCTACATTAGCAGGAACGCTACCCTTTGTATCGCCTCCGAGCTCTCCGTATAGATATTTAACGGCCTCTACCAACACAGACGGCTTCATTGAGGCCCTTACGTCAGCAGCAGCGCCAGAAACGGATAGAGTTGTTTCGAACTGATAATGCTTTACCATCCAATCATTATCAGGATTTCTATTGGTAGTAAAGCCTTTTGTATATTGCAAGGCATTTAACCAGTTTCCTAAAAAGTCAGCCCCAAAACTTACAACTGTTTTTGCCTTTTCAAAGTTGTAAGAGGGCAGTACTCGTTTACCAAATGTTTTATGGTTAGCATCAAGGATTCCTGATGCCGAAATTGCATCATACGTTACATGCTCGAAAGAACCGCCCTGAGATCCCACGTTTGCTTTGAATGTGCTAATGGCATTTTTTGCAACAGAAGAGATAACTGTTCCCGTCAGTAAAACAACCTTTTTGCCTGAAGAAACGGTATTTCGAATAGCTTGACGAATATCTTTATCAACTCGGTCCCAGGTTAGATTTTTAGCCCAAGAATTACCGACCTTTAAAGCAGGACCTTTAGCTCTTTTAGAATCATAAAGACCAAGTACGGATGAATTTATTCTAGCATTTATACCTCCACCAGAGAATGGAGAAGACAAATTACCCTGCACAAATATCGGACGTCCCTCTCGGGTTTTAATTCTAACAGAGGCCATGTCATACCCATCGAAAAACGTAGAGGAATAGTAATCAGCTACCCCAGGGGTTAATTCTTCGGGCTTGTTCAAAAAAGGAATCGATTTGGTTACTGGAGTTTCACAGGCAGCTAATGTTGCAGCTGTAACAGAGAAACCTAACACCTTCAAAAAGTCTCGTCGGCTGGTCTCTGAAGAATTTTCTTGAGTATTACCCAAGAACTCTTCCACAGGTACATACTCTGTGAACTCTTTCTGAGTTGACTCAACAAATTCAGGAGTTTGCTCTAACTCCTCAATTCCCTTCCAGTATTTTTTTGTTTCAGCCATAGCCTTTTATTGCTATTTTTTTATTTTATTACCTTCTAATTAGTAATGACATTTCGCACATTCCAAGCCACCTATCTTCTCAACCGTAAAATTGAAATCTTTATCTCTTTTATATGCTTCTTTAAATTCATCGTGCATTTTCTCGTAATATCCATTTGGTTTTTTCGAGAATTTTAATTCTTGATTAATTTCTGTCTCTCTATGACAATTGATACACCAACCCATTGTTAACGGAGCATATTGATAAGCCGTTTGCATTTCTTGAACAGGACCGTGGCATTGTTGGCATTCCAGTCCACCAACAACTACATGCTGTGAGTGGTTGAAATAAACAAAGTCCTGAAGATTATGTACTTTCACCCATTCAATCGGATCACCTTCGTCAACCTGAACATCGTGATACACTATAGAACCTTCTTCATTTCGAACAGTATCTCCAGATTCAGTTAAGTCATAATAACCTTTTCCATGCGTAAATTTAACTGCGTTGTAAATCTTCTGGATTTTACCAGCAGATTCAGGGCAATTTTCTTTTTCCTTGACGTATTTATGACAATTCATACACACATTTGCCGACGGAATCAATGCGTGCTTAGATTCTAGAACACCTGAATGACAGTATTTACAATCTATACCGTTTTGGGCCACATGGATATCGTGTCGAAATTCGATTGGTTGTGAAGGATGGTAGTTCTCAACATTCTCTGTTTTTTCAAAACCATGACCACCGGAGACTCCTATATACATTAAGCTTTCCCATCCCAAGGATAAAAACCCTCCAAGAATGAAAAGTATAATAAATCCAAATTTAACTTTTTGAGTAACTGCAAAATGACCAATTGCTTCAAGGAAGGATTTGTTATCTTGTTTCTCTCTACCTTCCTTGACAGCAATAGCGTTTTTCAGGGTTCTGTTAACTCCTGTAAATATTACAATGACCAGAAATCCTAAACCGACTATACCAAAAAGTAAATATGAATAGGACTCATCCTCCTGTTTTTTCATAGGAACACATGGAAGTAGAGCACTCTCACCGGGACCTGGGGATGACTTCGGCTCCCATTTGGTTATGTACTCAATAACGTCATTTAACTGCTGGTCAGACATCCACTCAAAAGCAGACATGGCACTACCGTTCCAGTCTTTATATATTTTGTTGGCGTAGGCATCGCCTGAAGCTCTTAATGTATTGTTATTCTTAATCCACTTGTTCAACCACTCATTTGCTGGCTGAGGAGCTCGATCACCAATACCAAACAAGGCAGGCCCAGTTGCGTCTTTTGTTAAATTACTACTGTGACATGAGCTACAGTTTGCATCGAATAATTTTGCGCCAGATTCATAGTTACCTTGAGCAGTAACTGAGTGATTTAGTAGGATTAAAACTACTAAAACCGTAAATTTTGAGATTTTTCGCGTTGCGTTTTTAAAATTTTTCATCAATCGCTTGTTAATTTTTCTCTCAGATAACACCAATTCTGGCTTACCCGCAAAAATAACACAATTAAAGCTCATTATCTTTAATTTGAGAATCTAGTTCATGGAATATCCCTAATTTAAAATGATTCTAAATAATTCAATAAAGCTGATAATACATGTATAAAATATTGATTAACAATTATTTACGACTTAATATATTTGTCACAGAACTGTCATTACTCATTTGCTGTGAAATTAAAAAATGACATCATGAATTTTAAAAACATGTTAAAACTCACAAAAATTTAGTTCAAATTAAATTTTTAAAAACTGGAAATTATTTGTTCCGCAATGGGAGAATTAATATGGAATCAGATTTACTTATTTCCATATCATCACAATCAATTTTGTAAGGTGATTCGATATGATCCGGCACTATAAAAACGAATGGAAAATCATCTTTTATTTGATTCTTGATTTTTTCTGCTTCAAAACGATTCCTGCAATCACCAGCTCTAACCTTTATAGTTGGAGCCTGCCACATCTTGTATACAGATATAGTTGGGAATGCAATTAAAAATTGACTGAAATATTTGTTGGCTTTTTCCTTACAACCTTCTCCTGAACACGAAAAAATTTGAACTCGAAAGCCGTCAACAAGCTCTGGACATTTTGTGTAATTTATTTTCTTTTGCAAAGCTTCCGTTGCGTAGTAGAAAGAATCTACATACTCTACATACTCTCCGGGCTTCATATCTATTTCAATTGATAAAGTATCGGTTCCAATTGTGTCTGTTTTCAAAGAATCAAACAACATATCATTCTGTCCGAATAACATGTTCAGAGAAATAACGAATGCAATGCTAAATAGGGTTCTCATAAAATCTTAAAAACAGATACCATACCAAAAAATTTAATTACAAATAGCTTTATGATTTAAGCGTTTGTTTCACCTCTACTTCTTCAAAAGCTTCGAGTACATCACCAACCTGAATATCATTATAGTTTAATAGGCTTAAACCACATTCGTAACCAAACTTAACTTCTTTTACATCATCTTTAAATCTTTTAAGAGCTGCTAATTCACCACTCCAGGATACTATGCCTTCGCGAATAATTCTAATCTTACTTGATCTGGATATTGTACCATCCAATACGTAACATCCCGCAACAGTACCTACCTTCGATATTTTAAATGTTTCTCTTACCTCAACATTGGCAACAACCTTTTCTTCAATTTTAGGTTTAAGCATACCCTCCATTGCATCTTTTAATTCTTCGATTGCTTTGTAAATAATAGAATATAAACGAATGTCTATTTGCTCCTGTTCAGCTAATTTTCTAGCTGAGGCAGATGGACGTACTTGGAAACCAACAATAATAGCATCAGAGGCAGTTGCTAACAAAACATCTGTATCGGATATTTGACCAACAGACTTATGAATAATGTTAATTTGAATTTGCTCTGTAGATAATTTAAGCAAAGCATCTGATAATGCTTCAATAGAGCCATCCACATCTCCTTTCACAATAACGTTTAACTCTTGGAAATCTCCAATTGCAATACGTCTTCCCATTTCCTCCAAGGTGATGTGCTTGGTTGCCCTAATTCCTTGCTCTCTTTGTAACTGCATTCTTGTGGAAGCAATATCACGTGCCTCCTTTTCCTCAGACATAGCATTAAAGGTGTCGCCTGCTTGTGGTGCACCATTTAAACCTAACAATTGAACAGGCATGGATGGGCCCGCAACATCAACTCGAGCACCATGTTCGTTGGTCATTGCTTTTACTCTACCAGAGTAACATCCTGCCACAAGTATGCTTCCAATTTCAAGAGTACCTGATTGAACCAGCAAAGTAGACACATAACCTCTACCTTTATCCAACTCAGACTCAATTATAGTTCCTTTAGCCAATCGATTAGGGTTGGCCTTAAGCTCCATTAATTCAGCTTCTAATAATACTTTTTCCAGCAAATCGTCTATACCTAATCCTTGTTTTGCAGAAATTTCTTGACACTGGTATTTTCCGCCCCAGTCTTCAACTAAAATATTCATTTGAGAAAGCTCCTCCTTGATTTTATCCGGGTTAGCACCTGCTTTATCAATTTTATTGATTGCAAAAACCATGGGAACCTCAGCTGCTTGCGCATGATTGATTGCCTCTCGTGTTTGAGGCATGATTGAGTCATCAGCAGCAATTATTATGATAGCAATGTCGGTAACTTTCGCTCCACGAGCTCTCATAGCTGTAAAAGCCTCATGACCCGGTGTATCTAAAAACGTTATTCTTTGACCTGTTTCAACTTTAACAGAGTATGCTCCAATGTGTTGTGTTATACCCCCGGCTTCTCCGTCTGCTACAGAGGCCTTACGAATATTATCCAGCAAAGATGTTTTACCGTGATCAACATGACCCATTACAGTTACAATAGGCGCTCTATCTTTGAGATTCTCAGGTAAATCCTCTTCTTCAACTACTGTCGTTGTATCCTCTGCAGAGGCAAATTCAACTTCAAAGCCAAATTCCTCTGCAACCATTTGGATGATTTCAGCATCCAACCTTTGGTTTATAGAGACAAAATGACCCAAACTCATACACGCAGAAATGATATCGTTAACGGATACATCCATCAAGCTTGCAAGCTCACTAGCAGCCACATATTCAGTGACTCTTAGTATACTCTTTTCAAGCTCAGCTTGAGCTTCTTGCTCTGCTGCTCTTCTTGCGTGTTCATCTCTTTTCGTTCGTCTTTGCTTTGCGGACTGATTTTTCTTTTTACCACCGCTCAAACGTGCTAAAGTCTCCTGAATTTGCTTTTTAACTTCCTCTTCTGTTAATTCAACCTTGGGGTCTCTTCCTCTCCTTCCATCACGACCTCTTGAACCTCTATTATTTCCACCTTTACCTGCTTGAAAGTTTTTATCTGGAGCAACAGGGCCTTTTCGAATTCTTTTTCGCTTTTTCTTGTTCTTGTCTCCATCATTGCTTGAGGCAACTGGCTTTTTTTTGGTTTTTTCAAGTGGAAGCTCAATTTTACCCAACACCTTAGGTCCATCTATTTTAGTAGTTTTTACCTTAATAAAATCATCCTTGGTTTTCTCGTTTGAAACTTCTTGAGCATCATTATGCTTAACCTCCTCTTGAACTGCAGATTGAGAAGAATTCGTTGCCTCTTTTTGAGTGCGGAGTTTTGTTTCCTCCGCTTTTGAAGAAGCCTCATTTTCAACTCTGGGAGACTCAACTTTTTTATTATTGTCCAAGTCAATTTTACCCAAGACTTTCAACTCTCCCTTATTTGAAGCAGCTACTGCAGACGAATCCAGCTTCTTTTCACTAGGTTTGGATGTATCAACAGCCGAATTCAAATCCTCCTCTACAGATTCCAATTCTTCTTTAACCGCCTCCGGTTTAGGCTTTTCTTCCTCAATGGAAATAGTCTCCTTTATTGGCTTTTTAACCTCAATATTCTTGGACTTCTCCTTCACCTTTTTCTCTGTTTGAAATTCTCCAGACAGGACATCATACATTTCAGGAGAGATCTTTGCATTCGGATTACTTTCCACCTCGAATCCTTTATCCTTTAAGAAATCCACAACGGTGCTCAATCCTAAATTGAACTCCTTGGTAACTTTACTTAATCTTTTTGGTTTTCCAGCCATAAACTAAAACCTATAAAAGTTTTAAAAATCCACACTTACATTTTAAGTGTGTTTACTATTAACAAATATAATAATTCCCTAGTCCTCGAACTCAGCAGCAAGAACTTCCACAACCTCTTTTACTGTTTCTTCTTCAAGGTCAGTTCTTCGAACTAAATCAGCAACAGGAATTTCTAAAACACTTCTCGCGGTATCACAACCTATTGATTTTAAAGCTGTAATCACCCACTCGTCTAACTCATCCGTGAACTCGTCCAATTGCACATCGTCAACTTCTTCTTCTGTATCTCGATAAACATCAATATCAAAACCAGTCAGTTCACCTGCTAATTTAATATTAAATCCACCCTTTCCAATAGCAAGTGAAACTTGATCGGGCTTTAAAAAAACTTCTGCTTTTCCATTTTCATTGTCCAATGAAATCGAAGTAATCTTAGCAGGGCTCAATGCTCTAGAAATGAATAAAGAATCATTTCCTGAAAAATTAATTACATCAATATTTTCATTACCTAATTCTCTTACAATTCCGTGGATTCTTGCACCTTTCATTCCCACACAAGCGCCAACCGGATCAACTCTCTCATCGTAAGACTCCACAGCAACTTTTGCCCTTTCACCTGGAACACGAACAATTTTCTTTATGGTAATTAAACCGTCATATATTTCGGGTACCTCACCTTCAAATAGCCTTTCCAAAAAGACTGGAGATGTTCTCGACAATATGATTTGTGGATTGTTGTTTCTCATTTCCACCTTTAGAACAACCGCTCTTACATTATCTCCCTTTTTGAAATAATCTGTTGGTATTTGCTCAGATTTTGGTAAAATCAACTCATTTTCTTCGTCATCCAAAATTAAAATTTCTCGTTTCCAAATTTGGTAAACCTCACCCGTTACAATTGTTCCAACTTTTTCTTTGTATGTTTCAAATAAATCTTCTTTTTCAATATCCAATACTCGTGAAATCAAATTTTGACGAACAGACAAAACTGCCCTTCGACCAAAATCCAACAGCTTCACTTCTTCTGACACTTCTTCACCCACCTCAAAATCAGGCTCTATTTTTATCGCGTCTTCGTAAGAAATTTCTCGGTTATCATCTTCCACCTCTCCTTTTTCTACTATGGTTCTATTTCTCCAAACCTCTAAATCTCCTTTATCTATATTGATAATGAAGTCGTAGTTATCATCTGACCCATATTTTTTTTGAATCATGTTTCTAAAAACATCCTCCAAAATTTTCATTAAGGTTTCTCTGTCAATGTCTTTAAACTCTTTAAACTCCTGAAAAGATTCTATTAATCCGGCTGTTTCCATATTATTTCTATTTAAAGGAAATTATAACTTTTGTATCTCTAATTTTTGTTTCTTTTTCTTCACTTTCAAAAAAGTATTTTTCCAATTGGGTTACTAATTCTTTTTTCTTTCTCCCTTCAACTCTCACTTTTTCTTCGTATGTGATTTCTATTTTTTCGTTATCAACATAACTGAGTAACCCTTCATGCTTTCTACCATCACAAGTGTAAACCTTAACTTCTCTACCTAGGTTCTTTTTGTATTGCTCAGGAACTAAAAACGGCATATCTAAACCAGCAGAAGAGACCTCTAATTCAAAATCCTGGTCTTCTCTATCTAAATTATGCTCTACTCCGCGACTCACGTCAATGCAATCGTTAATTGAAACTCCATCATACCCATCAATCAAAACGTTAATTTTATTAGAAGAACTTACGTTAATATCAACAACAAACAATTTTGTCCCTTCAATTCTCGCTTCAACCAATTCTTTTATTTTGCTCTCAGGTATCATTCAAGTAATAAAAGAGGGGACTCACGTCCCCTCACTTATTTTTCAACACTTTGCAAATATAAGCATTAAAATTCAAAATAAAAAGGGATAGAAAATTCCATCCCTCTTAGTAGTATACATATAGTTGATAAAGGCAGTTGTTTTAAAGACGAAGATGTTTTTGTATGGTTGCCTATGTACCTTTTAATTTTCTATGGGATCAAAAATCATATATCCCAATAACGTAGTAATAAATGATGAGAAACTAGCCCCAACTGCTGAATAAATTCTTCGATCGATAACCGTTTCTTCGTATCCAATAGCAAACATTTCTTCAGAAAACATCTCCATGTTATCGGCCTTGAACTTTTTACTTTCAGAAACTTTACCTGAATAATATGCATATAGCCCCAATGGTATAACTTCCCAATACGGAATAGGTATAGTAAGTGATTGATTATCTTCGAATCTAACTGTTACGTAACTATTTGTGATAGTATCCTTAACAAGTACCGCACTTTCTTTTTTTCCATATTTAACCGGAAATAAAGAATAAAGAGCCACCCCTGTACCTACACCTGCTCCAATTAGAATCGTTTTATATGGTTTAAAATGTTTTCTTGCTTGACGTCTTCCTTCCAAATAATTTTTCATTTCACCAATCGACCAAAAGTTGTCCAAAAGCGAATCTCTCTGATAAATGTATATGGATGTATCTTGTTTCGCAATAGAAAAAACATGATCTAAATTTTTTTTCTTTCGTTTTCCAAAAGTTCCATCTTTCTTGATGGTTTTGTAATACACAAAATCAAGATCAGTGTTTTCAACTGATACCACTTTGGTTTTTCCATTCAACAAGTTCAAAGTATCTTGAGAGAAACAACAGGTTGATAGAATCATAAAAAACGATAATAGTTTATTTACCATAGGTCGAATTTAACAATTTTACTCGAATTTAATTGCCCTTAAGTATCTTTAGTAAAATGACACAAAGAGAAGCTCTGGAAAAGATAAAAAGGTATTGTGCTTATCAGGAGCGCTGCCAAAGCGAGGTAAGGCAAAAACTCTACTCTTTTGATTTGAATTCCGAAACAATTGAAAACCTACTGTGTATTCTCATTGAAGAAAATTTTATCGATGAAGAGCGATTTAGTAAAAATTTTGTGAGAGGGAAATTTCGACAAAAAAAATGGGGGAAAATAAAAATCAAACAGCATCTAAAACAAAAAGACATTTCAGAATACTGCATTAATAAAGGCTTTGAAGAAATTAATCAGGAAGATTACCTAAAAACCCTTGACGAAATTATTCTAAAAAAATCAGATGCTTTTTTAAATGAGGACAAATTTATTCGGAAACAAAAAACAATCAAATATGCAATGAGTAGAGGATTTGAATATGAATTAATTTGTGACCTCTTGAATAATTAATTGCTCACTAGCCTCAACTGTCTCTTTTTGGATATATAATGTCCATAACCCATTGAACCTACTGAATTACCATCAACAGAATTTTGATACCACCTTTCAAAATGAATCGAAACCTCTCCAAGTGGTAAAGCGCTCAAACTATCCGGGACAATGTACAATCCATTATTGCCTAAAGAGTCAATAGATATGTAGGGTATTTTATCCTCTAACCCCCCATCAACAACCAACCACACTACTTCATTTTCCTCGATAGGGCTTCCCACCCATGGGAAATACAGCGTAGAATCTTTGTAAATCGTGTCAACATTTGGTACTTCAATTCGGTTTAAAATCTTTATCGTGTTATCATATGTATTATCATCTAAGTCCACGTAGCTAAATTCCACCGAAGAATTAAATCCTTTGAAAACAGTTTGATACCACATAAAGCCTGTGCTGAAATCGGGTGTATTACCATCTATTGTGAGCAGTGATTTTGATGACAACTTCAAAGATAGACCATATTTATCTTTGTGCTTGAAAGTTACACGAGAATAAGTTGAATCCAATTCTTCACTATAAACTAACCTGTAATCAACCCATACTTCATCTTGATTGACTTTTTCCACACCTTCTTTTCTGCACGAGATATGTAAGATTGAACAAACTGTGACACTTAAAGCTAAAATATATTTCATGTTAGATAAAATTAATAAAAGAATTTATGCAGGTGCAAAATTATTTTGTAATCTACGTATGTTATCAACATTGGTTGAAAAAAAGTGACGGCAAAAAATGTCACAATTATTTATTTTTGTTTCAAAATATTTAAGATGTTATTTACTCAAAGGCATATTGGTACTACAGATGTTGAAAAGATTTCAATGTTAGAAGAACTTGGCTATCACTCAATGGATGAATTAATTGAAAAAACCATCCCAAATAAGATCAGATTAACACGTGGCTTGGAGTTTTCCAAAACAATTACTGAGAGTAAATGGTTAGCTAATATTAAAAGAATTGCTCGCAAAAATAAAGTCTTCAAAACGTACATCGGTTTAGGATATCACGATACAGAAACACCATCTGTTATTCTCAGGAATGTATTTGAAAACCCAGGCTGGTATACCTCATATACTCCTTATCAAGCAGAAATTTCTCAAGGACGCCTAGAAGCACTTTTGAATTTTCAAACTATGGTAAGTGATTTAACGGGATTACCAATTGCTAATGCATCTCTTCTTGATGAGTCTACTGCCGCGGCTGAAGCTATGATTATGCTTTTCAACTCGAGGAAAAGAGCTGTAGTAAAAGAAGGTGTGAATAAGTTTTTCATAGATGAAAATATCTTTCCTCAGACTCTAGCAGTTTTAAAAAACAGAGCAAAACCTCTCAGAATTGAGTTAGTTGTAGGTTCAATTCTCAATGCAAGTCTTGACAACTCATACTTTGGGGCCTTTGTTCAATACCCAAATTTAAAAGGAGAAATTGAAGATTATCAAAAAGTTGCTGATCGACTTCATGAGCAAAACGGTTTTTTAGTAGTTTCAACTGACATTCTTGGATTGGCTTTGATAAAAGAACCCTCTAAATTCGGGGCAGATGTTGTTGTGGGTACAACGCAAAGATTTGGAGTTCCAGTCGGATTCGGAGGGCCTCACGCGGCTTTTTTCGCAACGCATGAAACGTTCAAAAGAAACATCCCTGGAAGAATTATAGGCGTAAGTAAGGATGCAAAAGGAGATCCTGCCTATCGAATGGCTCTTCAAACACGAGAACAACATATTAAAAGAGAAAAAGCAACCTCTAACATCTGTACCGCACAAGCTCTATTGGCTGTAATGGCAAGTATGTATGCTGTTTACCATGGACCAAATGGAATTCAAAAAATAGCCACAGATATAGCAAAAAGAGCTAGTGCCTTAAAAAAAAGTCTAGAAAATCAAGGTTATGAAGTTGTTTCGGAAAATTATTTCGATACGATTGCTGTCAAAGTTGAGGGGAAAGCAAGTCTAAAAAAGAAAGCCGAAGAAGCTGGTATCAACTTTTACTATGGGCTTGATAACCTTGTTTTAATTTCGTTGAATGAAACGACAAAAAATACGCATGTAAAAGCAATTCTTGAAGTATTTGGAAAGAACAACTTTGAATTCTCAACAGAAACAGGAATACATCCATCATTCACAAGAACTTCTGAGTATTTAAGGCATCCTGTTTTCAACAAATACCACTCAGAAACGGAAATGATGCGGTATTTAAAAAGGCTCGAAAATAAAGATTTGTCTTTAGTGCATTCCATGATATCATTAGGATCATGTACTATGAAGCTAAATGCAGCATCGGAAATGATTCCTTTGTCTTGGCGAGAGTTTAACAGCATCCATCCATTTGTTCCGGTCAACCAAACTGAAGGTTACACGACAATAATTAACGATTTAAAAGACGCATTAAAAACAGCAACAGGGTTTGCCGACATTACGCTTCAACCAAATTCTGGTGCGCAAGGAGAATATGCTGGTTTAATGGTCATTAGAGCATACCATGAAGACAATGGTGAATCCAATAGAAATGTTTGTTTGATTCCTTCCTCTGCGCACGGAACAAACCCCGCTAGTGCAATCATGGCAGGATTTGAAGTGGTAGTGGTTAAATGTGATGAAAATGGAAATATTGATTTAAATGACCTAAAACTTAAAGCAGAAGAAAACCAAACAAATCTTGGCGCTTTAATGGTGACCTACCCCTCAACACATGGTGTTTTTGAAGAAAGTATTATAGAAATTACTGATTTAATTCATGAGCTTGGAGGGCAAGTTTATATGGATGGAGCAAATATGAATGCTCAAGTAGGCTTAACGAATCCAGCAACCATTGGTGCTGATGTATGTCACTTAAACCTTCATAAAACCTTCGCTATTCCTCATGGAGGTGGAGGACCTGGACTAGGACCAATTGGAGTAGCTCAGCACCTTGCGCCTTTTCTACCCAGTCATCCGGTGATTAAAACAGGAGGATTCAAAGGTATTGATGCTCTTGCTGCAGCTCCATACAGCAGTGCCTTAATTGCTATTATATCGCTTGGTTATTGCAGGATGTTGGGCGCAGAAGGAATGAAATCGGCCACTGAGTCTGCAATTTTAAATGCGAATTACTTAAAAAACAAGTTAGAACACTACTATCCAATATTATATACGGGAAAAAACAACACTGTTGCTCACGAAATGATTGTAGATTGCAGAGGGTTTAAGGAAACTGGAATTACAGTAACGGATATTGCAAAACGATTGATTGATTTTGGATTTCATGCGCCAACAGTTTCATTCCCTGTAGTTGGTACTATGATGATTGAACCCACTGAAAGTGAATCAAAAGAAGAGTTGGATCGTTTTGCCAAGGCAATGATTACAATTGCAAATGAAATTAAAGAAATAGAAAATGGAATTTATCCAAAAGATGACAATCCATTGGTTAATGCACCGCATACTGCAAAATCTTTAATTTCTGGTGAATGGAATCATGCTTATTCAAGAGAAAAGGCAGCTTACCCTAATCAATTTGGTGTGCTTAATAAATACTGGGTCCCTGTTTCCAGAATAGATGACGCCTACGGGGATAGAAACCTTGTTTGCAGTTGCCCACCTTTGGAAGAATACGCATAAAATTTAATTTTACTTTACGTGTACTTCCATAGAATGCAGTTTATTTGATAATCTTATGCATGCTGTTTCCATCGAATGTTTTTATACACACAAAATAAATTCCTGACTGGAAATTACCTGTTGAAATGAAAGCATCATCGCTTTGATTCGATAAATTCATTATTTCCCTTCCTCGTGCATCAAGAATACTCAAATCAAATTTTCTGTCTACACCTGAAATTGTCAAAGTCTCTCCCATAGGGTTGGGATATAATAAAACATCCTCAAATAAAGGATTTTCCATTCCCAACAATGGATTAGGACATCCTTCGATTTGTTTAGTCGTATCCACACAGTAATTTAAATCAACAATAGAATCTCTTTCTCCATCTAATATTATTTTATATAATGTATCCTTTGGAAGCCCTTGATAATCAATGGTAACAATAAATGTTCCCTCAGGTAAATTTGGAAATGAATAATTCCCATATTCATCTGTCTCTGTTATGGCTACAGTTCTAGAAGGAGGTATTTGATCCAAGATAACATCCAAACCTGGAATTGGATCTCTTGCATCCATTTTATTTGTTCCGTCAGATTGAGTTTGACTGACATTTCCAGAAAGCGTGTAATCTCCAGAAACTAAAGTATCTAATTTTCTAGGAAACATATTATAAATTATAGTTTCATCACAAAAATCAGATAATGGACGAGGTCCTCCGGTCTCTGCATCCCATCTCAATTCTTTTGTGTGATAAGAGGGAACATATTCTGGATTTTTTTCCTTGTCAGGTATGATTTTCAACCAGTAATTATCTCGATAAGGTAGAGAGTCTATAGTATAAAATCCACTATGCGAAACATCCATCTTTCCAATTTCCTCAAGTATATTTTTATTGTGTCTTTTTGCGAAAATTATAACCTTTCCAGCTTTTAACGTATCAATTCCTAGGGAATCTGCTATGTATCCATTAATAGTTATTTTAATACTAATTTCAGCCTGGCCTTTCCAAAATTTCGAAGTATCCCTTTCGTTTCCGTTGATATCTTTAGTTTTAAAAAGGTTAACAAAGGCACCGCTCAACAGATCTATCATGGATTTACCCTCTGAGTCTAAGTTTTCTCTTTTAACCCGCATTGAGGGAGAAGTTCCACAAATTAATTGTAAACCTAGCGTGTCGTCATTAAATTCGATATTCCCAAAGGATGAGTTAGGATCAGGGTCATGATTGTTTAACCTCCAATTTTCAATTGTTTTGTATTCGTTGCCATTAAATCTTCCAATTGTACTATCTCCACTAAATACACCATTAAAATTTGAACCAAATTCCCTATCTGCAATATTCGCTTTCGGAGTCGCACTAGTCGTTATATTAAAAACACCATAATCGGCTTTATTAACTAGTAAATTGAACACAGACAACATATTAACAACGCTATCTATGTCTATTGTGTATTGTTCGGTATCATTAAAAAGGGTGTTGTGGCCCAAAAAGAACCCATCTATTTTATTTCCCTTAAGCGCAATACCATTTGGACAGGATATTGCGTTATTGAACACTGACAATCCCTTAAAACCAATGGGCTTAGCAATATACGCATTGAAGGTATCAATAAACAATGCCGTTTCCCCTTCAGAGTATATACGATTGCCCTGAACCTCATATACAGTATCCACATTCAAAGTGACGGCAGTGAAATCTCCTTTATATCGAACAATGTTATCATTAAAAAGCCCCTTTAAATTATGCACAATGTCAACAGCCTTATAATTTTGTTCAGCAAACTCATTACCTATTATTTGATTTCCTTCTTCAAGTTTATGTGTTTCTCCCTCTAGTGAAATACCTATACACCCTCCTGTAATTTTGTTATTGATAAACTGATTAAATTCTTCTTTGGTGTCTGATGGTTCATTATAAATAACTATACCGTCTCTGTCGTTTTCTAATACATGACAATCCAACTCTATTTTCGAATCAAAGATGCAATTCTCAAATCTATTGTAGCTAGCTCCTCCCGTAAGTGTAATCTGATTGGAATAAGAGGATGAGACTGTTTTAAAAGTTACGGTTTTAAAAGTTACCCGCTCACAACCATTTAGTTTTACGAAATAGTCATTGTTGGAATCAGTTTGATTTTGTATTATCACATCATTGTAATCGCCTGTAGCGCTAATAAAAAGAATTGTATCATTCACCGTTGCACCAGAAATAGAGTTGATTGTAAACCCACCATCATAAGCACCAGAATCAATTTCAAATACAACTGGCGCATTAATTCCTTTTGAATTTAGATCCACTACGGCATCTTTTATTGTTGGGTAATGATCATCT
>MDTG01131055.1_pt1 | contig 16265 bp, 10 predicted proteins | sample 811421 | NCBI WGS metagenome assembly MDTG01 (sample SAMN05326645, study PRJNA326480) | marine metagenome | isolation source: seawater | place: Pacific Ocean: South East | collected 2011 | reverse complement strand
TACAGCCTGACAAGAGCCGCATTTAGACCAAATCCCCTCAGGTACATTACCTTTTGTGGATGTTTGTGTACGCGGAAGAATTTTTTGAATCCAGCTCATCGAAAATGAATCCTTTGTATTTTGTAGTGCACAGGTAGCATTCGCGTTTTACTTTTCGGGGCTACCCGTGCTGCATGAATATTTCGGCTACTCGACGCTTTGCGATATCAATATACGCGCCACGTTAGTACAACCACCTAATATAACGCGCTATTAGACCACAATACAGGAAAATGGAAAAAACAAAACTGGTCTAAGAAGTTGAGCCCCTCTTAAACGAGGTAGGGTTTACGGCTAAATCTAAGCTGCTAAGGCGAGCGAGGTGGTGAACTCAGCCGCCCTATAACCGCATAATCGTGGCCCCTAGTTTTCTGCAAGAAACAGCGGGCCTAGAGGAAGTTTAGGTATGTTATGAATGTCTGGATAAGTCACATCAACCAAATAGAGGCCATTGGGTTTTGCTGTCGCTGCCGCGAGGCTGCGATCTTTACCGGCTAAAAGCTCTGCTATCCAGTTTTCGGGTTTATCACCAGCACCAATTTCAACTAACGAACCTGTGATATTTCTTACCATATGATGCAAAAATGCATTAGCACGAATATCAATGACAACATATCGGCCTTGGCGGTAAACACTGACATTGGTGACATTGCGAAATGGCGTTTTACTTTGGCAAAGTGCGGCACGAAAAGAGGTAAAATCCTGTTCGCCAAGCAGTGCCTGCGCTGCTCGGTGCATCTTTTTTTCATCAAGCTCACGGTGCACATGCGTCACACCATGATGCAATATAGCCGGGCGTAACTTTGCATTGAAGATGACATAGCGATAACGTCGATGCGTTGCAGAAAAGCGAGCATGAAAATCGTCGCTCACTTCTTTCGCCCAGGTAACCGCGATAGCGTTTGGTAAATTAGCGTTAACACCCAAAGTCCATGCCTTTAAGGGGCGCTGAACTTCTGTTTCAAAATGCACCACTTGAGCCGTGGCATGAACACCGGCATCGGTGCGACCAGCGCACTGCACTTCTATTGTGGTATCCGCCACGGTAGATAAGGCGCGCTCCAAATGCTCTTGTACACTTGGCACTTCTCGTTGACGTTGCCAACCATATACGGCAGCCCCATCGTATTCAATGCCTAAGGCAATTCGCCCCATTGCTTTGAAACCTCTAAATTGAAAAGCCGCTAAGTTTAGTCATACCGCTTGCAACATGCAATTAGCTGATGGACTTCAATATAGATTCAGCTTCTTGTTTTTGTTCTTCACTGCCCTGCGACACCACTTCGTCTAGCAATTCTTTCGCGGCGGGGACGTCGTCCATTTCAATGTAAACACGGGCTAAATCGAGGTTTGCATTTTGGCCGGCGTCTTTGTCAATATCGATAACCGCATCATTGTCGTTTACACCGGTAAAGTCAGACAAACTCACATCTAAGTCTAATTCAGCGGTATCAGGGTCGATATCGCCGTCGTCTCCGCCTTCGTCCATTAACGCATCTACGTCGAGAAATTCTTCAGGGGGCGTTCGTGGTGCTGCCTCGTCGCCTACTGGTTCCACGTCGTTGAGTAACGCGGCTAGGTCTAAATCGGGGTTATCAAGTTGCAGTGATGCCTCTTCTTCGGGGCTTTTGTCCGTTTCACTTCGTGCAACAGGCGCTTGATTATTCTCTTCTTCAGACACTGTATTATTGTCTAAATTGCCGCCTTGCTCAGCATCTAATTCAGGTTCGACACTAGGTGTGTCTGCTTCTAAGCTTTCCAGTAACTCATCAAAGTCTTCACTGTCTAGTTCGTCATAAATGTTTTCTGGGCGCAGTGCTTCGTCGCCAGTGTTATCTGTGTCATCACTGTCTTCGGTGGATAGCCAATCATCCAACCCAGGCACATCTGCCAACTCGCTGTCTTGTGCGTCATTTGTGGTGTCGAGAGACTCTGGCTCAGGAATATCGGCCTCTGATAACACACCGTCTTGTTCCTGCTCTAGCTCGAACTCATCAATGTCATCAAATGCACTGTCTAAGATGCTGTCATCAAAGTCAGACTCTGGCTCTGGCTCTGGCTCTGGCTCTGGCTCTGGCTCTGGCTCTGGCTCTGGCTCTGGCTCTGCAAGTGTATCGTCTGCTTCACCAAATGTAGGTATATCATCCATCATTTGCTGATCGAATTCAGCCAACGCGTCTTCCAACGGATCGGGAGAGGGGGAATCTGCTTCTGCAGGAGGCTCTTCTAACTGGCTGTCGCTGTCAAGTAATTCTTCATTAAAATCAGCATCTTCCGCCAATGTCTCCGGCGCATCCCCAAGCTCTTCCAGCTCAGTATCACCCTGTTCTTCGGTCTCTAGTTCATTAAGCAGTTCATCCGACAATTCGTCTATTTGTGCTTCACTGTCGTTTTCTTGGGCTTCTAATTCAGCGAGTAATTCATCAGTAAGGGGGTCACTTAAATCTTCTTCTTCCCCTAACGGTGTGTCGCTATCATCAGCCTCTTGTTCTTGCTCGGGTGAAATGTCAGGTTCTGCTTCAATTTCAGACTCTAATTCGGCTAACAACTCATCGGTTAACGCATCATCTAGGTCTTCGCTTTCACCTTGGGCGCTCTCGCCCTCTGAAGCATCTGCCGTCGTGCCTGAGTCATTTTCTGGCGTGTCATCACTGGGTTCATCGAAATCAGCATCGTCACTTTCCGCTTGTAGCTCTGCAATGAGATCGTCTGAAAGCGGGTCGGTAAACTCATCTGCATTTTCCATGTTCTCAACATCGATTTCATCGACATCAACATCATCTAAGTCATCAGTAATCGCATCTAAGCTTTGAATAGATTGCGGTGAAGGCGGTGTTTGCTCTATTTCAATTTCGTCATCTTCAGACGCTTCTTCATCTTCGTCGTCTAAGCCGCCCATCATCTCAATTTGCTCAATCTCATTAAGCAAATCGTCAGTGATTTTATCCAGTTCATTATTCTGCTGGTTAATTTCATCATCCAGCTTATCAATCATTTCCTCATTAATGAGGTCGTCTTTGCTGTCTAATTCGTCAGTTAAGCTGGGCTCTGGTGCATGCTCGTCTAAAAGATCATCAATGCTGATTTCAGGCTTGTCGTCTTCATCATCTACATCGGGTAATGCAGACTCTGCCGCAAGAATATCGTCAATGTCATCAATATCGAAATTACTATCAATGTCATTATCGCTTGCTGGGGTTTCTTCTGGTGGGTTCTGGGCATCATTAAGTATATCGTCAATATCAAAGTCGTCTAAATCGCCATCAGTACTATCATCCCCATCTAAGTCGCCACTAACATCATCCATGTCGGCATCTGAGTCATCAGTGAAGCCGTCATTAAGGTCGTCGTCAAGGTCAGCGTCAAGATCTATTCCTTCTACGTCATCATCGTCGCCAGATAAATCGAAACCATCAATATCACTACCTGCATCATCTTCACTTAGCACTTTGTCAGACAAATCATCGTCGTCAAACAAACTGTCTAGTTCATTTTGATCCAGTTCGTCAGCGCCTGCCTCAAACAGCTCGTCTGAATCATCGTCAGGCACTAACATGTCATCTTCTAAGTCAGCAAAGGTTTCTAATTCACTGTCTAAGCTATCTTCTAGCTCTGATGTTAGAACGTCGTCTAGAAGGTCGTCGTCATTAAATAGCTCGTCGTCGCTAAGTTCGGCTTTATCATCTAAATCAGGGGCAATTGCGGTGGCAAGATCGTCTAATTCGTTATCAGGAACTGGTACAGAGTCACTTACACTTGCGTCTGTTACCGGAGCCGATTGAGCATCGCTAGGTTTACGTTTAAGTAGCCATACAATGAGACCCACGACTAATAAAAGGGTAATTAAGCCTGTGGCAATAATTAACGTGATGGGGCTCATTAACGCGTTAAGGAACGAAGCATTCTTCTCTGCTTCTCGCTGTGCCTGTTCGGCTCGCATCATTGCCAGAAGTTCTTCTTGCAATGCCACTTGTGTGTCAAGCTGCTGCTTGACGTCACCTTCCACCTGGCCGCGTAACGACTCAAGTTCACCGTTAACCTGATCAACCCTATCGTACAACTTACGATTTTCGTTCAGCAGCGCCTCTACATTTTCGAGTGAGGCGGCGAACTGCATACGCAACTCATCAAACTGACGAGTTTGCTCTGCATCTAAGCGAGTAATTTTACGTTCTATATCTGACTGGGTTTGGGTTAAGTCGTTTTGATTCACCAACGGCGATGGCGGCTTAATATTTCGCACGCTGCTACCAGGCTGGTTCAGTAGTTCGGCAAATTCTCTATCGTCTCGTTCAGCACGAATGCGTGCTTGCTGGGGGCTGATTCTGGCAATATAGCGTTCAGAGGGCAGTTTTAATGTGGCGCCTTCTACCAGTAAATTCAGATTTTGCTGTTCAAATGCGTTGGGATTTAATTCGTAAATCGCCGCCATCACTTGATAAACCGTGAGGTTATTATTTTGGCGATAACGTTCGGCAATTCGCCACAAGGTGTCTTGTGCGTCTATGGGCCCATATTCTAAACCTGAATATTGGTCCGTCGCATCTTTCGGCCCTTTTAATTGCGTGGCGCGTTCCTGTGCATAAACATTGATATGTGGGGCTGTGAAAAACAGTGTAAATAAAAGTAAGCCCGTTAAATGCAGTTTCATAGCAATCCTATATGCCCTCAAGCGTCAACACGTGCTGAATACGAAGCCGTGCTTTTGTCTTCATTGTTACTGGGTTGTTTATCAGCGCAGTTAACAATTTACGACTTTTATTCTTATTGTTTAATAGCACTCGCGCATGAATATTTGAGGCTATCAACCTTGTTACGCCCCTACTTCACCCGTTTTTGCGTTCCACAAAATGGGGGGGATAACCCTTAGAAGTAGCAACATAAATGTATTATGTGTTTACAAAACTATAAACCAGTTATCCAGACCAATCTAGTTAGCCCTCATCTTTTCGCTATCTATTTGTTGAATATCGATATATTTGTTATCGGCAAGGCCGGCAAAATGTTTACCCACCGAGGTTAAAAATTGAGGTGCCCTGTCTGTACCTACCTTCGGGCACCTTACCTTATATTACAGATAATCTTGAATGAGTGTTTCAGCAATTTGGATACTATTGGTCGCGGCCCCTTTTCTAATGTTGTCAGACACAACCCAAAGGTTTAGCCCGCAAGGGTGAGTAATATCGTTTCTTACTCGCCCCACATGCACGTTGTCGTTTCCGCTGGCGCTGCTCACTTGGGTGGGAAATTGTTCAGCGCCTTCGTACAGCGTAACCCCAGGCGCATCGGCCAACAACTGCTTAACTTGCTCGGCGTCTATAGGTGCACGAGTTTCTAAATGAATGGCTTCAGCATGACCATAAAAAACAGGCACTCGTACCGCTGTAGCGTTTACTAAAATACTATCATCGCCCATGATTTTTTGCGTTTCCCACACCATTTTCATTTCTTCTTTGGTGTAATCGTTATCTTGAAACGCATCAATTTGCGGAATAGCATTAAACGCAATTTGTCGGCTGAAGGCTTCAGTTTTGACTTCGCGGGCGTTAAGCAAACTGGCGGTTTGCTTGGCAAGTTCTTCCATCGCTGATTTTCCAGCACCAGAAACAGACTGGTAAGTACATACGTTGATACGTTCAATACCCACTGAATCTTGAATAGGTTTTAACGCCACCATCATTTGAATGGTTGAACAATTTGGGTTCGCAATAATATTGCGGTTTCTAAAATCGGCCAATGCGTGTGCATTCACTTCAGGTACAACTAACGGAATATCATAGTCGTAACGGTAGTGAGAGGTATTGTCGATAACAATACAGCCCGACTCGGCAGCTAAGGGGGCAAACTTAGCAGAGATATCACCACCCGCTGAAAAGAAACCAAATTGTACCAGGCTCCAATCGAAGGTATCTGCGTTTAACACTTCAATATCTTCGCCTTTAAACGTCACTGTGGTGCCTGCAGAACGTTCACTTGCCAATGGGTACAAGCGGCCTATTGGAAAGCCTCGTTCGGCTAAAAGCTCTATCATGGTCTGCCCAACGAGACCTGTCGCTCCTAATACGGCAACATCAAAGGCTTGTGACATAGTGGTATAACTCCTAACTGGTATACGTCTTTAATTTATTGATGTATCGCGAAACCCAATGCCATTAGCTGCTGCTTAATGCCATTGCTTGTGCCTTCCGGCAAAATGAGGGTATAAGCGCTGCATTCTCGGCGCACGCGATACTGCTTTCTCAGTGTTGAAAATTGGCTTGCTAGTGCAGGTGCTGGGTCATCGGTAGCTCCACGAGTGTCATTTGACAATGTAGAAAGCGGGCTAAGTGCATCACGCATGGTGGCGTCGTCTATTTTCACGTCGTATACCGATAAAAATAACGCCGTCAAGTCTTCCGTGGTAAGCGAATCTGCATCTTTGTTTGTCAATGCCACCCTTGTAGGCGCAAGAACCTCCAACACATCGTTCAGTTTTTTCTGTACGGGCTTGCCCGCTATAGCGCAAATTTGTTCGTAAATAATTTGGGTACCGCGCACCTTCCCTTCAACCGAGTGCCCCGCAATGTGCGGCGTTACCTGCCAGCACAGTGCTAATAGCCCCCTATTTATATTTGGCTCATTAGCAAATACGTCAAGCGCTACGATAGGTGGGTTTTCTTGGCTTAAGCGAGCGATAAGGGCAGCTTCGTCTACCACTTCCCCTCGACATGCGTTGATAAACAATTGCGATGACGACATTTGAGCTAACGCGTCGGCGTCAATGAGATGCCCCGTTGCAAAAGGCCCTGACTTCACAAATGGTACATGTAGCGAAATCACGTCACAGGTTAGAATATCTTGAAGCTTATAAAACTCGCGACTATCACCTTGAGCTTCCAGAGGCGGATCGCACAATTTATAGTGTATGTTAAGTGCATCTAGTAATTTGCTTAACGCCGTGCCCACATGGCCTGCACCTACAATACCTACGGTACACTGTTCAATATTGATGATATTGGCTTTGTCCGCTTGCAACACGGTGCTCACCACATATTCAGCCACAGCCACGGCGTTGCAGCCTCCAGCCGAGTCCCACGTTATCCCCTGTGAGTCTAACCAATCAGTATCCATATGATTGGTGCCAGCCGTGGCTGTGGTCACAAAGTTAAGTTGAGGGCAAGGGGCAATAGTTTGCTGGTTAATTTGCGTGGTAGAACGAATGGCCATAATGTTGGCCTGCTTTATCGCGTCTTTACTGAGCGTTTGCCAAGCGTAAGTTGTTACCTCTCCTAATGGGGCAAGGTATTCACATCCAAATGGGATCGTGTCTTCAAGAAGTATTTTCATGGGCGTAAGTTTAACGCAAACGCAATGAATAGTAACCTTGGCAAAGCAATTTCTTAGCGGGAAATATTTCTCTACCCCAATAAGATATTTGTCGCTACACTGCCATAAAAATCGCCTTGTAAGCAATATGTTAAAAGAAGAATATAAACGTCGATTATCACGGGCAACCTGGTTCGCGTCCATCCCGGTTGAATTGCAAACTGTGGTGTTTGAAAATATGCGTTGCAGACATTTTGACGCTGGCCATTTATTGCACGGAAAAGGCGATGAAGGTGTGGGGTTTTACGGCGTTTGTGAAGGAAGGATTCGGGTAATGAATACCGGCAACGACGGTAAAGCCCTTCTTCTTGCCCTATTGGGCCCGGGTACCTGGTTTGGTGAAATATCTTTGTTTGATGATTTACCCCGCACCCATGACAGTTATTGTGATGTAGACACTTGGGTAGGCATTATTCCTAAAACCGCGTTTAAGCGTATGTTGGAAAGCCACCCTCAACTTTACCCGCACTTTACCCGCTTACTGTGCTCCCGCGTGCGCAGTGCATTTCAGTTTATTGATTCCAGTGCAGGGTTAAGTTTGAAGCAACAATTGGTGAAACGGTTACTTATGCTGTCTACCAGTTTTGGGCAATATCAACCTACCCAAAACAGTGTTGTATTGCGGTTGTCTCAGGAATCGCTGGCGCAAATGATTAATAGTAGTCGCCAAACGGTGAATCAATTGCTTCAAGGTTTACAAGCTGAAGGAGTGGTTCGTGTCCACTACGGACAAATTACCGTAATGGACATGAATGGTATGTTTGCCCTACTTAACGAGTAAGCACAGCGCCTATGGCTTAGCGCTGTGTTTTTTCCGTAGCGCTGCGCTATTTCTCGTAGCGCTGCATTATTTCTCGTAGCGCTGCATTACCAAGGTCGCATTGGTGCCGCCGAAACCGAAGCTGTTAGACATGACGGTATTTAGCGTGGCTTGGCGGGTTTCAGTAACGATATCAAGCCCTGCTGCAGCCTCATCCAGTGTATCTATGTTAATAGACGGCGCAATAAAGTCGTTTTCTAGCATTAACAAACTATAAATCGCTTCATTGACACCCGCTGCACCTAGGGCATGCCCGGTCAATGACTTTGTGGCGCTAATAGGCACGCCTGATTGACCAAAGACTTCCTGAATCGCTGCCAGCTCTTTCACGTCACCTACCGGTGTTGAAGTGCCATGCGTGTTAAGGTAGTCAATAGGGGCGTCAACGTTTTGCATGGCCATCTTCATGCATCGAATGGCGCCTTCACCTGATGGTGCGACCATGTCAAATCCATCAGAGGTCGCGCCATAGCCAACCACTTCACCATAAATTTTTGCACCACGGGCTAAGGCATGCTCCAGTTCTTCAACCACCACCATGCCACCGCCACCAGAGCTAACAAAACCATCTCGTGCGGCATCATAGGTACGAGACGCTACAGCTGGATTGTCGTTGTATTTAGAGCTGAGTGCACCCATGGCGTCAAATTGACTGGATAGCGACCAATGTAGCTCTTCGCCACCACCGGCGAATACAACATCTTGCTTGCCAAGTTGAATAAGCTCTAATGCATTACCAATACAGTGAGCACTGGTGGCACACGCAGAAGCAATCGAGTAACTAACACCACGAATTTTAAATGGCGTAGCCAAACATGCTGATACCGTTGATGCCATACAACGAGGAACCATATAAGGCCCTACGCGTTTTACACCTTTTTCACGAAGAATATCTGCAGACAATACCTGGTTTTCAGAAGATGCACCGCCAGAACCGGCAATAATACCTGTGCGATCATTTGAAATGTCTTTTTCTTCAAGACCCGAGTCTTCAATCGCTTGCTGCATTGCAACATACGCGTAGGCCGCTGCATCGCCCATAAAGCGCATTGCTTTGCGGTCGATATGTGCTTTAAGGTCAATATCAATATTGCCCCAAACTTGGCTTCTAAGGCCCATTTCGGCAAATTGTTCTGAAAACGTAATGCCAGATTTTCCTGCTTGCAAAGAAGCAAGCACTTCTTGTTTATTGACGCCGATACTTGAAGCAATGCCAAGCCCGGTGATTACTGCTCTTTTCATAGTTTACCCTTTGCGTTGATGCGGCCTATGGTAACGATTTTACATCATGAAGTGGTCTGCTTTGCGCCACCACACACCCCAAACATACCGCTTCGCTATTATTGATAGTTATATTTGCGCATTTTGTAGAATACTTTAGCCAATGTATCACGAAACAAATAGTGTATTGGCACCAGAATGTGCGAACTTCATAAAATCTTCACAGGTAATCTGTAGCAAAAATTCTGTTTTTCACTCAAGCACTCTTGGTGGGTTTTTAGTAAAATGCGCTCAGCGTATCCATTTGAATGTACAGAGTAGTGTAAAAACGTGAAATCTAAGCAGGCAGAAGTTCATTTTAACGACAAAGGCACCCCTATTGCGTCACACTTTGATGATGTTTACTTTTCAAATGATAGTGGTGTTGATGAAACCCTGCACGTTTTTGTGGCTGGGAATGACTTACTCACCCGATGGGAAAACTGGCAAGCCCCCTATTTTGTGATTGCTGAGACCGGATTTGGTACTGGCCTTAATTTCTTAGTGGCCATGAAGGTTTTTAGCGAGTTTCGTCAAAATAACCCATCGCACCCACTGAAGCATCTGTATTTTCTCAGTACCGAAAAATACCCGCTGCCGCTACCGGATATGCAAAAAGCCCTTGACGCCTTCCCTACACTTCAGGCTCAAGCTAATGCACTTAAAACAGCCTATCCTCTAGGTTTAGAAGGCTGTCATCGCAGGCACTTTGAGGCCTTTTCAACCACCTTAGATTTGTGGATAGGTGATGTTCATGAACGCTTACCGCAATGGTCGTCCCCTATTTCTGGCTTGGTGGACGCTTGGTTCTTAGATGGGTTTGCGCCGAGTAAAAACCCCGAAATGTGGACCGACGATTTGTTTCTCCAATTGGCAAGGCTGTCCAAACAAGGCGCCACGTTTGGCACCTTTACAGCAGCGGGCATCGTCAAACGCGGTTTAGCGAATGTGGGCTTTACTATTCAAAAACGGAATGGCTTCGGGCGTAAGCGCGATATGCTTACCGGTACTTACAGTGAGGAAAAAGCACAAGGCCGCGACTTTGAAGGCCCTTATTATCGCTATAATAGACGCAAGTTATCGCCGGGTGACGAGGTTATTGTGGTGGGGTCTGGACTTGCCGCGGCTACCGCCACGTTAGCCTTGGCGAAGCAAGGCTTGAAGGTGACTGTGTGCTTTGATGGTAAGAATTTAGCCTCAGGCGCGTCTGGTAACCCCCAAGGTGGATTTTACCCGCAGCTTCATGCTCAAGAAAGCATTGCCAGCCGCTTACAAGCCCATAGTTTTTTGTTTGCCCGCGCATATTACAACCAGGTGATTGCAAGCCAAGAAGGGCAACGTATTGCGCATGATTTCTGTGGCGTTGCACAGCTAAACTTTAACGAAAAAGTTGCCGAGCGCCAGCGCAAATTAATTGAAAATGATGTATGGCCTTCGGCACTTGTCCATGCTGCTACACCCGAGTTTATTAGTGAGCGCGCGAAAATTCCCTTGCCATTTGATGGGCTGTTTATTCCTCTTGGAGGCTGGATTTCGCCGCCTGACTTAGTGACAGCTCTGCTAACCTTAGCCCAAAATTACGGCCAGGTTACCCTAAAACCTCACCACCGATACGGCGACCATGAGGTTATGCAATCATCACAAGGAATGAAAACGGTTCGCGTGAATTTTGACACAGGTGAAACATTAACAGCGAAGCACCTGATACTCGCGTTAGGTGCGGGGGCAGTTAACTTGCCCGCGTTTGCTTCACTTCCACTTCGCCCCGTAAGAGGCCAAGTGGAAGCCATACCTAGCCAATCGCCGCTAAAGCCACTTGCCACTGTACTTTGCCATAAGGGTTATATGACACCCGCGCATCTGGGCCGTCATGCACTTGGCTCAACGTACGGTAAAGACGATTTAAACACAGATGTAAATACACAAGACACTGAACAAAACTTACAAACCCATAAAAAGGCCATGTTAGGTGCGCAACTGGTGGAACAACTGCACCACGATGGTACTGCCCGTGCTGCAACGCGTTTAGGCTCACCGGATCACCAGCCTGTGTGTGGTGTACTCACGCACTTTACCAATTTGAAGCCCCATTACGTCGATTTATCACTGGGCAAACCTATCAGTCAGGCATCACCCATTGAGGACATTCCGGTGAGTACACTATGCTGTTTGGGATCTCGCGGGTTAACCACGGCGCCTTTAGCCGCTGAATTGCTCGCAAGCGAGCTTACTCACAGCCCGCTTCCTTTAACCAAAAATTTGTGTCACGCACTGCACCCAGCGCGATTTATGGTAAGAGAGTGCATAAGAGGAATATTAGAAGATTAATTTGCCAGCGCCGTGGTAGAAACGATTTTATTTAAATCCATTACAATAAATGCAGGAATATAAACATTCGCACTGGCCACCACGTGTTTATTTTGCATTGACACAATACGGGCGTTAACACGTACGCCACGGTCATCTTCAATGATGGTGCCGGTTACCACATGGTCGATAGCTACCTGCTTTGCCAACGCATTCGCTTTGCGCGAGAGTACAAAATCGCCGTAGGGCGTAACTGTCACCCCACCGGCTAATTTAAAATCCACAATGGCCAAGCCAAAATCTTGTAATTCAGCTATAAGGTACTCAGAAAGCTGATTACCCAGCACGGTTCCATCTTCTAACGATTGATTAAGCCTAACAAAACTGGTGATACCCACCCTGTCTTCTAAGGTTAATCGCGTGGCATTTTCCATAAGGTTCATGGCCAACTGAGAGGCGTAATCGTTCAGGCGTTTATGGGTTTGTGAAGGGAAAAAGCCGTGATGCAAAGGGTCTCGGTAGCCTGGCTCAACCGTCACATACTGCTGATATTCGCGATCTCTAGAATCAGGTGTATAGACCAGCCCCGAACCACGAGGCACAGGTACGGGTTTTTCGTCGTGGGAAATTTCACCATCGTCACCTAGCCAAAACGACCCCATGGATTCGGTGCTAGTGCAGCCGGCGAGTGTGAAAGCCAGTAAGACAAACATCACCGCCCAAAGACGCTTATTTTCCATGTTAACCTCGGCTTAATCTTACGCCATCGCGCATGCCATTTTGCTGGCTACCATCACTAGGAATAAGTGCATCTACCACGTAAAACGGCACCAGCATTTGTGCGCTGGCCACCACTGCGCGAGACTCTATGCCTAAAATTCGCGCGTTTACGAGTACACCACCTTGGTGTTTCGCCATGGTACCTGTTAGCACGTACTCAATGGGTAAACCACTGCTTAACTCAAGGTAATCTCGACTTAATACGAAGTCGCCATCAGTGGTAATTCGAATGTAATCTGTGGCTTTAAAATCGATAACGGGAACACGAAATTTATGCAATTCATGTACAAAAGATTCAGCCATTTGCCTACCGAGTAAATCCGTAGTTTGTAGGTCGGTATCAATTAATGCAAAGTGCGTTACGCCAATGGGCGTTTTTTCGTTCACATACTCCATGTTAGCAATAAGGTCTTGGGTCATGTTTTTCACATAATCGCCAATATGCTTAGTGAGTGGTCGGCCCTTGTAAGCGCCTTGCACGCTTGAATAGAGTGGCGGTTGGCCAATGGCACCATAGGCATCCATACCTTGACTTGCGCTTTCATCATCATCGTCTGGCTCCACCGGAGCACGGTCGATGGCCGTAATATCGATGACATTCATAGGTTGACTAACAGGCTCGGCTTGCGCCGTTTCGTCATCACCTTTCATCATAGAACAGCCACTTAGGGAAACTGCTATCCCTGCTACCATTAAGGCTATTCGCTTGTTAAATGCACTCATCCCGTTACCTCGTACTCTCAGTTCTGTACAAACGCCCATTGCGGCTGCTTACCTGCTCGGTTTCCCAAAATAATTCTGAAGGGAAAAAGCGCGTCGCAGCGGCCACCACGTCTTTGTTTCTTGCATTAATAATGCGCGCATTAACCATAGCCCCCGCCTGTTGATATACAAGGGTGCCCGTTATATAAAAGTCTACGCGTTCAATGTCTGACAACTGTTCAATATCTCTTGTTAGTATTCTGTCACTGTTGTCGTTTAACATTATATCGTTCGATAACTTAAATTCTTGAGTAGTAAAACCTCTTTTTGACGCTTCGGTAATCATACCTTGCTCTAATTGATGGCCTAAAAGCATAAGTGGATGCTGATTGTCAGGGTTATATTTCATGGTGTCGGCGGGCACAAAACCTACCACGGCATAACGGGTTTGCCGTGAAGGACGCACGCCTGCAAAAAGCTCATTGGCTAGAATATAAGTGTGGTATTCAACATTACCCAACGCCGGCACATTAGGGGTTTCTGCTTGAGACATTGATTGTTGCTGTTCGGATGAACTGCAGCCCACTTGCATTAATGCAATAACAACCCATGCCAGCAATGGCTTTTTGATAGCAATCATAAAATAACCTAAATCTAGCGAAACAAGAGATTTGCACAATTTATGCAACGTCTACCGCAGGTCTGCAATCTTCGCACCACCTAACTAAACTTCAAGTGTATTTTTAACAAACCCCAATAAAATCTGTGCATTAGACAAATACATGCTGGATAGATTACAGGCAATATACGCGAATTCATCCCAAAATGCGGAAGCCCTTTGCCGTTTACTATTGCCGCTTGCCTTGTGCTGCTAAACCGTAACAAAGATGATGAAAAGGTGATATTTCACAAAAGCAGCAAAGATTGCACAGGCAACTATTTGTTCTTTATGTAAATATTCCCTTACTGTATAGTTGAATGCTACTTGTACTTTGCGTCAATGCAGTAGGCTATGATTTATATTGGCAGTCACATATTCGACATTGAGAAGCGACAGCTTCTGCTTAATCAGGGCGAAAGCATTGTTCACCTTGAGCCCAAATTATTCGATCTGTTACTGCTATTTACCGAACAACCTAATCGCATACTCACAAGAGACGATCTGCTAGCCCATTTATGGCCTGGCACCTTGGTTACCGATAATGCGGTGAACAAGCTAATAGGAAACCTTCGAAAAATATTAGGCGACGACGCTAAAAGCCCCGCTTTATTCAAACTATCCCTAAGCAGGGCTATAGGTTTGTTTGTTCCCTGTCTGCGGTAGAAAAAGAAGCAGTTGTCCCCTCCATAGGTTCGTCTGTAAGTGCCTCAAAACTAACGTCAACAAACCTCTACGCCGCCGGTGGTGGAGCCCTGCTACTGATAATCGCGCTGGTGGCGCTGCTTAGCTGGGGTGCGGGCAATAACGCACCTGATACAGGTACATCTGTTGCTTTAACCCGTGCGTCCGGTGTTGAGATTTCGCCGTCCGCACACCCAAACGGTGAGCATCTTTTGTTTTTGCGACAACATCAGACAGGCAAGCACTATACACTTTGGCTTAAACATCTAAAGTCGTCCGTTACCCAACAGATTGCATTGCCTACAGGCATTACTCACATTATTGATGTCACCCAAAACACCAACACATCAGCCACCCAGCTTTTTTATATCAACAAAACATCCGCAACCTGTGCGGTATACGAAGGAACATTAACCTCTCTTTCTATTCGCCCGTTGCGCATTGAGCATAGCGAGAGGCACTTCGATTGCAGTAATAAAAAGTTAAAAGATATAGCGTATCACCAAGAGGAAAAGGCGTTTTATTATACCGCTCAGCCGCAAAACTATTGGCCCAATCACATCTATCGTTTCGACATAAAGCATCAAACTCACCAACTGGTCGCGCAACCCGAACCAACAGGTTGGGGGCACCACAGCCTTGATATTTCTCCTGATGGAAAAAAGCTGCTTATCATGAGTACAGCTAGCGATCACAAGACGCTATTACTCGCGCTACAACTTAACAACAACAAGATGACACAGGGCATAACATTCTCTCACCCTGTGTATGAAGCAATATGGCACCATAATTCACAGCAGGTTTTCTATTTTTCTGCGCCCCCGTCAAATCAAATCATTACCAGTAATTTCGACGGCAGTCATGCCGTCACCGTGGTGAATTCTTCACAACCATTGTCGGCACATCTATCCCGCTTTCCCGAGGGAAAAAACATCCTTTTTAGCACCTACCAAGAAAATATGAGCCTTCGTTGGTTGGCCTCATCTGATGGCTTCCAAAAGGGCAAGAGCGACCATCTCGCCTCTGTAGACAATTCAGCGGTTATGGACACCTACCCTGCACTTTTTCACACAAAAAATAAGTACTTATTTTTGTCGAAACGCAGTGGGAAAAGCCAAGTTTATCTGGCTGATGCAACCCAACCCTACGCACACATCGTGACTAACTTCCCCCAAGCACACTCACTGTCCTATTTATCCCTATCTGGCGATGACAAAAACCTACTGCTGAATGTGGAAAATGACGTTTACCTTGTGCCAACGAGTGCATTGGCCTTTGAGGCCCCCCTGTCTGCCCTTGCCCCAGAGCAACGTATATACGGCGCGGGCAACCCTATTATTGCGCTAGACTGGCTAACTGGCACTCACATTGGTATCACCGAAGTTCAAGATGGCGTACCACGCCTGCGGGTGCTATCAATCAACGGTTCGGATACGCGCAGCTTGTCTCGCCGATGGGGATTTGGGCTGCGCGATGTTGAAAACCCTCGCTATGTTTACCTTATAGAGCAACATAGCCATAAGCTTTACCGCCTTGATGGTCTTCACCTAGAAAAGAAACAACTCGACTACGCGCCATACCTCGAAGATATGCAAATCTGGTTACCTGAGGGGTTTTATCACGTAAAAATCGATAATGGCGTTGTGTATT
>MDTG01340941.1_pt1 | contig 16268 bp, 16 predicted proteins | sample 811421 | NCBI WGS metagenome assembly MDTG01 (sample SAMN05326645, study PRJNA326480) | marine metagenome | isolation source: seawater | place: Pacific Ocean: South East | collected 2011 | reverse complement strand
ATTAAATATACTTTGTTTCCCAAAAACTTCTTTACATTCAATTTTAATTAACTTTGACGATAACTTACCAAAAATAAGGTGGCTAAATATAGGATCGTTTGATCGATTAAAGCTAAATTTTTTCAAAAGATAATTGCTAAACAAACCTACTTGACTAGGTGATTTTTTTTTATCAAAAGTTTTCCCCTTTGTAAAATCATAATTATAAGTTGGAATTATCAAGGTCCCATTATTGCCAATTTTTTTTATCAACATATTAAATAACAAATCTAAACTTTTTTCTTTGTTGTTAAATTGAAGTATACCTGCAGTATTGGAATGTAAAATTATTTTAGATCCTCTCTTAATTTTAAGTTTTAAAAAAAGAGTATTAATTTTTTTTTTAAGAATTTTTTCTTTTATTAACAATGTTTAATATTTCCTTGAATGTATTTAATGTATTGAATTCTTTATTGGTAAATTTAAATTTAAACTTTTTTTCACAAGCTAGTAATACATTAAAATTTCCAAGAGAGTCCCATCTGACAAAATCATTAATTTTATTTTTCTTATTTACATTGATTTTAAGCTCTTTTTTAAAAACTTTTTTTAATTCAATGAGAGAAAAGTTTTTCTGTTTCATTTATCTCCTTTTTATTAAAATTTATTTTATAAAAAAATTTTCTTTTTTTTCTATTTAATAATTTAAAAATTTTATTTGTTAAAAATTTACTTATCAATTCTGAATTAACAATACTTTTATTATGTATAATTATTATTTCTTTTCCTTGAAATTTTTTCGAAATTTTTGATAGGATGAATTGCTCTACAAATCTATAAATCACTCTACAACTTAATAGAAAATCAACTATTAAAACTTTGTCATTAACCTTTTTTAATATGTAAGCACCGATAATACCGTGATTACCAAATTTATCCTTAAGGCTAAACATTTTAAGTTCATATTGTTTCTTTTTATTCAAGCTCATTAACTGATTACTTTTGTACCTATTTAAAGAAAAGTTAAATTGATTAGTTTTTTGAAATAACTCTTCTGCCCGCTTTAAATTTAAATTTGTAAAATTAATTATTTTTATTTTTTGCTTTAAATCTTTAATAACATCTTCAGTGTTTAAATTTTTCTTATTTTTTTTGTTAACGAAATTATAATATTTTTCTCTTAACTTATATTGATTATATTTTTTTTTATCTTCTTTTGAAATTATAATTTTAGAAAATCTACTATCGTCTAATATTTTTTTTTTTGCGTCAGTAATTTTTTTTATATGAATTGTGTTAATTTTTTTAATTTTTTTTCGTACTTTTTCTATCTCTAAAATATTGTCATCTATAAAAATACAATCTTCAAATCTCAAATCTAAGTTTTTTACAATATTGTAAATGTTTTCCGATTTTTCTAACCAATTTATTTTTGAAAGAATAAAATCTTTTTTTTGTAAAGCCATTTTTCTTTTTTTAAAAAAATCCCAAACCCTTTTCTCGTTATTCTTAGAGCAGATTGATAAAAGAAAACCTTGGTTTTTTAATTCTTTTATCTTCAATTGAAATTCTTTGAAAAATTTACCTTTTCCATTTTTACCATATAGAATTTCATTATTTTTATTTTCATCTAAAACACCACCCCAAAGAGTATTATCACAATCTAAAATTATTAATTTATATGGTTTAGTTTTTAATAAATTAATTTTTCTCTCAACTATCTTACATAAAAGAGCAATTGCAGATACATCAAAAGGAAACTTAATGTACTGAAGATTTCTCAGATTATAAAATTTTTTTTCATTAATTTTAAAAAAACTATTTATTAAGATATTTGATGAAATATTCTTTAATTTATTAGTTTCGATTTTTATTTTATTCAATTGATTTTTTTTTATTGATGGGTCAATAAAAAAATAAAAAAAAAATGGTTTTGTAGGAAACATATTTAAAAATTTTTTTAATGAAAGAATTTCTTTAAATACAGTTTTTTTATTTTTTTTGGTTAAATAAATTATATTATGGAATGATAAATTTTCCCTTAAAAAATTGTAATTAGATAAAGACAAATAAAAATTATTAAAATTTTTATCAATTATAACATTATTTTTTTTTATTAGATCCCAACTGCTATTTGTACTTATTAGGTTAAAATTTGATGAAAGAAGATGCATATAATCTATATTATATCTAAATATGAAAAAAAAAAATTATTTTCATCAGACAAAATAAGCGTTTTTAATTTTTTTATAAAAATATCTTGAGTCAATTACAATCTGATTTTTATTTTTTAATTTAATTTTTTTGTAATAATCATGATCTGTAAGCAGCACGACTACTTTATAACTCTTATTATCTATTTTTTTTGAATATATTTTATTTTTATTTATTTTTAGATAAGGTATAAAATTATCGTTGTAATAAATATTGTAATTTTTAGAGTAAAAATATTTAAAAATTTCAAGCGATGGCGAATTTCTCAGGTCATCAATATTCTTTTTATAAGCCAATCCTAAAAATAAAATTTTGTCTTTTTTTTTATAATTATTTTTTCTTAATATTAATTCGATTTGGTGTGCAATTTTTTTTGGCATTTCTGAATTTATTTTTCCTGAAAGTTCAATAAATTTTGAACTCAAATTTCTTTTTTTTAAAAACCAGTTGAGATAAAAAGGGTCGACTGGAATACAATGTCCACCAACACCAGGGCCTGGTTTAAATGGCATAAAACCAAAGGGTTTAGTGGAAGCTAATTCAAGTACCTCATTAAATTCAATATTAATTTTTTTACAAATTTCCTTAGTTTCATTTGATAAACTAATATTTACGGCTCTAAAAATATTTTCATATAGTTTTGCCATTTCTGCAACTTCTATAGATGAGGATTTTACAACACTGTCACAAATTTTAGAGTAAAAGGTTTCAACTAGCAATTTACATTTATCGGTTTTACCAGACACTATTTTGGGAATATTTTTAATATTAAAATTTTTATTCCCTGGATCTTCTCTTTCAGGCGAATATCCAATAAAAAAATTTTTTCCTATTGTGAATTTTGTGTTGAATTTTGAAACTACTAGTTCTTCAGTTGTAGTAGGATAAGATGTGCTTTCTAAAATTATTAATTTATTTTTCGATAATTTAGGAAAAATAGAATTTATACAATTTTTAATGTAAGATAAATTTGGTTTTTTTTTGCTGTCTACAGGGGTTGGTAAAGCTAAAATTATTATGTCTATCTTACTGAAATCAATTTTATCGTAACTATTGAAAAAAAGATTCTTTTTCAATTTTTTCTCTAAATTGCTAATTAAGTTTTTGTTATTATCTAAGCCCAATACATTAAATCCTTTTTTAGAAATATTTTTTAACAAAGGAAGACCCACATATCCTAAACCAATAAGTAAAATGTTAACTTTTTTTGTTTTTATTTTATTTAAAAGATTTTTCATTGAAGTTTTATAACATAAGAAAGCCTGATGTGAAACTTTTATGTTCAAATATTGAACAAATTATGATAAAAGCTTTTATGTGTGGTTTTATTTTTCATAAAAAATTTAACATTAAAAAAAATGAGGAAAAAAAATTATTTAAAAAAGCATCCCGTCTAATTTTTAATAGGGGGCCAGATAATAAGTCTTACTTTCATGATAAAACGCACAACATTTTTCACGCGAGATTGAACATTATAGACTTACACTCAAGGTCCGATCAACCTATGAGTATAAATGGTTATAGCATTATTTATAATGGAGAAATATATAACTTTAAAGAATTAAGAAAATTACTTAAGAAAAGTTTTATATTCAAAACCTCCTCGGATACAGAGGTTTTATTATATGCTTATTTAAAATGGGGAAAAAAAATGTTTGAAAGAATAGAAGGCATGTACTCATTTGTTATTTATAATCTGAGAAATAAAACATATTTTTTCGCAAGAGATCTTTTTGGCCAAAAACCCCTTTACTATTTTAAAGACAATCATGAAATAATTTTCTCAAGTGAAATCAAGCCAATTATTAAATTATTGAAATTTAAAAAAGTTAAATTTGAAATAAAGGAAATTAATAAATATTTAAATTTTAATTACTATGGTGATGAAAAATTTACTTTTTTTAAAAATATTTATCAAGTTCCTCCTGGTAATTTTGGCTATATTGAAAACAAGAAATTAATTCTTAAGAAAATTAAAAATATAAAAATTTATAAAAAAGTTAGTGACAATCATTTATTAAAGTTGATCAAAAATGAAATTAAAAATTGTTTGATATCCGATGTAAAAACAGCAATTTTAATATCAGAGGGAATTGACTCAAGGTCAATCTTAGACATATCGAAAAAAATTTTTAAAAAAAATTTAAAATTGTTTAATCTTGAATTTGAAAATTTTGATAATTCTTCATTTAAAAATTCTTATAAAAAAAATTATTTAACTAATTTAGTATCAACAAAATTTTTTAAAAAAGATCTAATTAGATCTTTTGACCAAGCATCTAAAATCTGTGAAGCACCTCCATTAAGTTTATTTACCCTAGGTATGATAAAAATGTTCAAAAATATAAGTAAAAAAAAATACAAAGTAGTCTTAAATGGACAGGGTATAGATGAAATTTTTGGAGGTTATGAAACGATTTTTAAACCTCAAAAAGATAAAAACATTTATCACCCTAGTGGCAATGCTTTGTCAAAAAACAAGCAGGATTATCTGATTAAAACTTTAAAAAATATCAGTCTTAAAAGATCCATAAAAAGGATTAGAGCTCAAATGGCATTTCAAAATAAAATTCCTAAGAATTTAAATCAATATGATAAGATATCTATGAATTTTTCAATTGAAAATAGATCTCCTTACTTATCCTCAAAATTGTCATCTTTGATAAAAATTTTAAATTTTGAGCAGATTTATAAAAACGGTCATACAAAATATATTTTCAGGAAAATTTTATTCAAATTAACCAAGAATAAATATTATTTAAGAAAAAAAATATACAAACAAGAACCGCAGTCTGAATTTATGTTAGACAATGAGAATTTTTTAAAGATTAGGAAAATTCTTAACAAAAAAAACTATTGCGATCAATTTTTTTTGAAAAAAAATATTTTGCAATATTTATACGAATTCAAAAGAAAAAAAAATAATGGATTTATAATTTGGCAGTATCTAAGCTTAAATTCTTTTTTAAATAATTTTAAGAAAATTAATTTTTGATATAATTAAGTGTTTTCCTTATATTTAAATCACACTTAGCTAAAATTTTTGCAATTTTTTGTCCTGCAAACCCGTCTCCGTATAAAAGACTCTTTTTATATTTTTTATTGCTTTGTTTTACTACGGCTTTAACAATATGCTCTGTTTTACAGTCAACATTGACTACATTTTCTGCAGTTTCCCTTAAATGCTGCCTATTACCTATATTTACAGACGGTATTCCCAGAAATGAAGCTTCTCTAATCCCAGAAGAAGAATTACCAAAAATACATGAGCTATTATTAATTATTGCCGCATATTCTTCAGGTGTAAAGTTTTTGTAAAATAAAATATTATCAATCTTTTTATTTCTTTCTCTAAAATTTCTTATTTTTTTTGAAAATATATCTGAACCAGCGTCTATATTTGGCCACAACCATATTATTTGGAATTTTTCTTTAAGGATTTTTACAGATTTCAAAATTTCGTTTATTTGACCTGATGCTTTGTAGTACTCGGTAGTTACTGGATGATATAATAATACCAAATAATTTTTTCTAAAATCAACAAAACCATTAGTTTTTGTTTTATTAACCTTTTTAACAAGCTGATTTTTAATTTTAAGTTTTTCATTCTTTAAAATATCCATCGCCGGGCAACCAGTAAGATAAATATTTTTTTTATTTTCACCCATTTTAATTAAGAAATTTTGAGCTCTTTTTGTAGAAGGAAAATGAATATGAGCTAATTTTGTAATAGAGTGTCTTACGCTTTCATCTATCGATCCAGAAACTTCACCACCTTGAGTGTGGGCTAAAAAAATATTTAAATATGTTGAAGCAATAGCCGTAGCAATGGTTTCATATCTATCTGCTACAGTCAAAACAATATCAGGTTTTGCCTTTTCAAAAATAGATGAAAGTTCAATAATTGATAATGCTGTCGATTTAGCCATAGAAATAGGGTTTTCTCCCTCAACAATCGTTGAAATTTTGTGAGTTATCTTATAGCCATCGCTTGATATAATTTTATCGAGTTTTCCATATTTATCTAAGTTAGCTGAAGCACCTAAAATTATTTCTATATTTAAATTTTTCTCCTTTTTAGCAGCTTTTATGAAATATTTTATTCGCGCATAGTTAGCTCTATTATTTATTACGACACAAACTTTTCTTTTTTTATTTAACATCAGATAACTTTAAAAGTCTTGTTTTACTCTTATTTTTTATAAGTTTTTTTCCAATAATTTTTTTTAAATCTAAAACCTTAAGTCCAGTTCCAGGTTTCTTAAAAGTAAGGTCCTCAGATTTTATTGATTGATTTTTTTTCATATCGTTTTTTAAAGCTAAACTTTTTGAAAATAATTTTCTATTTTTTTTTAATTTATCAGTTATAGAGTTTTTACTCCTTCTATTTGAAAGAATCGAGATTTTCTTTTTTAAGTATGAGGTTAAAAATTTTAACTCAGTAAAATCTATCGATGAAGAAGCATCTGGGTTAAAGATTTTTTTATCAAACATAACATGAACTTCTATGGCGCTTATATTATATTGAAGAGCTAATAATGGTACTTCTATGCCTCCTGAATGATCAGAATAACCAATTGGACATTTATATCTTTTTAAATAATCATTTAAAATATTTATACCTATATTTTTTTCATTGCATGGATATTCAGATGTACAATGCATTAATAGGAATTCATTTTTTTTTTTTTTCATAAAATTTGAAATATTATCAATTTCATTCTGATAGCTCATACCAGTGCTTATAAAGACTGGTTTAGTCGAAATTTTTGTGATTTCTTTTACTAAATTTAAATTTAAGCTTTCTCCCGAGGAAATTTTCCAAATATCTATTCCTATTTTTTTCATTATATTTATAGACTTAGATGAAAATACTGAAGAACTAAAAAGTATTTTTCTTTTTTTGGTATGTTTATAAATATTACTCCATTCCTCTTTAGTAAATTCCATTCTTTTCCAGTATTGATATCTTGTCTCCTTTTTGTGAGTTGTAAAGGTCCTGAAAGTATCATCTTTTGTCGACTCTTCATCTGTATAATGAGCCTGAAATTTGATTACATCAACTCCAGATTTAGCGGCCTCGTCAATAAACGAATGAACATAATTTAGTGAGCCATCATGACTTTGTCCAATTTCAGAAACAACCAACTGTTTATTTATTGAGGATAATTTATTTAGTTTCATTTATATCAATTTTTATCACAAGATGTTCAATATTTGAACATATTTATATCAGTTTTTCAAATTTTAAGAAATTGCTTAATATAAATTCAGTTGTTTTAAGCCTAGTTTCTAAAGTGTTTCCACCTATATGCGGTGTGAGGACAAAGTTAGAGTTAAGATTTTTTATAAATTGATATTTTTTTGGAATTTTATTTTTCCAAATCACATCAGATGGCAATACATCTAATCCAAGACCATTGTATTTTTTTGATTTGAAAAATTTAATAAAATATTTTTCGTTAAAAATATCACCTCTAGAAGTGTTGATTAAAAAAGCATCTTTTCTAATTTTTGAAAAAAATAATTTTGAAAAAATTTTACAGTTATTATCTAAACTTATGTGAATAGTTATAAATTTACACTTTAAGATATCTTTTAATTTAGAAGATTTTTTGTTTCTAATATCATATATAAAAACTTTCATTCCAAATGCTTTTGCATATTTTGAAATTATTCTGCCAATTCTACCGTATCCAATTATTCCAATTGTGTTCCCCTTAAGATCATTATTTAAATATTTATCTCTATCCCATTTTAATTTTAGAGATGTTTCTTCAGAATATTTTTTTAAATTTTTTGCTAAATTTAAAATTATTGCCCAAGTTAATTCAGCAGTAGCAGTAATATTTTTGAGAAAAAGTCTATGATTTTTAAGGCTTAAAACTTTTATATTGTTTTTTTTACAAAAATTTAGGTCAATATGATCCAAACCAGTAGTTGGGGAGATTAAAAATTTTGGATAATTTTCTTTATTATTAAAAATTGAGCTATCAATTTTTATACCAAACGAACAATAAATTGCATAAAAATTTTTTTTTATTAAAAATTTTTTTAAGCTTTTTTGACTTTCAAATTTTTTAAATATAATTTTATAATTATGTAATTTATTTTGAAAAGTTTTTTTTAAGTATGGTAAATTTTCGGTAATCAAAATTTTTTTTTTTCATGTTTTTTTTAAATAATTTTTAGCAATTTTAAAATCATAATTATCATCAATATTTAAACTTCTATCTTTTGGCATTAGAAAACCTATAGGAAATGCACCAAGAAAATTTCCATTTAAATTCTTTTTTTTTATTATGTAAATTGCACCATTTCTTAAATACATTGTCTTTAAATTTTGTCTTGGTTTTCCAACTGCTGACTCCGTTAATTTATTTTTTTCAAGTTTATCGTTATTAATATAGTACATTCTAGCAGGGTGAGAGTCTCCTACCTCAACGACACTAATCAATGAACTTGCTCTTTTAATTTTTAAAAATTTTTGAATTGCATTCTTAATATCAATTTTTTTTCTAAAGGGTGAAGTAGGTTGTAAAAGAACAATATTTTCAAATTTATCGAAACTTTTAGCTTCCAGATATTTTACAGCATGTTTGATAACGTCGATAGTCAAAGACTTATCTTGCGAAATATTTCTTGGTCTCAGAAACGGACAATCTACACCGTATTTTTTTGAAATATTTTGAATTTTTTTTGAGTCTGTTGAAACTATAACCTTTGAAAATTCTTTAATTTTTAAAGCTTCTTTAATTGTCCAATAAATTAGTGGCTTGCCGCCTAATAACTTTATATTTTTATTTTTTACTCCTTTGGAACCTGCTCTAGCTGGTATAATGCAAAGAAATTTTTTAATATTTTTTTTTAAATAAGGCAATATTTATTGTTATTCCAAGTGTGAAACTTATATCATATAATTATCATAAAAATTTATAAATAAAAATAAATATATTTAAAATGTTTAAAATAAAAATCCCACCTAAAAAAAAATTGAGCTTAATTCATAATTATTTCAAACAATACAAGTTATTTAAATTCTTGAAAAAAGATAAAATAACTTTTGCCCCTGATTTAAATGATCTTTACTATATTCATCAATTTATACTATTAAATAAAAGAATGACAGTGCTAGAATTTGGATGTGGTTGGTCAACTGCTGTTATAAAAAATGCATTAGAAATAAATAAAAAAAAATACTTATCCAAAATAAAAAGGTTAAGAAAAAAAAATTGTTTTGAATTATTTACTGTAGATAATGAAAAAAAATATTTAGCTATTACAAAAAATAAATGTAAAAAAATCCTAGGGAAAAAAAGTAAGATCAATTTTTTTTATAGTGAAAATAAAATGACCACATTTAATGACAGAATATGTTCAGAATATATGAAATTGCCTAAAATAAATCCTGATTTCATTTATTTAGATGGACCAAATCCTGAGAGCACAAAAGGAGATGTAAGAGGTTTCAATACAAATCATTTAGAATTAATGCCAATGTCGTGCGATATACTGAAAATTGAGCATTTTTTGTTACCAGGAACAATTATCTTATCGGATGGAAGAACTGCTAATATAAGATTTTTAAAATTAAATTTTCAGAGAAATTGGGTACATATTGACGATACCGAAAACGATCAGCACATTCTTTATTTAAATGAAAAAAGTTTAGGAAAAATCAATAATCAAATTTTAAATTTTTATAGATAAATTTTAATTTATTATTTTTTTTAAAACTAAATTAAATGTTTTATTGTTTTCGTCATATGACATTATACTGTCTTTAAATTTTTTATTTATATTTAACCAACTTTTTTCATCATAATTATAAACTTTATTAATAAGTTTTGTTATTGCATTGTAGTCATTTTTATCTGTCCAAAATGGACCACTTTTATTTAATTTTGCTGGCCATGCAAAATGTCTATTTTTTTTTAAAAAATCATTCGTGGGTCTTATGTCAAAAAAAACAGTTTTTCCTCCTCTAGCAAAAGTTTCATATAAAACTGTAGAGTCAATACCTAAAACAATTTTAGACTTATCTAAAATATCATAAGTTGAATTAAATTTATTTGAGGACCTTTTAATCATGTTCCACTTTTTATTTTCAAATATCTCATCAAAAAATTTTAATTCCTCTTGCCTTTGAAAAAGTTTATTTGTACATAAGATATGTAATTTTCTTTTTTTATCTTTTGCGTATTTGCTAATTTTTTTAACAAATTCTCTCTCACATTGAAGATATTCTTTTATAGTTATATTTTTATTAATAATTGTTTTTTCTTTTTTAAATCGAAAAGTAGAAACATAAACTAAGTCATAGATTTTCTTTTTTTTAATTTTAGGTAAAGGTACATCATTAGACAAAAAAGAACCTACAGGATAAGTTTTACCTTTAAGCATACGTGAGTATTTTTTACCAATTTCTTTATTTTGAGAGAATATATAATCTACTTTATTTTCTAAAAATTTATTATTTCTTTTAAATTGGTTTGACTCATTTGACCTAAAAGATCCTTGAACTAAGATTTTTTTTTGAAATTTATTTTTTTTGAGTAAATAAAAAATCTTATAATTATCTAAAAAAGTTAATATAATTTTAGGATTACAAGCAGAAATATATTGATTACTATAATAAAGAAAATCAAATTTTAAATTAAATAAACATTTCATTAAAATAAAAAAATTATAACTTTCACCCCAAATATGAAAAAAATTGATATCTTTAAATCTTAAAAATTTATATTTTTTTTTATTTAAAATGTTTATATAACTTGGAGTACCAAATATTAAAATTTCTGATTTTTTTACTTTTGAAAATACTATTCTACTTTTACAAATCCTCTTCAAATTAATCAATAACCTGCCCGTAATTGTTAATATGTATTTAGGATTGATCATTATTGAACCTTTGTTATTACAAAAAATGTTTTTAATTTTGTCAATTTATAATATATATATACTTTACGTTCAAATATTGAACAATATATTAATTTATAATGATTAAAAAACAAGTATTAGGTACAGCTCAATTTGGTTTGGATTACTATGGTATTTCAAATTTTTCAAAAAAAAAAAATATAAATCAATTAATGCCTTTACTTCTGGATGCTTACAGAAATGGAGTTAAATTTTTTGATACAGCACCAGAATATAAAAGTGAAAAAATTTTAGGAAAGTTTATTGAAAAATACAAATTATATGACAAGGTAAATGTAATCACTAAAATTCCAAAGTTAAAAAAAAATAAAGACTCTCTAAAACAAATATCAGAGTCTATTAAAAAATCTTACAAAAAACTAAAAGTAAAGAAATTGTTTTGTGTTCTGATGCATCATCAAAGCGATTTTAAAATGATAAAAAATGAACAAGAAACAATTAAAATATTAAAAGAAAAATTTAAAATCAGGAATTTTGGTTTTTCTGTTTATGATTTAAATGAAGCAAAAAAAATATTAAAAAACTTTCCTAATGCAGCTCTTCAGTTTCCATATAATTTGATGAATAATGATTTTAAAAAAATAAAAAAAAATAAAAACTTGTTTTTTGCTAGATCAATATTTTGTCAAGGATTATTAACTAGTAAAAAAATTAAAACTGTAAATAATGAATTAAATTCTTCATTTAAAAGATATATTAATTACATAAAACTCAATAATATTAATCCGATTAAACTTTGTCTAGATTATGCTTACTCAAATAAAAAAATCGATTATATTGTTTACGGCGTAAAAGATAATCAGGAGTTTAATGAAATAATGAAATATAAAAAGAATAAAAAACTAGATAAAAAAAAAATCAAAAAAATTCAAACTTTTTTTAAATTAAAAAATATGGATCCTAGAAAATGGCAGTTCAAATGAGAAGCAGACTTTTAATAATTCCTGCAAAAGGATATTCAAAAAGAATTAAAGAAAAAAATATAAAAAATTTTTTTGGTAAACCAGTAATTAGTTACATTCTAAATAACGCAAAAAAAAGTAACTTATTTAATAAAATTCACGTTTCTACTGAGAGTAAAAAAGTAGTAAAAATTGTTGAAAAACAAGGTTTTAAAATTGATTTTTTAAGACCAAAAAAATTATCCCAAGATAAAATTCCAACTATCGAAGTATTAAGATTCGTTTATAAAGAATATTTAAAATTAAAATATTCTTTTGATGAGGTATGGACAATTTCAAGCTGCACCCCTTTACTTAAAAAAGAGGATTTAATCAAAGCTTCAAAAAATGTTAATAAAAACAAAATATTATTAAGCATCACTAAATTTGATGCGCCTGTGGAATGGGCTTTTTCAATTAAAAATAAAGGCAATTTAAAGCCTTTGTTTCCAAAAAAACTTTTTGAAAATTCTCAAAAATTTTCTAAAAAATACCATGATGCCGGTGCATTTGCAGTTTTTCCCATTTCTTTCTTGAAAAAAACTAATATTAATTTAGAAAATAATTTTAAAGGTTTCGTTTTGCCTAAAGAAAGAGCTATAGATATTGATCATAAAGAGGACTGGAAACTTGCTGAATTATTATTTAAAGCACAACTAAAAAAATAACTATGGATAAAAGTATAAAAAAGATTTTTTCAGACATAGAAAAAACTAGAAGCAAAAATAATAAAAATTGGATGGATTTACTTAGGCTATCCTTTGAAAGTAACCCAAAAAAAACATTAAAAATTATTTCGGAAATTTTAAAAAAAGATGAAAAGCTAATAAAGTTGGCAAAAAGGTTAAAAAAAAAAACAAAATAATTTTGTGCATAATAACTTGATAGAAAAAAATTTAAGTCAATACTTTCAAGATTTCTACATAACCAGATCTAGTTCAGGCACGTCAGCGATCATAGCCGTTTTAAAGTCATTAATTAAAGATAGTAATAAAGATGAAGTAATAATTCCTTCAGTAGTTTGTCCATCAGTAATGTTTGCAGTAAATTTCCTTTGTTTAAAGCCAGTATTTGTTGATATGGAATTGAACTTTTTCAACATGTGTATCAAAGATTTGAAAAAAAGAATTTCTAAAAAAACACTAGCAATTATTGGAGTACATTGTTTTGGATTAGCTGCAGACATCCATTCTTTAGTTAAATTATGTAAAAAAAAGAAAATCTTTTTAATAGAGGACGCTTGTTTAAATTTTGGTGGAAAACTAAACAAAAAATATTACGGCAGTTTCGGTGATGCTTCAATTGTTAGTTTTGGCTACGATAAAATTTTACCAGAGAGTGGTGGAGCCTTAATGATTAAGAACAAAAAAAAATTTTTATTTATTAAAGATTTTTTTAAAAAAAATCCTGAATTTTTTGAGTCTAAATTAAATGAAAAAAAATTTCAAATTAAATTTGATAAACTAGAGGAAACTATTTTTAAAAGAAAAAATAATGCCAAAAGTTTTTTTTTACAATTAAATTCGAAAAATATAATCAAACCAAAATTAAGAGAAGAAGACGTATATTGGAGATATCCAATAATTTACAAAAAAGATAGGACGAAATTTATAAATAAAGCAAATCGAAAAGGGTTAATAATTACAAAACACTATCCGTCTATAAATAAATTTCAATCTAACTCAAATTTGACAGTAGCTAACATTATGGACCAATCAATCTTAAACTTTTTTGTTAAACCAGGAACAAATGCTAAATATATTAATAATATTTGTTCACTAATTAAAAATGAAAAATAAAGTTTATTATATTTATAAAAATTTATATTTGAAATTTGGTGATAACCCAGCATCTGTAAAAGCTCGTACCTCAAAGCAACAACAGTTGAGATTTGAATATTTAGTAAATTGTGCAAATTTAAAATCCAATGACTCAATTTTAGACGTAGGAAGTGGACTTGGAAATTTCCTTTTTTATCTAAGAAAAAAAAAATTAAGATGTAATTATACAGGAATAGATTTTTACGAGCAATTTATTAAGATATCAAAAAAAAAAATTTAAGAAGGATAATAATTCACAATTTTTACAATTAGATATATCTCATCACAAGATTAAAAAAAAGTACGATTGGGTAGTTTTGTCTGGGACTTTTAATGATAAGCATAGACGATCATACCTAGAAATGCTTAAAATTTTAACAAAAATGTTTAAAGCTTGCAAAAAAGGAATTATATTTAATAGTTTAAGCAAGTACGTAGACTTTGAGGACAAATCTTTATTTTATTCTCATCCTGATAAAATATTTAAATTCTGTGTTCAAAATTTATCTAAATACATAATATTAAAAACTGATTATCAATTAAAAAAAGGTACAATACCTTTTGAATATACGATGTGTGTTAAAAAAAAATGAGGCTAAAAATAAAAAATAGATTTATCTCTGAAAAAGACAGGCCATTCATAATAGCTGAAATTTCTGCAAATCATAAACATTCATTAAAAAAAACCTTTAAATTAATGATAGAAGCAAAAAAAATGGGTGTAGATGCTGTTAAATTTCAAACTTTTGATCTAGACGAGATGACGTTGAAATTAAATAAAAAGGAATTTTCAATAAAGAATAAATTTAAAACTAAATCTTGGAATAATAGGTCACTATATAGTATTTATAAGGAAGCTCAGCTTCCATTTTCTTGGCATAAAAAGATATTTGATAAAGCAAAAAAACTTGGTTTAATCTGTTTTAGCTCAGTTTTTGATGAAAAATCTCTAAAATTTTTGGAAAAACTGAAAGTCCCAATGTACAAAGTTGCTTCGCTAGAAAGCCTTCATTTTCCGCTAATTAAAAAAATTTGTGAAACAAAAAAACCAATTATAATTTCCACAGGGACCTTATCATTTAAAGAAATTGAAAGTCTAATTAAGTTTTTAAAAAAAAATAATTGTAAAAAATTTATAATTTTACATTGTGTTACTCAATACCCGGCAAATTATAAAAACATTAATCTTCAAACTATTGAGCAATTGAGAAAAAGATTTAAATGTTTAGTTGGATATTCAGATCATACTAAAGGAATAGGTGTCGCCTTATCCTCCGTAAATTATGGTGCTTGCGTTTTAGAAAAACATTTTATGTTAAACTCAAAAGAAAAATCCTTAGACTCTAATTTTTCCTCAGATGTAGATGAAATGAAAAATTTAGTTCTTGAGCTAAAGAATTCGTGGTTGGCAAAAGGCAAGCCAAAGATAAACATTTCAAAAGAAGAAAAGGTTTACAGAAATTATAGAAGGTCAATTTATATTTCAAAAAAAATAGAAAAGAATCAAAAATTTTCTACTGAAAACATTAAAATTATAAGACCAGGATATGGCCTTGAGCCTAAATTTTACAATAAAATCCTTGGTAAAAAATCTAAAAAAAAACTTAGAGCAGGTGATGCTTTAAAAAAAAGCATGATTAAATTTCATTAAAATAAAGAAAAATTTTTATTTCTTCCTTTTTTTATAATGTTCAGAGAGTTTTCCCCTTCATTAAATATAAGGTCAAGAATACATGCGTAAGACTTAAAAGGAGGGTAAAGCTGTTTATAAATCGGATGCTTATAATTATGCAAAAAAATATCTATTTTTTTTTTGATAAAGATATTTTTATCTTCCTCAAGATAAATTTTTGAACCAGTGCTTGAGAGATATTTCCTCTCATTAAAAAGTTCACAAATTTTTATAATTTTATCACTCTTTTTTTTATTAATATTTAACTCAGATGATAATTTTATCTTAGTTTTAATTTTTAGTTCTTTTAAAAAAAAATTTATTATATTAATATTTAAATTAGCTAAATTATTTTCTACTATTGATTTCTCGAAAATTTCAAAGATATCACCTGAATATGATTTATAGTAATTAGATTTATTGTAATTTGTTTGAATAAATTTTTTAAATTTAATTGATAACCTATCAGAATTTATAATTTCTATTTTATTTAATTTTATTTTTGGAAATGATTTCACTGGGATTGTGAACCATTTTAAATCATTAGCTGTTTTAAATTTGTTTCTTTGATGCCAACTTTGTTTACTAAAATCTACATCATCAAGTAGTACAAATATGTCAACTTGATCAATAATATCAAAATAACCAATCCATGGAAAAAAAGTTGGTTGAGATATAGCTATCATTTCAGTGATTTTATTT
>MDTG01016693.1_pt1 | contig 16268 bp, 14 predicted proteins | sample 811421 | NCBI WGS metagenome assembly MDTG01 (sample SAMN05326645, study PRJNA326480) | marine metagenome | isolation source: seawater | place: Pacific Ocean: South East | collected 2011 | reverse complement strand
CCTCCCCCCCGCTTGAATCATGAGGACCCCATGGCGATCATCGGCATGCAGCTCTTCAAGAACGCCAACTGTCAGGCGTGCCATGCACCTTCGATGCGAACGCGTGCGAACCACGAAACCATCGCTTTTCGGAACCAACGAATCGAACCCTTCACGGACCTCCTTCTTCACGACATGGGCCAGGGGCTTGCCGATGATTTCGTGGAATATGGCGCAAGTGGATACGAATGGCGCACAGCGCCGCTTTGGGGTGCCCAATATGTCGGTCATGTCCTTGGCACTCCGGAAGAATGCACGGATCCATTCTCGGGGGGTGACGAACCAAACTATCTGCATGATGGGCGTGCTCGAAGCCTGATGGAAGCGATTCTCTGGCATGGCGGAGAAGCCTCTGCGTCACGCGAGGTGGTTCTGGCGATGAATTCCGAAGAACGGGATGCCCTGCTGCGCTATGTGTCCTATCCGTTCGACGACCCATCACTTCATGAGCCAGCACCGATGGAGTGCGAGGGTGACCTGAATGGTGACGGCATGGTCGATGGAGGCGACCTCAGCATGCTGCTCACTGCATGGGGTGGGCCCGGGCCGGGGGATCTTGATGGAAACGCACTGGTGAACGGGGCGGACCTCACCAGGCTTCTCGATCGATGGGGACCCTGTGAGTGAAGTCCTCCAGCCACTCGGTTGGAGCCCCCTGAATGGACAGGACGGGGGTTTCAGCTGATTATTTTTCAGGTTCGGATCAAATCACCTCGAACTTCTCCCCGGAACCACGTATCACATGGGGCATGACGGAGAAAAACACCATCCCAAACACGGACTCAAGTCAGGAGCGTTCCGAGGAACAACCCCTTGAGGATTGGTTGGATGCACCAGAGCACGCTGAGGACCAGCCAAGGACGCCCAGTACCACCGCGACCTGCTGGACGATGATCGGGGATGCGCTCAACGAAAGCTCACCAACGACCAGCGCAAGTCGGGAGGAGCTGACGAAGCGATACTGGCCGGCGATCTTCGCCTTCATCAGAGCGTCAGGACGTTCCGTCACGATGTCTGAAGATCTCACCCAGGGCTTCATCTGTGATGTGTTCCTGGGAAGAAATCTGCTTTCCAAGGCTGAAGAGGCACGAGGTCGTTTCCGTTCTCTTCTTCTCAGCTCGGTGCGAAACTACCTTGCTGATGACTACAGAAAACAGACTGCAAAGCGCAGAACACCGGAAAACGGTCCACCAGGAAGCCTTGATGCGAATCCTGGAATGGATGCGGCCGACAAGATCAGCTTGAGTCCCGAATCTGCGTTCAACATCCGCTGGATCGATGAACTGATTCTGAGGACCTCGGAAGAAACGAAATCCGCCTTGCTGGAAAATGGACAAGGCGCGCACTGGGACATCTTCAAGCTTCGAGTCCTTGACCCGTGCCTTCTGGGTTCCACACCGATCCCCCATGACGAGCTTTCCGAAAAATGGGGGTTGAACGGCCTACCACAGGTCTCCAACTTTCTGGTCACGGCAAAACGGCGATTTGCGCGAACACTTCTTTTGAATGTTCGGGAGACACTTCCTGACGATCAGGACCCCTCACTCGAACTTCGTGAACTCTTCAAGGCACTTGGACAATAAGTAATGAATGACTCAACACAACCAGGCATGAGACATCCGATCGAATGGGCGATGGAGACCGACGTGGATCCATTCTTCATGCTGGCGGATTGGCTGGTGTGCGACGCACTCGAAGACAAGAAGAATGCCGTGGAGGCGCTCACCTCGGCGGAAACGACTCTGGATGAGTTGAGAACGCTCAAGCGAGTCTTCAAACTGCTCCGGGTGCAGGGAGAAACCGTCTCCGATCGCCGGTTGGGTGCGCGACTCTACGCACTCTCGATCGCCAGTGCATTCGTGTTTCACGACCGAATCATCACCACTCAGAGCAAAGAACGACTCATTCGAGCGTTCACCGAACTGAGAAAGGACACCCAGTTGCCCGGACCATTGCACGCCGTCGCTGAACGAGCGCTTGAAAGGATGTCCAGAGAGACCTGAACCTGAACCAATCAATTCATCACTCTGAAGAAGCGCACGTCATGACGTGCGCTTCTTTCATGGGTGATGCATGAAAGATCAGGTCAAAAAGCACAGCACCCTCGACCGGAGTCGAGGGTGCTGGAAATCATGAGTTGGAGGACGACGTCGCAAGGACGTCGACCCTCGATCATCCCGATTACGGGGTTGGGCAGGAGCCCCAGGCGCTCAGGATGATGGTGAGGTCGGCACCACCAACGGTACCGTCACCGTTGAGATCCGCGATCGGGTCACTGGTTCCCCAGCTGCCGAGCAGAATCGTCAGGTCAGCGCCGTTGACTTCACCGTCAAGGTTCAGGTCGCCGGTGCAGGTGTCGGTTCCGCCGCCGTCCCAGGTCTTGTAATCCATGACCCAGGCAACGTCGTTGAAACCAATTGCTGAGTACGGAGTGTACTCAGCGATTCCACAGGAATCGGAACGAATGTAGGTGGGAAGAGCCTCACCAAGTCCGTTCACACCAATGGTGCTGAAACCGTCGGTGCTGGGCACGCTGTCGTACACCACGACGACATTGGTGCCGGCGGGGATGTCAAGCTGAGCTTCGTACGAAACGGTCACGAGACCCTGATAGCCACCACCGGGGATGTACACTTCGGTTCCGTTGATCTCGGTCATCGTGGCGAGCACAGGTGCGTCACCGGGGTCCGAGTCAGCGAAGAAGCGCATGGATGAGAGCTGTGAGCTACCACCATTCACCACACCGAAGTCAACACAACCAACAAGTTCCGCGGGACGGTTGGGGAACTTACGAGCGTACTCGTTCTCGGTCGTGATACCACCACCAGCACAGGACACGCCACCTTCGACGATGACTGGGTCGCTGTTCTGAGACACCGAAACGGCGTCGACAGGTGCGTCACAGACGAAGATGGGAAGTGGATCACTGGTGAGCGTGAGCACGCCAGGTCCAGATGCACCGTCGTAACCACCGACACGAACAAGGTAGGTCGTGGAAGCGGTGGCTTCCCACTGGAGGCTCGAAGCAGCGGCTGCATCACCACAGTCTTCATTGCAACCAAGGAAGAGATCGGGCAACGCAGCAGGATCGAACGTGGATGCATCGTAGCTGTAGAGGGCGATCTTGGTGTCGAAGAGAGCACCACCGTTGCAGGTGGATGCTGTCAGGAAACCGTCGATACCCGAGGAGACGATGAACCAGACATCGCTGTCGAGCTGCTCGAAGCCAGCTCCTGAACCACACTGGTCCTGCTCAGGTCCGTCGGTGTTGCAGCCTGTCGTGTCGAAGGCCACGTCGACTGAATCACTACCTGCGAGTGCGTAGGTGCTTGCATCAGCGACACAGTCATTGGCCGCGACGGGAGCGTCGCATTCGTAGATGAAGAAACCACAACCATCAACGGCGAACGAAACGCACGTGGCATCCCATTCGGCCGTGCAGCATGCCTCGTCGATGTCACAGACGAGTTCACAGCAGGCCACATCCTGACAACCACCGACACCGGAGATCACTTCGGTGCAGTTGCCCGAAGCGGGATCACCACATTCGGCGAATGCGACGGGTGTGTATGAGACCGTGACCGAATATTCTGTGGCGCACGTGGAAAGCACATAGTCGCCTGTGCCATCATCGAAGTTGTAGATTTCGATGCCGTATCGTCCAGCTGGGGTGAACACATCGACGCCCCATGGCTGACTGTCACATGGCATGCGAAAATATCCGTCAAGAGCCGCCTCGGAGCAATCGAGCGCTTGGGCACCCGTGAGCACGACGATTCCGGGGGATGTTTCGGTCCCGAGGCCATCAAGGTCGGTACGAACGGTGTACGTCACGAAACCGGGCGAAGTGAGCTCGAAGTTGTAGGCATCGAAGTCCGTCAGGTCGGAGGCAGAGAAGCCAACGGTACCTGCGACGCTGGTGTCACCGGCAGCAAGTACGCCGATATCCTGGATGCCGCCAGTAACGCCACCTTCAGGGACGCAACCATAGTTGGGGTCGTTTGCAGGATCGTCACCACCACAGACGGCGGGGTCGTTCTGCTGGAATGTGGCCGTCGCGGGGTCCACGTCACACTGGCCAAAAGCCAGGCCGGACGTACAAGCCAAAACGGCTGCACCGGCGATGAATGAATAGTTACTCATTTAAGAGTCCTCCAGATCTTCAGATCTCTTGAAAGTCCATAACGATATGGATCAGGGGAAAGTGGAGTGGGCGTCGGCACAGAATGTGCTGAATCGACATCCCAGACCCACATCGACAATACGCTACTACGAGCGTATCTCATGACAGGGCAAGGACCAAACACCAAGGGAGTAAAAGAAGGAGGTTTCTCCAGAGATCTTCAACTGCTCGAGCCCCTCCAGAAAAGACAGGAACACCACCCCCGGTTACGTCGATAAAACAGCGTTTTTCGGGCTTTCAAGGAAAAGCCCATGAAAGACCAAGAAACGCGGTTAGACGCCACGAAACAGATTATCGGACTGACTGGGCACCAGCCACGTGCCTGCCTTGAGACCAGAGAGACCGCTCAGCCAAGCGGTTGTTACCCCGCCACAGGTGATCAGCGCCAGTCGATCACGATCTTTCCAAATTGTGCGCCGGATTCCAATCTCGAGAAGGCAGCGGCACCCTCGGAACTTGCATGGATGGAATCGATCGTGGGGCGCAACGCTCCGGATCGCAGCAAACTGAGGACCTCACGAAATTCTCGCATGTCACCCATGGTGGACCCGACCACCGTCAATTGATTCCAGAAGATCCGAGCCAGGTCGGTTTCCGCTCGCGGCCCGCTTGTGCAGCCACAGGTCACGAAGACCCCTCCTCGAGCAAGACTTTTGAGACAGGAGGTGTGAACAGCCTTGCCGACGGAATCTGCGCAGACATCGACACCTCTCCGGTGCGTCATCCCGCGAACCGTCTTCGAAAAATCGGACCCCTCATCAAGGATTCCCTCATCAGCGCCGAGTTCGATCGCACGATCCAACTTCGTTTGATGCCGACTGGTGACGATCACTCGACAGCCATGCCACTTGGCGATTCCGAGAAGTGCCAGAGCCACGCCACCTCCGATACCGGGAATCAGAACCGTGGACCCATGCCGGAGTCTGGCACGAGTGACGAGCATGCGCCAGGCAGTCAGATGAACCAGACCGAAGGCCGCAGCCTCGACTGGATCGACATCACCGATGTCACAGACGTTTTCAACGGGAGCCAAGAAGAATTCCGCCATGGTCCCAGGCCCATGCTCACCGATCATGTGTGTTCCGGGTGCCGGTTCCATATCGTCGGGAAGCGGCGAAGGGGACTCGACCACGGCGGCATTCAAGATCACCCGTCGCCCAAGCCAGCTCTCGGAGACGCCATCACCCACGGCATCCACCAGTCCCACACCATCCGAGCCGGAAACAGCCGGGTACTGGACGTCGAAACCCGGAACACCCCGACCAACCCAGAGATCCAATTGGTTCAAAGCCGAGGCCTCGGTTCGAACTCGCAACGCACCTGGAGCAGGTTCCGGACATGGGCAGGTGTCATTGAGGATGACGTTGGCGGCGACGGGTTGCCCCTGACGGGTTATTTGTACGGCTTTCATGGAATCTACTGTACCTCCATGAGCACGCCGACTGTGCATCCGGAAGCTCCGCGGAGTGGTAGAATCGTGTCCTACACCAACGGAGAACGGAATGATCCTCGAACGTACCAACAAGACACCATTCCTCGTCATGCTTGGCAGCTTGATCATGAGCATGCTCGTGGCCTGCGACGGCGGAGAGTCAAGTGGCGAGGCCACACCCTCCCCTGCACCCGACAAGACGCCCGCTCAAGCACCAGCCCAGACCCAGGCAAGTACGCCCAACGCGCCAAAAGGGTCCTCGACGGTTCAGGTCCCCCCGCTTGTCGTGATGCCCGCCCCCGTCGACTTCGGAGTGGTCCAACCGGGCAGCATGCTCGAAGCGGAGGTCACATTGACGAACACCTCCGACCGTCCATTGACGATCGTGAACGCACAACCAAGCTGCACCTGCACCACCGTGGATCTGGCGGGAAAGGTTGTGCCCCCACGAGGCTCGATCATCGTACCGGTCTCGATGAAGACCAATCGTTCGATTGGAATCAGACAAGCAGTGGTCCAGATGCAGGTCGCAGGATACGGTCGCTTTGCGAAGATCAACCTGGTGGCGGAGAACAGCTGGGGTGTCCGTCCCGTTCCTTCCTATGTTCCGCTCAGGGAGAATCAACAGAAGCCCGAGATGCTGACGGGAAGCATGATTCTCGAATCGGTCGACAAGAAGCCTTTTTCGGTGCTGGCGATCATGGGCGGGACACCGGAATTCATCGGTTTCGATCCCAGCAAGGATGCACCGAGAAATCAGTATCGAGTCAGATACGACTTTTCGAATGTCGCGTGCCAGGACATACCCCCCTACTGGATCATTCGAACCGATCATCCGAAAGCCGCGCTCTTCGACGTGAGGGTCAGACACGACCCGTGCACCAAGGTGAGCCCGGGACTGGCGATGAGTGATTTCAGATCCAGCGCGGGGGTCATTCCCAGCGGGAAGATGGTTCCCATCGAGATCGTCTTCAAGAAACCGAGACGACCGATCACTTCAGTGACGAGCAGCAATCCAATGGTCACTGCCTTTCTGTCCGATGACAAACCGGACGGCAAGGACACTCTGATCACAACCATGATTTCAGTGGATGCCGACATGCCGAAGGGCCTCTTCCAGACCACGCTGACCTTTGGTGATGGCGCTCGGTCGGCTGAACACGTCTGTTATGGATGGGTGGAATGAACGAACTGAAGACACACGTCAGGCTGCTCGCGGGTTGGCTGGCACTCAACGCGGGCCTCTTCACCTTTGCATCGATTCAGGATTCCAAGACACCCCCGCTGACGATCGATCGAGGCAAGATCACGCGCTCGGCACCGCCACCCGCCGCGACCGGCGTGACTGACATGGGACCTGCGATACATCGCATCAGCGAGAATCCCGAGGCCTGCGGCCTGTCGGAGGAGACCGCACGCACCGCGAAGCGAATGATCGACGAGGGTCTTGCATGGTTGATGAGAGAACAAAGCCAGAACGGCCTCTGGCTGATCGCAACTCAAGCCCAACCAAGCGATCAGCCCGACTGGGAGGACACCGTTCCGGTGGACCTCGCAGTATCGGCTCTGGTGATGAAAGGGCTCGCCCAGACGGGTGAATCGACTGAAGAACTTCAGAAGGTCGTTCACGGCATCATCATGGGAACGGGATTGGCCTCCGACGAATTCAACCCAAGCAAAGGTGGCAAGATCGGAACCTATGTCGCGTCCACCATCGTTTCAGGACTCTCCAGCCTGGGCGACCTGCAACAGCATGATCGCATGCAGGAAGCCATCACATGGCTCAGAGGATCTCAGTGGCAGGCCGAGGATCAGATCAGTCCCGAGGAAGACTGGTACGGAGGCGTGGGATACGGAAAACATGGAAGACCTGATCTTTCCAACACACAGATGATGCTTGAAGCGTTGCATGACGCAGGCGTCAGTCCTGAGGATCCAGCGATTCAGGAGGCCCTCGTCTTCGTCAGCAGAAGCCAGAATCTCAAAGCGACGAATCCATCAGCCTGGGCGCAAGCAGGACCTGATGATGGTGGATTCATCTACACGCCAGCCAACGGCGGGGAATCGATGGCCAGTCAATATGTCGGAGAAGGTCGCTACGGAGAGCTTCTCGTCGAGTCGGATCCAAGAAAGCTTCGATCCTATGGCTCGATGACGTATGCAGGTTTCAAGAGTCTTCTGCATGCTGGGCTGAATCAGAATGACCCCAGAGTCGACGCCGCCATGGGCTGGATTCGAAGAAACTGGACACTCGAAGAGAATCCGGGCGTCGGGCAACAAGGTCTTTACTACTACTACCACGCGCTTTCCCGAGCGCTTGCCGCCGCCGGCTGGAAAACCATCAAGACCGAAGACGGCGTCGCACACGACTGGAAAAAGGAACTCGTTGAACGGCTCGAAACCCTTCAGCGTCCGGATGGATCGTGGGTCAACCCCGAGGATCGATGGCTCGAATCCGAAGCAGTGCTGACCACCGCATACGCGATTCTGGCCCTGGAGGAAGTCCTGAAGCCTGTCAGAGGCGGTTCCTGAGGAAAAACCAAGAAATGGGGTCCCTTGCTGAGAGGTTCCACTTTCCCGATCGGACTACTGAAGAAGCCGTGCTGATGCGGCCATCCACCCTTCTCTTCAGGATCCGAAACCATGTCCAAGACACTCATCATCCTCACCTTCACCATGCTCTTTTTCGGTTCGGCCCTTGAACTCATCAACCCTGAGATATTCGAAAAGATTGATTCGAAGACCCAGGCAAGGCAGATCAATTCCGGCTCGACGAACATGGACATACTTCTGAGGGAAGGCATGGGCCTCATGGAGGTCGAAAGAACCTTGCAGGGCGGAGGGACCGAACAGCGGATTATCCGCTCGGTCCAACCACAGACATCGGATCCTCTCGATTGGAATGTCGGTTGGGAGATCGCACGGACCTACAAAGCGGAATCCAACGGTGTCATGGAGCCCGTCACCGCCATCTTCGAAGCATGGACGGATGATTCATTGGATGAAAGACCACCGGCCTCGGCTTTCAGGCTGGTTCGATGGAATTGATACGAACTGGACGGTCAATTCGCCGGAGCGACTTGGGCGTTCTCTGCTGCCTGAGGTTTCACCAGGCGAAGATGCCAGATCAGGAAGAGAGCGGAGAGGCCAAGCAGCAGGGCTCCGGTCGCTTGATGCATCGAAGTGAAGATCACTTCCCAGATGGGAGGGGTGGAGATGGTGCGCAGTGAGACCGCAACCAAAGCCACGATCCCAAGCAGCAATTGCAGCGAGACGATGACAAGCAGACCCAGTCCGAGTCGCCGCAGCAGCGTGATGGATCGATAGACGGCCCCGGATCGGTACCCGAGCAAGGTGGCGATCGCGAAGATCAGGACGCCAGCGGTGATGTGAACCATGACCGCCCAATATGGAATCTCCAGACCGATGCCATCGGTCGAGAGCGTCTGAAGGTGTCGCACACAGGCACCGAAGATCAGCTGACCGACCAGAAGGATCACGAGTGCGAAGGCGAAGGGACGGTCGGCAGCGGCCGCAGGATGCTCGGCACTTGGATTGCTGAACAGCCAGCGATTTGTGGTGAATGCCGCGATCAGAAGTGCGAGGGTGAAGACCAATTGACCGAAGACGCCATGAACCAGTGCGAGAATGGTACTGGTCTCGGTCACGCGAAGTCCGCCCATCAGTCCCTGAATGCAGATCATGCACAGGAGGAGGATCACAAGACCTCGGATCCAGTTGCGTCGATCATTGAGTATTCCAAAGACGAGCAGAGTGAGGGCACCGGTTCCCACCAGCATTCCGTAGAGACGATGTGCATGTTCGAAGAAGACTCCGGTGTCCGCGGTCATCTCGCGCATCGGATACAGCAGCATGTTGTGGCCGAATGAACCCGGCCAGTCAGGCACTGCAAGCCCTGCTTCAAGCCCGGTGACAAGACCCCCGCTCATGAGCAGCAGCAGGATCGCGGAAGCCAGAACGGCCGAAAGCATCCCCAGTGATGAGGGGATCCGTTCGAGGGAGACCGGACTGGTCGTCAATGAGATGGCACCACCGAGCGCACCAAGTCCGGAGCACAAAGCGAAGAGCCCGAAGAGCCAGCCGGTGATCTCGATCGGGCTGGCTCCCTCCTGGAACATGCTGCCAACGATGAGAAGATTGAAGAATGCGCAGAGGAATCCGACCATGAAACCGGACTTGACCGCCGAGTTCGACCGGGGATCGATCATGGCACGCCAGCGTCCGGCGATCATTCCTCCGGGAAGGATGCAGAAGCACATCATGCTGAAGAGCAGGTCACCGACCAGAAGACCGGGTCCCATGAGGACGAAATAGCAGATACCCCACAGCACCACGGTGAGCAGGAAGCCCAGGGCGAATCGCATGCCCCATGCGGCTCTCATGGAAACCGAGAGGGCGGTGGAGGTGCAAACTGAAATGCTGGCCGTGGACATCGGTGAAACCCCGCGTTTGTTGCTACGAGCCACCTATACTAGGCAGTTGATACAAACCAGTCACGACGAGGACCATGAAAGAAGGCAACGAAACCCAGATCGACGAGAAGCCGCCTTCGGAGACCAGCGTCCCCGAGGGTGATTCCATGGACGTGGGTTCAGACGCCTCGAAGAGACCTCCACGAGACGGCTTGATTCCGAATTTCACGGAACTCAGCAAGGCCAGATTGAACGCACTGGTTCTCGGAACCACGGCCGTCGGATTCGCGGTCGCACCAGTCCATCAGACCGCGATGATCCTGTTCTGGACCATGGTCGGAACGGGTCTGGTCGCATTCTCGTCGGCCATGATGAACCAGCTCGCGGAAGTCGAGCTTGATCGCAAGATGAAGAGAACGGAAGGCAGACCGCTCCCGGCAGGCCTGGTCTCGAAACGAAGCGTTTTCATCACGAGCATGCTGCTCGCGTATGCCGGCGTGGTCATACTCGGACTGAAAGTCAATCTTCTCTGCAGCGGCCTGGCTCTTGCGAACCTGCTCATCTACATCGTGATGTACACGCCGATGAAGACCCGCACGACACTCAACACCCTGGTGGGTGCGATCTGCGGAGCGATTCCACCGATGATCGGATGGGCGGCCGCGACGGGAGACATCTCAGGTGGGGCGTGGTTGCTCGGCCTGATTCTCTTCATCTGGCAACTGCCCCACTTCTTCGCACTGGCCGTGATGTACAAGGTGGATTACGAACGCGGTGGATTCGCGATGCTTCCGGTGAAGGACAAGCGTGGAGAAGTGACCGTTCAAGTCATTCTGACGACCAGTCTCATGCTTCTCCCCCTTGGATTGACGATCACGGCCATTGGAGTGGCTGGCTGGTGGTACGCCGGAGTGTCGATGGTGATGGGGCTTTGGATGGCATGGAATGCTCTCAAACTCTATCTCGATCGGAACAGGGATCAGGCACGCCGGGTCTTCTTCTCGACGTTGGCATACCTTCCAGTGGTTCTCGGCGTGATGGTGCTTGATCGAGGGCCGTCGGTGCCATCGCCCGAACTCTACGAGGCGATGAATCCCTATCCGGTGACGGAACGTCCGGTGATCGATCCATTCAAGAGTGAAACCACGAGCGAGTCAGACTGATGACTGATGAACAGAATCAAGAGGCCCCCTCCAACCAGACAAACACGGCAGGCACTCCGGGAGGAGCCCCCCCCACGTTGAGCTTCAAGTCCGGAGGATGGGTCATTCTTGCCGCAGGGCTCATCTCTCTGGTGCTGATTCTCTGGGCTGTTTCAGGGGTCATCTTCGGTGACCGACCGATTGGAGACGGCACGAATCTACAAAGTTACGGGTTCACTCTCGAAGAGCTGGAAGTTCCCAGGGGCTCGCTCGCCGCGAGTGGGAACAGTCGGGACTTTCTTCAGGTCTATGAGAACCCGAACAAGATTCTCGGCAGGGATCTGATGACCTACAACTCGGAAAACAGAAGACCCTGGCTGGTGACACGGGACAGAGTCGTCGGAGTCGTCGTCAACGGAGAGGCCTGCGCCTATCCCGTGCGGTGTCTCAATGCCCACGAGGTGATCCACGACACACTGGGTGGAACACCGATCACGGTGACGTATTCACCGTTCGCGGATGCTCCCGTCGTCCTGATCAACGAAGACGGAATCAATCACGGTGTGAGCGGTCTTCTCTGCAACAGTGCGTTGCTCACCTACGACAGAGATCAGGAGGATCCGGTTCTGTACTCCCCCATTCTCGGCAGATCCATCAACCGAAGCGGAGCGTCGGAGGTCCTGAACAAGGTTGACGACGTCACGCTCTGCACCTGGCGGGACTGGTTGGAATCTCACCCGGAAACGACGCTGGTCATGGCCGAAGAGGATTCGAACCGGCGCTACAAGGCGTTCAGCTACCTGAGATATTTCAATGATCTGTCCGACAGCTTGAAGTACCCAGTGCTTCCATTGCCGGGGATGACCGGCGCAGACGTCGACCTCCCCAGACTGAAAGCACGTGTGGTCGAGGTCACCGCCGGAGGTGAACGCAGGATCTGGCCACTGACCTTGCTGGTCGAAGCATTGGAAGAACAGGGAGCGGATGAAGGACGCATCAGGGTCCGACAAGGTGACGCGGATCTGGAATTCATCATTCGAAAACTGCCGCAGACCGCGCTCGTGACGACCATGGATGGCTCTGAGATACGAACCGAGCCAAGACTGTTCTTCGCCTCGTGGGCCGCCCATCCGAAGACCGCCGGCATGGAACTGGTCAGAAACCTCCCGGATGATGCCGTGGTGATTCCACGAACCGCACCCAGAAGTCCCAACGGTTATTGATGTGTGCCGCCCGGCGTTGTGATCAGCTTCCCATGCCGAAGAGCAGGACCACGAAAAGCAGGACCCAGACTCCGTCGAGGAAGTGCCAGTACATGACGCAGTAGGTGAGGCCGCAGACCTCACCGGCGGAGTCCCGGTAGCGGCCGCGAAGGGCGTTTCGAGTCGTCAGTACGAGAGGTGGGATGCCGGCGAGAACGTGTGCCACGTGAAGACCGGTGAGCACATAGAAGAGCCACGCATAGAGCGAGGAATCGAAAGCCAGATTCTCGTTGGTGGCCAGATCGATCCAGGCCAGGGTCTGAGTGATCAAAAAACCGATGACCAGCACGCACGAACACACCATCCAGCGCCCCGTGTAGGGCGCACTCGAGGCCTGCTTGAGAGAGCTCGTGGCGGCATGAAAGACGACGCTGGCGGCGAGCAGGAAGCCCGTCGAGAGGTAGAGGAGCCCCGGAAGTCCGGCAGGATCATCGAGCTGCCACTCTCCGGTTGAGATCAACTGACTGCGAATGATCAGATAGGCGATCACGGTCGTGAGAAAGACCATGCCGAGTGAGATCAGGAAGATCCACATGCCGAGCATGGAAGCGGCTCTGCGAGTCGCTGCATCATTGATGGGTGAAACCTGCGGGGGCACGTTTGAGGGATCGGCCACGGTCAGCTGTTGGGAGACGAGATGCCGGTTTCCTGGGAGATCGGAGCGAGAGGCGCCTTCGCATCAAGCGTTTCCTGGACCAGGCTTGGATTTCCATCGAAGAGCGTGGCCTTGTTCTGACTGGTGTCGAGCACCGTCAGAACGATCAGGAGGATCACGAAGGCCATGCACGCCACGAACACGATCTGATTGAAGGGCCTGTCCCACTTCAAGTGCATGAAGAAAAGTGCGACAAGCGTGGCCTTGAGAACGGCGATGCCGATGGCGATCACGATGTTGAACTCACCGACGTCCACGTAGCGGACGGCGACGGTCACCACGGTCAGAAAGAGAAGCGCCACCGTGGTCCAGACGAGAATGGACATCGGAACGAGGTGCCCGACGATCGGATGATCATCACCATGTTGTTCTTGTGCATTGCTGGACATTGGAAGAGATCCTTAGGCGAAGCGATGAGACTTCCTGGGAAGTGACTCAGTGAATCAGATAGAACAACGGGAAGAGGAAGATCCAGACCAGGTCGACGATGTGCCAGTACAGGCCGCCGAGATCGACCGGGGCGTAGTACTTGGAGTTGAAGTGCCCCTTCATTCCTCGCATGATGAGCCAGCCGATCATGACCATGCCAACCACCACGTGGATGCCGTGGAGACCGGTCATCGCGTAATAGATGGCGAAGAAACGATGGGTGTTCACCGGGAGTTTTCGGTCTTCGAGATGAGGCTCATCGGAATGTTCGATGTGACCTGCCGCGGCTTTCTCGGCTTTGATCTTCTCCTCGGGACGAACTCCTGAAAGACCTCCGGGGCCCACGGCGGATTGCTGCTGGGCGACCGCGTCGACCGGTGGCATGGCTGCCAGCTTCGGAAACGCCAGTTCAGGGAGACTCTCAGCGGCACCAGCATCGAGAATCCTGGATTCGTCAGCGGATGCGATGGCGTTTTCATCAGCGATGGTGAGGACTTGACCGTCGGCGCCCACCGCCTTGGCCTCCGCCTCGTCGACCGGCATGTAGAAGCTGGGCCCCCACTTCAGATTGACGTGAAACTTGTGCTCGTATTCGAAGTACTTGATCACGAGAAAGCCCACCGCACCCAGAAGCGTGAGCCAGAGACAGATGAGCATCAGAGTCTGCTTGGAACGCTGGGCGAAGTGCACCGCAGCGGCCATGGAAAGCGAGCTCAGGATCAGAACCGCAGTGTTGACTCCACCCATCATCGTGTTCAGATACTGACTGGCATAGGAGAACACTTCGGGATCGTTCGCCCGAAGAATGGTGTAGAGCGCGAAGAGTGCTCCGAAGAAGAGGATTTCGGTACCGAGAAACAGCCACATGCCGAGCTTGACCGACTCGTACTGCTGCTTCGGGGTGTCGAAATGATGTGCCTGAAACGGATTGTCATGATGACCGTGATCATCATGATCTCCGTGATCATGGCTTTCCTCAGGTTTGGCGTCTATCGCAGTCACTGTCGTCCCCTTGAAGGCACGGGTCGTCCGGGCTCAAACATTATCATTCTTGGAATCATCACCGGGCCGCTGCACGACGTAACCACCCTCTTCTTCATTCCAACGCACCACGCTGAAGTCGTAGCAATCGCCGACCTTGGGCGTGGTCTTGAAGTTGTCATGAGGGGGAGGCGAAGTGCACTGCCACTCGAGGCTTCGGCCACCCCAGGGGTTGGCAGGAGCCTTGCGTCCGAAGAACAACGAGTGGATCAGATACATGGCGGTCAGGAAGAAGCCAGCGGCCATGATGTATGAGCCGATGGTGGAGATCAGGTGGTAGGTCGTGAATTCAGGCTGGTAGTCGTAGTAACGACGGGGCATCCCGTGACTTCCGAGCATGAACTGCGTGAAGAAGGTGACGTTGAATCCGATGAAGACCAGAACGAAGGCGATTCGTCCGAGATTCTCGTCGTACATCTTTCCGAACATCTTCGGCCACCAGTGGTGAAGACCTCCGATGAATCCGATCAGGGCGGACCCCATCATCACGTAGTGGAAGTGCGCCACCACGAAATACGTGTCATGAAGGTGGACATCCACGTTGAGCGTTCCGAGATAGATCCCGGTGAGCCCTCCGATGGTGAAGAGGAAGATGAATCCGAGTGCATAGAGCATCGGTGTGTTGAGTGCGATCGAGCCCTTGTACAAGGTCGCCATCCAGTTGAAGACCTTGATCGCGGAGGGGACCGCGACGCTGAAGGTGATCGCCGAGAAGATGGTGTTCAACAGAGCGCTCTGACCCGAAGTGAACATGTGGTGGCCCCACACGAGGAAGCTGAAGATCGCGATCGCCACGGATGAATATGCGATGAAGCGATATCCGAAGATGTGACGGTGGCTGTGGACGGTGATCAGTTCCGAGATGATTCCCATCGCCGGCAGAATCATGATGTAGACCGCGGGGTGCGAATAGAACCAGAAGAAGTGCTGGAAGAGGACCGGATCGCCACCCATCGCGGGGTCGAAGATTCCGATCTGGAAGGCACGTTCGATACCGACGAGCATCAACGTGATCGCGAGGACGGGGGTCGCGAGGATCTGAATCAATGCGGTCGCGTAGATCGCCCAGAGGAAGAGCGGCATTCGGAACCAGGTCATGCCCTTGGGCCGCATCTTGTGCACGGTCACGATGAAGTTCAGACCGGTGAAGATCGAACTGAATCCGAGGATGAAGACCCCGAAGATCACGGGGATGACTCCGCCGAGCTCGGTCTTGGTCGAATATGGCGTGTAGAACGTCCATCCGGTGTCGAAACCACCGAGGAGGAGCGCGAGAACCGTGAAGATGGCTCCGATGATCCAGAGATGGAAGCTGAAGAGATTCAGACGGGGAAACGCCACGTCCTTGGCCCCAAGCATGATCGGCAACACGAAATTGCCGAGTGACGCCGGGATGCTCGGAACGATGACCAGGAACACCATCACCGCACCGTGCAAGGTGAAGAAGATGTTGTAGGTCTCAGGTTCGATGATGGTCTGACCCGGGGCGATCAGTTCGGTGCGTACGATGAGCGCGAAGACGCCACCGACGAGGAAGGAGATCAGAATCCCCAGGAGGTACATCACGCCGATCCGTTTATGGTCGAGCGTGAGGGCCCAGGAGAGAACTCCCTTGGTCCAGGTCAGATAGTTGTCTACGCGAGGGACATCGG
>MDTG01194638.1_pt1 | contig 16270 bp, 15 predicted proteins | sample 811421 | NCBI WGS metagenome assembly MDTG01 (sample SAMN05326645, study PRJNA326480) | marine metagenome | isolation source: seawater | place: Pacific Ocean: South East | collected 2011 | reverse complement strand
TCTGTTAAGATGGGTTCTTACGGGATAGGAGTTTCAAGATTAGTTGGGGCAATAATTGAGGCAAAGTACAATAATGAAATTATGAAATGGCCTAAATCAATATCACCTTTTGATGTTGTAATAATACCCAACATAAGCAAAAATAATAGAGACAACTTAGAAAAAGGTGAGAAAATTTATAAAGAACTTAAAAAACAAAATATTGACGTATTGTTAGACGATGTTGAAGAGAACATGTCTAATAAATTTAAAAAACACGACTTAATTGGAGTTCCTCATCAAATAATCATCGGCTCTAAATCCGAAGGCTATAATTTTGAATTTAAGGAGTTAAACTCGAAAAGCGAAATGTTAAGTCTTGAAAATATAAAATCAAAACTTAAAACTTAATAAATTGTTTACAAAAGCTGAGAGACTTATTTCATTTAGGAATTTAAGACCCAAAAAAAAAGAGGGTTTTTTGAAAATTATATCAATTTTTTCTTTTTTAGGAATAATGTTAGGTGTTGCAATTTTGATCATTGTCATGTCAGTGATGAATGGATTTAAAACAGATTTAACAAAAAAAATCTTAGGTTTGAATCCCCACATTTTTATTCAACCTAATAGTTTTAAAATTAGTGACGAATATATTTTAAAATTAAAAACTGACTTTCAAGATATAAGTGTGAGTAGATCTTTTTCTGGAGAAGGGATTGTTATTAGTAATAACAATGCAAAAGGTGTAATTTTAAAAGGGGTGCATAAAAATGAAAAAAAAACAATTGAGTTTTTTGAAAATTTTATAATATCTGGAGAATTAAATTCTCTTACTAAAAATAAAGTATTTATTGGAACAGAACTTGCATTTAATCTTGATTTAAAAGAGGGAGATAATTTGAATATTATGTCATCATCATTCGTTACTACTCCATTAGGAAATTTTCCAAAACAATTAAGTTTTAAAATAGCTGGAATTTTTAACACTGGTTTTTTAGAATTTGATCAAAATATAATTTTTATAAATATAGAAGACGCATTAGCGATTTTTGATAAAGAAAACAAAGATCAAAACGTTGAAATTTATTTAAAAGAGCCATTAAAAGCAAATTTCTACAAAAATAAAATTCAACAAATTAATCAGAATTATTTTGTTTATACTTGGTCCGATTTAAATAAGACTCTTTTTAGTGCGCTTAAAATTGAGAGAAACGTAATGTTTGTAATTCTTTCTCTTATTGTAGTAGTTGCTGCATTTAATATTATATCTGGGTTAACAATACTTATTAAGAATAAAACTAAAGAGATAGCAATCTTAAAGACTTTAGGTCTGAGCGATAAGTCAATAAAAAAAATTTTTTTTCTTACTGGATTAACTATAGGTTTTTCAGCAACATTAAGTGGAATTATTCTGGGAATTTTATTTTCGATCAACATTGAAAAAATGAGAATATTTTTAACATCAGTATTTAATTTTGAAATTTTTCCATCAGATATTTATTTTTTAGATAAATTACCTAGTGAGATAAATCTATCTTCTGTGGTGATTATTTTTTTTATTTCATTGTTAATTTCTGCATTAGCTTCGTATTTTCCTGCAATGAAAATATCAAAAATGAGTACTTTTAGGGGTTTAAGATATGAGTAAAGTTTTAGTTGAAGCAATTAATTTAAAAAAGAGTTTTAATCATGTAAATGGAACCATCACACTTTTTGAAAATTTCAATATCAAAATAAATCAGGGCGAGCTAGTGGCTTTAATTGGACCATCAGGTTCAGGGAAGTCATCTTTACTACATATTTTAGCTTTACTCGATAATCCTTCAAGAGGAAAAATTAATTTAAATAAAGTCGAGACTAAAAACCTATCGAATATTCAAAAAGACAATTTGAGAAGAGAAAAAATCTCGATAATTTTTCAAGATAATAATCTATTAAATGATTTTACTGCAATAGAAAATGTGATGATGCCACTTATAATAAGGGGAGAGAAAAGAAAGATTATTAAAGAAAAAGCAAATAAAATTCTTAAGAATGTAAAAATTTTAGATAGATCAAATCATTTCCCTAACGAACTTTCAGGCGGAGAACAGCAAAGAGTAGCTATCGCTAGAGCACTAATTGCAGAAACAAATTTAATTTTGGCTGATGAGCCTACAGGAAACTTAGATTTTAAAACTTCAAAGGAAATATTTTCACTTTTCTTAAAATTAAAAAAATTAAAAAAAACAATAATTTTTGCAACTCATAATAGAGAACTTGCCAACAGGGCTGATTACAAGTTGTTAATTTCTGATGGTAATATAAAACGAGTAAATGCTCGTTAGTAAAAAAAATTTTAATCATATAAAAATTCATACACAATATTCAATTTGTGAAGGAGCAATCAAAATTGAAGAATTAGCCAACTATTGCAAAATTAATAAAATAAAATCTGTTGGATTAGCTGATAGCCTTAACTTATGTGGCGCTTTGGAATTTTCTGAAAAATTATCGAAAGTGGGAACACAACCAATTATTGGAACCCAAATTAATTTAAAAGAGCAAAATATTATCGGAAAAATAACGTTGTATGCAAAGTCAGAACTTGGATATAAGAATTTAACAAAACTTTCTTCACTAAGCTATTTGAAGAGTAATGAAATCAACGAACCATTTTTAAAAATTAAAGACCTTATTGAAAATAATAAAGATTTGATTTTATTAACAGGTAATTATAGAGATTTTTTTGGCAAACTATTTCAAATAAATAAATCTAAAGATTTCGAAGAGACGTTAAAGTTAATTAAAAAATGTTTTGCAGATAGAGTTTACATAGAAGTTCAAAGACACAATGAAAAAAATGAAAAAAATTTTGAAAATTGTACTTTAAACTTCTCAAAAAAATTGAATATACCTTTAATAGCAACTCAAGAAGTTTTTTATTTAAATGAAGAGATGTACGAGGCCCACGACACCTTAAGATGTATAGGAGAAAAAAATTTTTTAGATGATAAAAATAGATTTAGATTAAGCAATCATCATTTTTTAAAAAAAGATGATGATTTGTCCAAACTTTACTCCGATATTCCAGAGGCTTTAGAAAATAATTATAACTTTCATTTCAGATTCAATTTTAAACCAAAAAAATCAAAACCAATCTTGCCATCAGTAGCAAGCGCTCAGAGTAAATCTCCTGAGGATGAACTTTTAAGGCTAGCTAAAAAGGGATTGAATTTCAGAATTAAAAATTTCATAATAAAAAAAAATAGTTCTAAAAGTCCAGAACAAATACAAAAAATCTATGAGGATAGATTAAATCATGAAATAAATATTATTAATTCTATGGATTACGCAAGTTATTTCTTGATAGTATCGGATTATATTAAGTGGGCTAAAAAAAATTCTATACCAGTAGGACCCGGAAGAGGTTCAGGAGCAGGCTCTTTAGTAGCATACAGTTTAGATATAACAGATCTTGATCCGATAGAATATGACCTAATCTTTGAAAGATTTTTAAATCCTGATAGAATCTCAATGCCTGACTTTGATATTGATTTTTGTGAGGAAAAAAGGGACCAGGTTTTTGAATATTTAAAAGATAAATATAAAAATGGTGTCGCTCATATTATAACCTTTGGTAAGCTAAAAGCTAGAATGGCATTAAGAGATGTTGGAAGAGTTTTAGGTTTATCTTATGGCCATGTAGATAGACTTTGTAAAATGGTTCCCTTCGATCCATCAAGACCTCTCTCTCTCAAAGAGTCCATAGATAGAGAACCAAGGTTTAAAGAAGAAGTTAAAAATAATCCTAAGGTAAAAAAACTTTTAGAGTTATCTTTAAAGTTAGAGGGTTTAAATAGAAATATGGCAACACATGCAGCTGGCGTGGTTATAGCTGGCGATAAACTTGCAGAAAAGTTTCCTTTATATGTGGACCATAGCTCAAATTTAATTTTACCGTCAACCCAATATGATATGTATTCTTCAGAAAATGCTGGTTTGGTAAAGTTTGATTTACTCGGACTTAAAACATTAACTGTAATCGATAAAACATTAAAAAGATTAAAAAATAAGAAAATTAATATAGACTTAAGCAAGATAAACCATAATGATCAAAAAGTTTTCTCCCTCTTATCAACTGGTGAAACTACTGGTTTGTTTCAACTAGAAAGCGCTGGGATGAGAGAGTCAATAAAGCAAATGAAGCCAAATAAATTTGATGATATAATAGCCTTGGTTGCATTGTATCGACCTGGTCCAATGAGCAACATACCTATTTATAACGACTGCAAAAATGGTTTCAAAGAGCCTGATTACATACATCCAACTTTAAAAGAAATATTAAAACCTACTTACGGAATAATAATTTATCAGGAACAAGTAATGCAAATTGCACAGACACTAGCTGGTTTTACGGCTGGAGAAGCAGATATTCTTAGACGTGCAATGGGAAAGAAAAAAAAAGCTGAATTAGACAGGCAAAAAGAAAATTTTATAAATGGGGCAATTAAAAATGGGATTGCAAAAGATGTAGCAAATTTTGTTTTTACAAAAATTGAGCCTTTTGCCCAGTACGGATTTAACAAGAGCCATGCTGCTGCTTATGCTTTAATTGCATATCAAACTGCTTATTTAAAAACATATTTCAAAGAGGATTTTATAGCTGCAGCAATGACCACTGAATTAACAAATACCTCAAAACTTAGAGAATTCGTTGAAGAGCTTAAGAGATTAAACGTAGAAATTGTCAGACCCTCAGTAAATAATTGTTATGCCGAATTCAAAGCTATTGATGAAAAAATTTATTATGGTTTAGGGGCAATTAAAAATGTAGGTTTTGAGGCTATTTCGAATATAGTAAATGAAAGAGAAAAAAACGGGCGATTCAAATCCTTAATTGATTTTATAAACAGAGTTGATGTTAAAGATGTAAATAAATTGCAGTTAGAGGGATTGACCAAAGCCGGGGCTTTTGATGATTTTGATAACAGTAGACATAAAATTTTTAAATCTATTCCAAAAATTATTCAACAAATTAAAAACGTTAATGATGATAAATTATCAAATCAGACAAGCCTTTTTGGGAACAACAATAATCAATTAAATGAATTTGAATATTTGCCTACCTCATCATGGGAACAAAAAGTACTTTTGAATGAGGAGTTCAAATCGCTGGGTTTTTATATTTCAGACCATCCACTAAATGAATATGTTGAAGTTTTTAAACAACTTAACATTATTTCATATGACCAATTTGTTAAAACTAAAGAAAGCGAGGGTTTGGTTGCTGGGACAATTATGTCAATACAAGAAAAAAAAAGTGCGAAAGGGACTCCTTATGCAATAATTAAATTTAGTGATAAAAAAGGGGAGTTTGAATTATTTCTTTTCTCAGAAATTTTAGTAAAAAACAGAGAAAAATTAAAAGAGTCAGAGTCTTTTATAATCACTTTGCAAAAAGATAAAATCGGTAGTGATGATACAAAAAAAAGAATTAATGTAAAAAAAATATTATCTTTAAGTGATGTTATTTCCGAACCTTACTCTAAAGTTACAATAGAGTTAAAGGAAAATGTGAAATTGAACGAAGTTAAACAAATTTTATCAGCAAGAGGTAAAACAGAAATAAAATTGATAATTAATAAAAAAAATCAGAAAGCTCATTATTCCTTAGAAAACAATAGAAAGTTCGATTTAAATCATTTTAAACACCTAAAAACTAAGGATTACGTAGTAAAAATTACCGTTTAGAGTATTGATTTTTTTTAATGTTTCTATATATCAGTGATTAATTTCGCACACAGTTATAAGGGCAATGCCCTACCGGTCCATTTTTATGGAATTACTGTGGTGGATTAACCGGAAAAATATGAACGTACCGAAAATAGACATAAAACAATTACTAGAGGCAGGTGTTCACCTAGGGCATAAAACTCTCAGATGGAACCCAAAAATGAAAAAATATATTTTTGGTGAAAAAAATTCTATACATATCATCGACTTGACTCAAACAGTAGATTTCCTAAAGAACGCGCTAGTTCAAGTCCACAAAACAATTTCTAGTGGAGGTAAATTGCTTATTGTATCAACAAAAAAACAAGCTTCTGAACAAGTGAGTGATTTAGCAAATAATACAAGTCAATATTACGTTAATTATAGATGGTTAGGTGGAATGCTTACTAATTGGAATACAATTCAAAATTCAATTAAAAGGCTAAAAAAGTTAGATGATCAGCTTTCAAAAGAAAATTTAGGATTTACAAAAAAAGAAATTTTAAAATTTAGTAAAGAAAGAGAAAAATTAAAAAGATCATTAGGTGGAATTGCTGAGATGAAAAAAACACCAGATCTAATATTCATAATTGATACAAATATCGAGTCTTTAGCAGTTGCCGAGGCAAAAAAACTTGGAATTCCAATTATAGCAATTTTAGATACAAACTCAGACCCATCAGGTATAGATTTCCCCATTCCTGGAAATGATGATGCTAGAAGGTCAATAAATTTATATTGTGATCTAATCAAAAACACTATTAAAGATGCTGAAAAATTCATCAAAGGTGTTGAAGATAACAATGAAAAATTAAAGAAGACTGAAAAAAAAAAATAAAATTTCTTACATCAAAAAATAATGTCAAATAAAAATACATTAGGTAACATAAAAAAATTAAGAGAACTTACTGGTGTTGGCTTTAAAGATTGCAAGATCGCTTTAGACGAAAATCAAGGAGATATTGAGAAGTCAATAGAATTTTTAAGAAAAAAAGGAATAGCTAAAGCATCTAAAAAGATGAGTAGGACAGCAAATGAGGGTTTAGCATTAGTTAATGAAAAGGATAATAATATATCATTAATAGAAATTAATAGCGAAACCGACTTTGTTGCAAAAAATAAAGATTTTGTTATTTTTTGTAAAGAATTGTCCGAAATTAATTTTTCTTCAAAAGGTAATCTTGAAATTTTACATGAAAGCATAATGTCAAACGGTTTAAAAGTAAAAGATAATTTAGTAAATTTGATTGCTAAAATTGGAGAAAAAATTACGATTAGAAGAGCAGAATTTTTTGAAAATAATAAAGGAAAGAATTTTTTTTATGTTCATTCTTCAATAGAGAAAAATATAGGAAAAATTATTTCAATAGTAAAATTAGACGGCATTAATCAAAGTGAAAATAAAGAGTTAGGTAATAAAATTGCAATGCATATTGCTGCTTCTAATCCCCTAGCTATTGATAAAAATGATATAGATAAATCAATCGTAGAAAAGGAGTCCGAAATAATTAAAGCAGAAATTATCAACTCTGGAAAGCCAGCTGAGATAGCTGATAAAATTTCACAAGGAAAAATTACTAAATTCTTAAATGAAAATTCACTTTTAAATCAAGTTTGGATTATGGATCCCAAAAAAAAAGTTTTAGATATTCTTAAAGAAAACTCAAACAAAACAGAAATCAAAGTTTTGAAGTTCGTAAGATATAAAGTTGGAGAAGGAGTTTGAGTCATGAGTAATGAATTTAACGAAAAAAATTACATCTCTAAAATGGAAAAAAGCATTCATTCTTTTAAAAAAGATATTTCAACATTGAGAACTGGTAGAGCCAATACAAACATGCTTGATACAATTAAAGTCGATGTATACGGTCAATTAATGCCAATAGAACAATTAGCAACTGTAAGTGTTCCAGAGGCAAGATTAATTTCAATTCAAGTTTGGGACAAGTCTAATATAAATTTAATTGAGTCAGCTATTCAAAAATCCGAATTAGGCATAAACCCCCAAACAGATGGTCAGATAATTAGGCTACGGATTCCAGATCTTACTGAAGAAAGAAGAAAAGATTTAATCAAAATATTAAAAAATATGGGTGAAAAAGCAAAAATTTCAATTAGAAATATCAGAAGAGAAGCCAACGAAGATTTAAAGAAGAAATTGAAAGAAAAAACACTATCAGAAGATCAAAATAAATCTTTTGAGAAAATAATTCAAAAAATTACTGACGATAATATAGGAAACATTGATAGAATCTTAGTAGAAAAAGAAAAAGAGATTAGTCAAATATGAATAAACTCAACCATATTGCCTTTATTATGGATGGCAATGGAAGGTGGGGTAAGAAAAGAAACAAAGGTAGAAATTTTGGACACATAAAAGGTGTAGAGACAGTAAAAAAAATTGTTTCGAATTCAATAAAGTATAAAATACCTATTCTAACATTTTATGTTTTTTCTTCAGAAAATTGGAAAAGACCAAAAAAAGAAATCACTTTTTTATTTAGATTAATTAAAAATTATTTTTTAAAAGAAATCAAAAGTGTAGTATCAGAGGGAATAAAAATAAATATATTGGGAAATATTAGTAAATTTTCACCAGATTTAAAAAAAGTTTTAAAAAAAACAGTCAAGTTTACAAGTAAAAATAAAAAAATAATTGTAAATTTAGCAATCAATTATGGGTCAAAAAACGAAATAATAGATGCAATTAAAAGAACAAAAAAAATTAGCTTAAAGAATTTAGAAAAAAACTTATATACAAAAAATATGCCAAATCCTGATATTTTAATAAGAACAGGCGGTCATAAAAGATTAAGTAACTTTATGCTTTGGCAATTAGCATATTCTGAATTATTTTTTTTAGATAAACTATGGCCAGATTTTAATTCTAAAGATTTACTACATATAATTAGACGATATAAAAAAAGTAAAAGAAACTTTGGAGCGCTGTGATTTCATCAAATTTTAAGAAGAGATTAAACACTTCATTATTTTTATTATTAAAATTAATACTTATTTTTAAATATAATTTTTTATTAGCATTCACCTTGATTATTTTTGGTGTTTTAGGAATAATTGAATTTCTAAGTATTTTAAAAAAAATTTTTAAAAATAAATTATTTTTTTATCTATATAATTCAATATTTATTATTTATATTTTTATATTTTGTATTTTATTCTTTTATTTTTCAAATTTTAATGAATTAAAAATTCTTCTTTTCATAATTCTACTTGGTTGTATAGCTTCGGATATTGGTGGCTTTATTTTTGGAAAAATAATTCAAGGACCAAAACTAACCAAGATCAGCCCAAATAAGACAATATCTGGGTCATTAGGTTCTTTAATATTTTGCAGCATAACAATACTAACTTTAATGTATTACTTTACTTTCAAATTAAATCTAAAAATTTTTATTATAGGTTTGATAATTTCAATTGCTTGTCAATTTGGTGACTTGTTTATTTCTTTGTTAAAACGAAAAGCTAAATTAAAAGATACTGGATATTTTCTACCTGGTCACGGTGGAGTACTAGATCGTATTGATGGAATATTAATAGGTTTACCTATAGGATTAGTATTATTTATACTATTTTTTTAAATGAAAATCTCTGTCAAAATTCTTGGTTCAACTGGTTCAATAGGTTTAACTGTATTAAAGATAATAGATGTTAAAAAAAAACTTTTTAAAATAAACTTATTATCAGCAAATAAAAATTATAATCTTATTTGTAGCCAAATTGAAAGATACAAACCAAAATTTTTCGTTATAACAAATCAAAAAATATTTAAAAAGATAAATATTAAATATAAAAATAAAAGAATTAAAATCTATAATAATTTTGATTTTTTAAATTCGCAAAACAAAACTGAAATCACTATTTCTGCGATACCAGGTATTGCAGGTTTAAAACCTACTATTCAAAATATAAAATTTAGTAAAAAAATTTTAATTGCTAATAAAGAGTCAGTTATTTGCGGTTGGAATTTAATCAAAAAAAATGCTCTTAAATATAAAACTAAACTAATTCCGATTGACTCTGAGCATTTTTCTATTTTTAAAATTCTTGAAAATCAAAAAAAAAATGACATTAAAAAAATATATCTTACAGCTTCTGGAGGACCTTTTTTGAATTTGAGTCTGAAAAAATTTAAAAATATTAGACCTAAAGATGCTCTTAAACATCCAACATGGAAAATGGGTAAAAAGATTTCAATAGACTCATCGACTTTAATGAATAAAATTTTAGAATTAGCAGAGGCTGAAAAATTTTTTAACATATCAAATAGTAAATTAGACATTTTAATTCATCCCGAATCGTTAGTGCATGCTGTTGTAGAATTTAATAATGGTTTAATTAAATTTATTTATCATGAAACCTCGATGATCATTCCATTGGCCAATGCTATTTTTGAAAAAAATTTGAAAATAGATGAATTTTTAAAAGAAAAAAATAAAAATTACTCAAAAATTAATATTAATAATTTAACTTTTAAAAAAGTTGATCAAAAAATTTTTCCAATTATAACACTCAAAAATAGAATTAATGAGCATCCATCTACTCCAATTATTATTAATGCATCTAACGAGGTATTAGTGGATCTATTTCTTAGTAAAAAAATAACTTTTTTAAGTATTTATAAAATCATAATGACCATCTTAGGTGACAGAAATTATAAAAAATATGCTATAAGAAAGCCTAAAAATATTAACCAAATTATTGAAATTGATATGTGGGCAAGAAACATGACTTTACAAAAAGCTCTACGATATGGATAAAATTTACACTTTTATATTAAGTTTTTTTTTATTTCTATTAATTACAAGTCTTAAGGCTGAAGTAATTAATAAAATTGAAATTAACGGGAACAAAAGAATTTCGGATGAAACTGTAAAAGTTTACGGATCAATATCTTTAGGTAAAGATTTGACTAAATCAGATGTAGATAAGATTTTACAAAATTTATACTCAACAGAATTTTTTAAAAGTGTAAGTGTAGAATTAGATAAAAACGTGTTAAAAGTAAATTTGAAAGAATATCCTATTATAAATGAATTAGTAATTTTAGGTGAGTCAAAATCTCAGTTCCGTAATGAAATTAAAAAATTAATTAATCTTAAAAAAAATGGCTCATATATTGATACAAAGTTAAGTCAAGATATCGAAATAATTAAAAAACTTTATTCATCCATCGGATATAATTTTTCAACTGTAGAAACTAAGATAAAAAAAATTGATGATTATAATTTAGATTTAGTATTTGATATTAAAAAAGGTAACTTAACCTCTGTTTCTAAAATTTTTTTTACAGGTGATAAAAAAATCAAGGATAAGCGTTTAAGAGATATAATTGTAAGCGAGGAAGATAAGTTTTGGAAAATAATTACCAAAAATACAAGATTCAGTTTGAACTTAGTAAATCTTGATAAAAGATTATTAGAAAACTATTATAAATCTATTGGTTATTACGATGTTCAAGTAAGTTCAAGCTCAGCTGAAATTTTAGACACAGGTAAAGTAAATATTACTTATTCAATAGACTCAGGAAAGAGATATATAATCGATAAAATTAAAACTGATTTAGACCCAGTTTTTGACAATAATATTTTTTTTCCTTTAAACGAAGTGTACAGAAAATATATCGGTGACTATTACTCTCCATTTAAAATTAAAAAGATTCTTGATGAAATTGATATAATAATAGAAAAAAACAATCTTCAGTTTGTAGAACATAGAGTTAAAGAAACGATCCAGGGAGATACAATTAATCTTTCTTTTATAATAAGTGAAGGCGAAAAAATTCTTGTAGAGAGAATTAATATTAAGGGAAATAATATTACAAATGAAAATGTTATAAGAAGTGAATTAATTTTAGATGAAGGTGATCCATTTACAAAGCTGGGTCTAGATAAATCTGTTGCAAATATAAAATCACGAAATATCTTTAAATCGGTGAAAGCAAATATAACAGATGGTTCATCTTCCGACCAAAAAATAATTGATATTGAAGTTGAAGAAAAACCAACTGGGGAAATATCAGCTGGAGCTGGAGTTGGAACAGATGGAGGAACTTTTGCGATTAAGGTTAAAGAAAACAATTGGTTGGGAGAAGGTAAAAAGGTAAGTTTCGACGTTGAGTTATCTGAAGAGTCGTTAAAAGGTGAGGTAAGTTATGAAAATCCTAATTATAATTTATTAGGAAATAGTTTAAAGTACAGCTTAACGAATGTTACAAATGATAAACCTGACCAAGGTTATGAAAATACTTTAGTTAGTGCTGGTGTTGGTACATCTTTTGAACAATTTAAAGATACATTTACAAGCATAGGTATTTCAGCATCCTATGATGATCTTAAAACTTTAAGTAATGCCTCTAGTTCGCTTAAAAAACAAAGTGGTCAATTTTCAGAAATAGCTGCAGAGTATGGTATAGCTTATGATCAAAGGGACAGAACTTTTATGCCTACTGCTGGGACAATTACAAAGTTTGTTCAAACACTCCCCATTTATGCAGACAAGCCTTTTATTGGAAATACTTTCATGTCAAGTAGTTATAAATCTTTTGGAGAAAACGTAGTTGGTGCAGGAAAAATCTTACTAACCTCAGTTAATGGGCTTAATGATGAGGACGTTAGAATAAGTAAAAGAAAGTCTCTCAGTTCTAGTAGAATACGTGGTTTTGAGAGAGGAAAAATTGGTCCTGTTGATGGTACCGATCATATTGGAGGAAATTATGCTGCAGCGGTGAACTTTGAAGCTAACCTTCCTAATTTTTTTCCTGAGTCTTCAAATACAGATTTTGGAATTTTTCTTGATTTTGCCAATGTTTGGGGTGTTGATTATGATGACTCAATTGACGATAGTAATGAGATAAGGTCATCTTCAGGCATTACCTTAAGCTGGAACTCTCCATTAGGGCCTATGACTTTTGTTTTTGCTCAACCTATAACTCATAAATCTTCTGATAAAACTCAATCATTTAATTTCAATATAGGCACCTCTTTTTAACATGAATTATATTTTAAAAAATTTTTTTATTTTAATTATTTCACTCTCTTTTTTAAATGATTTAAAGGCAGAAACACCTCATTTTGTTGATTTCAGATTTATACTCAACGAGAGTGTTGCTGGAAAAAAAGCACAGGGAGAACTTAAAAATAAATTAGAAAAAGGTATTAATCAATTAAGATCAAAAGAAAAAAAAATTCAGGAAGAAGAAAAAAAATTAATAAAACAGAAAAAATTAATGAAACCTGATGAGTATAAAAAAAAAGTTGATGAGCTTAGAACCAAAGTTTCCAATTTACAAAAAGAAAGAAAAGATTTGCTAGGAGATATAGCTAAAAAAAGATCTAAAGCAAGAACGGAGCTTCTAAAAAATCTAAATCCTATAATGGAAAATTACATGAAAGAAAAAAATATAAGAATGATTTTGGATAAAAAAGAACTTATAGTTGCTGATAATAAATTAGACATCACAAAAGATATAATTGAACTTCTTAATAAAAAACTTAAATCCATTAAAGTAGATTAATGAATGAATTCCATTAATTTTTTTGAAAAAAAATTTATACGCGCTAGCAAATTATTTCCTCAAATTATTTTAAAAAAAGATAATACTATAAAAAATGTAAAAACTTTAAACACAGCTGCGAAAAACGATTTAACTTTTTTTGACTCTATTAAATATAAAGATTTAGCAAAAAAGACTAAGTCCAATTATTGTTTAACAAATAAAAATTTAGCTAAATTTTTACCTTCCCATACTGAAAAAATTATTGTTAAGAACGTTTTGTATGAATTAGCAAAAATCATAAATAAGATTTATCTTAAAGCAGATATAGATTATCCAGATACAACGTTAAAAAATCCAAATAACAATACCCACTCATTTGTAAAGTTTTGTAATAATGTTTTAATTGGAAAAAACGTAAAAATAGGCAAAAAATCAATTATAGGCTCAAATACAGTAATAGAACAAAATGTAATAATAGGAAAAAACTGTATTATAGGCTCAAATGCAAATATCAAAAATACAATTATAGGAGACAATGTGGTAATTCAAGATGGTTGCAAGTTAGGGCAAAAAGGATTTGGTTTTATACCATTACCAAAAAAAAATTTAAAATTTCCACATATTGGTAAAGTAATAATAGAAAATGACGTAGAAATTGCATCTGGTTGCACAATAGACAGGGGCTCTGTTGATGATACAATTATTGGTAAAAATACGTATTTAGACAATCAAGTACATGTAGCTCACAATGTACAAATTGGATCTGATTGTATGATAGCAGGTCAAGTTGGATTTGCTGGTAGTACAAAAGTTGGAAATAAAGTTTCAATAGGTGGCCAAGCGGGTATCTCAGGACATTTAAAAATTGGAAATAATGTTAAAATAGGTGGCGGAAGCGGTGTGGTTAAAGATGTAGATGATAACCAAATAGTGATGGGATATCCTGCTGTTCCACTAAAAGATTTTTTAAATTATTCAAAAAAATGAGTATTAATGAAATAGATAAAAAAACTATTCAGAGCCTATTACCACATAGGGAGCCAATGTTGTTAATTGATAAATTAATAAATATTGTTCCATTAAAATCTGCTACAGCAATTATGCATGTAAAAAAAAATGGATTTTATGTTCAAGGGCATTTTCCTGATCAGCCAGTAATGCCAGGAGTTTTGATCGTTGAAGCTTTTGGTCAAGCTGCCGCAGCATTAACTGCGCATGGGATTGATCCAGAGGAATATAAAAATAAATTAGTTTATTTAATGAGTGTTGATAAAGCTAGGTTTAGAAGTCCAGTAATTCCAGACTGTGAGTTACATCTTGAAATAGAAGCTGTAAGATCTCACGGAAAAGTTTGGAAATATAAAGGAACCGCGAAAGTAAACGGGAAAAGAATGGCTGATGCTGAATGGTCAGCAACTATTGTAGATAGAAAACAATGATACATAAATCAAGTATAATTGATAAAAAAGCAAAAATTTCGCAAAAAGCAAAAATTGGTCCTTTTTGTTATGTAGGACCAGAAGTTAGTTTAGCAGATGATGTTGAATTAATTTCAAACGTTCATATAGAAGGAGATACAATTGTTGGAAAAGGAACAAAAATTTTTCCATTTGCAAGTATAGGAACTCAGCCTCAAGATTTAAAATTTAAAGGGGAAAAAACTAGTCTAGTAATTGGTGAAAACAATTTAATTAGGGAATATGTTACAATTAATCCTGGCACTGAAGGCGGAGGTTCAAAAACATTAATAGGAAATAACTGTTTATTTATGATTTCATCGCACATTGCACATGATTGTAAAATTGGGAACAATGTAATTATTGCCAATAATGTACCAATTGGCGGCCATGTTTCAATTGAAGACTCTGTCGTGATAGGTGGAAACGCTGCAGTTCAGCAGTTTACTAGAATAGGCAGATTAGCCATGATCGGTGGAATGACCGGAGTTTTAAAAGATGTTATTCCTTTTGGTTTATCAATTGGTAATAGAAATTTCTTGCAGGGATTAAATTTGATAGGTTTAAGAAGACATAAATATGAAAACCAAAAAATTATGGGATTAGACAAAGCATATAAGGAAATTTTTTCATCTAAAAATTTTCATGAAAATTTAAGTAAAATAAATGGAGAATATAAAGACAATGAATTGGTAGGCGAGGTTATAAAATTTATAGAAAAGGATAAAAAAAGACCGATTTGTTCGCCGGAAAATTAAAAATTTATGATAGGGTTAATTTTTGGGGAAACAGATTTTCCAAAATATATTTTAAAAAAAGTAAAAAAAAAATACAAATACTTAATAATTGACTTAACAAAAAAAAAGATTTTTAAAAAAGATAAAAATTCATACCCAGTATCGATTGGACAATTTGGAAAAATTTTATCAATACTAAAATCGAATAATTGTAAAAAAGTTTTATTTGCTGGAAAAGTCACAAAACCAAATTTAGGATCTATAAAATTAGACCTAAAAGGCATTTATTACATGCCTAAAATAATAAAAAGTTCAAAATTAGGGGATGCAGCAATTTTAAAACAAATTATCAAAATTTTGAAAAAAGAAAAAATTCACACTATGAGTTCAAATAAATTTACTCCTGAAATAAGTTTACCTAAAGGAAATTACACAAGAATTAAACCTAATGTCTCTGATAAAAAAGATATAATCTGTGGGCAAAAAGCTCTTAAAAATTCTGGAAATTTCTCATTTATTCAAGGCGCAATTTGTAGAAATAATAAAATTGAAGGAATTGAGGGTAATGGTGGAACACAAAAAATGATTAAAAAAGTGAAAAAAATAAATAAGTTCCCTAATGGTGTCCTAATTAAATTCCCGAAAAAAAGACAAGATTTGAGAGTGGATCTTCCTACCGTAGGATTAGAAACTCTTAAACAATGCAAAATGGCTGGATTAAAAGGAATAGTTTTAAAACATAAATTGAACATTTTTTTAAAAAAAAGACAAAGTGTTAAATACGCAAATAAAAATAAGATGTTTATATTAATTAAATGAAAAAATTA
>MDTG01016030.1_pt1 | contig 16270 bp, 14 predicted proteins | sample 811421 | NCBI WGS metagenome assembly MDTG01 (sample SAMN05326645, study PRJNA326480) | marine metagenome | isolation source: seawater | place: Pacific Ocean: South East | collected 2011 | reverse complement strand
TCATTAAGGGAAAAAAAACAATTTTCACATATAAACATCTTAATAAAGAAAAAAGAGGAAATATTTTACAAAATAATGAAGATATAGATTTAATTTTAAGCAAAATTATATCAAATAATGATTATCTTTTGATTAAAGGTTCAAACGCAACAGGACTTAATGATTTTAGTAAAAAAATGATAAAAGGAATATAAATGTTGTTTAGTTTTTTAACCTCTCTAATCGATCAATACTCTTTTTTAAATGTATTTAAATACCTGACTTTTAGAACAGGTCTGTCGGTAGTAACATCTCTTATTGTAGTGTTTATCATCGGTGGCCCACTAATTAAATTATTCTCAGAAAAAATGATCTCTGGTCCAATTAGACAGGATGGACCAATTGATCATATAATTAAAAAATCTGGCACCCCAACTATGGGAGGAGTAATAATAATTGTTGGAATTATTTCCAGCACACTTTTATGGGCTGACTTGACCAATGTTTATGTTTGGACTTTGATTTTTGTCTCCTTATCATTAGGTGGATTAGGACTATTAGACGATACACTTAAAATTAAACATAAAAACTCTAGCGGACTTAAATCGAGATATAAGTTTCTTGGTCAAGTTATAATAGGAATTTTAACTTTATTAATTTTAATAAAATATTCTAATCATGAATATTTATATAATCTATATTTTCCTTTTTTTAAAAATTTAATATTACAAATGGGAATTTTCTTTATTCCATTTGGTTTGTTCGTAATTATAGGATCATCAAACGCAGTTAATTTGACAGATGGTTTGGACGGCTTAGCAACTGTTCCCGTCATGTTAGTAGCATTATCATTTACTCTGATTTCCTATGTTGTTGGAAATACAATTTTTTCTGAATATTTACAAATTCAGTATATTCCAGATGTAGGAGAGCTTTCAATTTTTTGCGGTTCAGTAGTTGGCGCTTGTTTAGGTTTTCTTTGGTACAATGCTCCACCAGCTAAAATTTTTATGGGTGACACAGGATCTCTTTCACTTGGAGGATCATTAGCAGCTATCGCAATAATTGTTAAACATGAAATAGTTTTGGCCATTGTGGGAGGTTTATTTGTCCTAGAGACTGCTTCAGTGATTATTCAAGTTGTTTCATATAAATTAACCGGAAAAAGAATATTTAAAATGGCACCAATCCATCACCATTTTGAGAAAAAAGGTTGGGCCGAGTCAACAATTGTAATTAGATTTTGGATAATAGCTATCATTTTAGCACTAGTTGGGTTAGCAACATTAAAATTAAGGTAAACATGCGCCGACCCCAGAATCTTAAAGAACTATCATTTCTTATTTATGGACTTGGTTTATCAGGCCGTTCAGTAGTGAAATTTTTTAAAATAAAAAAAGTTAAAAACTTTAAAGTTTGGGATGATAAACTAAAGAAATTATTTAAGAGCAAAAGGGCAAAAAATTTAAAACAAACTCTTGAACAAGTCGATTACATAGTTTTAACACCAGGAATAAGCTTACTGAATAACAAAATTTTAAAAAAATATGAGAAAAAAATAATAACAGATATTGATTTATTTTATCTGTTTAAAAATAAGTCTAAAAGCATAGTAGTTACTGGTACTAACGGCAAATCTACTACTTGTAAATTGTTAGCACATCTCTTAAAAAAAAATAAATTTAAAATTTCATTGGGAGGAAATATTGGAACCCCAATATTGGCATCAACAAATTTGAGAAATAATTATACAATTATAGAGGCATCTTCTTTTCAACTTTCACATTCAAAATTTATCTGTCCAGATTACGCTTTTTTTCTTAATTTATCTAATGATCACTTAGATTGGCATGGAAGCAAGAGTAATTATTTGAAATCTAAATTAAAAATTTTCAAACTTCAAACAAAAAAAAATTATGCAATAATAAATAAAAATTATAAAAAATTTTTTTTAAAAAATAATTATTCCAGCAACTTAATTTTACCAAAAGATAAAGATTATATTAAAATTAAACCTAATATTAAAAATGATTATTTAATTTCAAATATAAATGATGAAAATATGAGTTTTGTATATACTTTTTCAAAAATACTTAAAATAAAACAAAAATTTTTTATCAATGCGATGGAATCATTTAAAGGCCTACCTCATAGATTTGAAATTTTTTTAAATAAAAGAAATATGATTTTTATAAACGATTCAAAAGCAACTTCATTTAGAGCAACTCAGTCTGCCCTTTCTAGTCTCAAGAATATTTATTGGATTGTCGGTGGATTGCCAAAAAAAGGAGATAAAATCAAATTATCAAAGTTCAAAAAAAATATTGCCAAGTGTTATTTGATAGGAAAAAATACAAATTTTTTCAAACTACAACTTCAGAAAAAATTATTTTTTGTAGAGACAAAAACTCTAAAAAATACAATTATTAATATTTTTCGAGATATTAAACCGTTTAAAAATGTAAATAAAAATATCCTGTTAAGCCCTGCGGCAGCCTCATTTGATCAATTTTCAAACTTTGAGGAGAGGGGAAATGAATTTAAGAGGTTATGTAAGAAATATGCTAGAAAGTTCATTTAGATTTTATTTTATTAACTATTGGAGAAACATTGATAAAAAAATTCTCTTTAGTTTTTTGGTTTTATTTTTTTTAGGCTTATTTTTTTCATTTTCTTCAACATCTTCTTTGGCAGGAGAAAGACTTAATAAAGATTATTATTTTTTCTTCACAAAACACCTTACATTTACTTTTTTAGCCTTAATAATAATGCTTACAATCTCAGTAATTAAAACAGAAGTTTTAACAAAACTTGTTGTACCATTGTTTTTTTTATCATTCCTATTTTTGGCATTAGTACCCGTTATAGGAATAGAGGTAAAAGGAGCCAAAAGATGGATAAATTTTTATTTTTTTAGTTTGCAACCAATCGAAATATTAAAACCTTTTTTTATATTAATGACTGTAAAAATAATAACCTTAGAAAAGTTTAAGAGCTCCTCGATGAAATACGTATTAAGTTTTTTACTTTTAAGTTCAGTTGTAATTCTATTAATTGATCAGCCAGATTTAGGGCAATCAATATTGCTAATAATCAGCTGGATTGCTACTGTTTTTATTTCTGGAGTAAGCTTATTTTATATCTTTATCTTCTTTTCTATTTTTTTAATTTGTTTAAGCTCCTTATTGTTACTTCTACCTGAAAAATTTGGGTATATAATTAATCGTCTGATCACTTTTTTTGATCCTGATCAGGGAGATAAATTTCAGTCTTCATCTGCTCTTGATGCAATTAAATTGGGAGGTTTAACTGGTCAAGGAATGGGTGAAGGAATACTTAAAGATAGTGTTCCAGAAGCTCACACAGATTATGTAATTGCAGTTATATCTGAAGAGTATGGATCAATAGTTTCAATAATAATATTGATTATTTTCCTTTATATCTCGTTTAGGATTATAAAAAATTGTTTTAATCAGGATAATGAATTTATAAAAATATCTTTAAGTGGTCTGGCAACGCTCTTGATTTTTCAGACATTTATTCACGCTGGAGTAAACACTAATCTATTACCAACTACAGGCATGACTTTACCATTTTTAAGTTACGGTGGCTCATCATTAATTGGGAGTGCTATTTTAGCGGGATTAGTTTTAAATTATACAAAAAACAAAGCTTATCTTTATGACTAAACAAAAAATCTTAATTGCTACAGGTGGAACAGGTGGACACATCTTTCCAGCTTGTAGTTTAGCAAATTACTTAATTATCAAAAATTTTAATGTTCAGATAACAACCGACAAGAGAGGGGCTAAATATTTAGAAGCTCAGAATTTTAATTTAAAACAATTGCCATCATCGCCTTTAAAAAAAGATAATATTATAAATTTATTATTATCGATATCTATCGTTTCATTTGCAATAATTAAATCATTTATTTTTTTAACTTTTAATAGACCATCAATTATTTTTGGAATGGGAGGATATTCTTCTTTTCCAGTTTGTTTTGCTGCATTTATTTTAAGAATAAAATTTGTGATTTATGAAAGTAATTTAATTATTGGAAAAGCAAATAAATATTTATTACCTTTTACCCATAAATTATTTGTATCTTATAAGGATTTAGAGGGTGTTCCACAAAAATATAATGATAAAATAGTTGTAGTAGGTAATTTGATAAGAGAAGAAATAATTAAAACCAAAATTTCTGATAATTTCAAGAAATTTGAAATCATTAAAATTTTAGTTTTAGGAGGAAGTCAAGGAGCAAGTATTTTTGCTGAAGAACTACCACAAATTTTTAAGAGATTAAAAAATAGCAATGTTGCAATTAAAGTTTTTCAGCAATGTAAGAAAGATCAAAATGAAAAGTTATCTGAATTTTACAAAAAAGCTTGCATAGAATTTGAAATTTTCAATTTCAAAAATAACATTGCCGAGTATTACTCTAAAGCAAATTTAGTAATTACTCGTTCAGGGGCTTCAGTTTTAGGCGAATTAATTAATTTTAAAATTCCCTTTATTTCGATACCCTTGCCTTCATCTGCAGACAATCATCAATTTAAAAATGCTGAGTTTTATCATAAAAAAGGTTATGGATTTTTATTAGAAGAAAAAGATATCAAAACGAAATTATTTGAACTGCTTAATTCAATTTTTAATGATAAATCATTAATAAAAAATATTTTGATAAATCAGGCAAAATATTCAGATAAAGATATTTTTAAAAATTTATTTACTTTATTGGAAAAAATTTTAAATGAAAAAAATTAATTTAGGTCAAAAAGATATCATCCATTTTATAGGTATAGGAGGTATAGGTATGAGTGGATTAGCACAAATAATGAAAAATATGAGTTTCAGAGTACAAGGAAGTGATCAAAATAAAAATAAGAATACTATTAGTTGTTTAAAATCAGGAATCAAAATATTTGTTGGTCATTCATCTAGCAATATAAAAAATGCAACAATAATAGTAAAATCTTCAGCTATAAAAAATAACAATATTGAAATTCAATACGCGAAAAAAAATAAATTACCAATTTATTCTAGAGCTGAAATATTGGCTGACGTAGTATCTTTAAAAAAAAATATTATAATCACAGGTTCACACGGAAAAACAACAACAACATCATTAGTAGCAAAAATTTTATCGGATCAAAAGTTAGATCCAACTATTATTAATGGCGGAGTAATAAATTCCTTTAACAGTAATGCTAAATTAGGGAAAGGAGACTGGGCGATATTAGAGGCAGATGAGTCTGATGGAAGTTTTCTAAAACTACCGGTTAATTATTCAATTGTAACTAATATTGATTATGAACATTTAGATTATTATAAAAATTACAAAAATCTGGAAAAATCTTTTTTAGAATTTATAAATAAAACTCCCCCTACTGGTAAGTCAATAATTTGTCTTGATAATAATAATGTTCGAAAAATTTTAAGCAAAATTAAAAATAAAAACATATTAACTTATGGAGAAAATAAAAAAGCTGACTACCAAATTAAAAAAATTAAATATTATTCTGACAGCACATCTTTTGATTTAAAATTTAAAGATAAAAATAAAAAAAATAATGATATAAAAAATATTAATGTTAAATTATTGGGAAAACATAATGCCCTTAATGCCTCAGCTGCATTTATAGTATGTTTAAATCTTGGTGCTAATATTGATATTATCAAGAAGTCATTAAAAAATTTTTCTGGGGTTCAAAGAAGAATGACAAAAGTTTTTAGTAAAAACAAAAACGATTTTTACGATGATTACGCACACCATCCGACAGAGATAAGCTCAATTTTAGAAGGGGTTCATAATGTAAATCCCAAAAGAAAAATTATAAGTGTCTTTGAGCCTCACAGATACTCTAGAGTGATGAGTTTAAAAAATGAATTTTCAAAATGTTTTAAAAAATCTGGTTTAGTTATTATGTGTCCATTATATGCGGCTGGAGAAAAAAAGAATTTCAAGTTTAGTATATTTAAATTTGGTAATTTGATTGCTAAAAATTCAAACACTCAAGTAATAATTATAAAAGATGAAATTGACCTTGCAAATTATTTAAAAAAGAATCTAATGAATGATGAAATAGTAATTGGGATGGGTGCAGGAATAGTATCTAAATGGATGACTAAAGTTAAAAATTTATTATGAGATTAGATAATAACTTCATAAAAAGGTTCAGTGGAAGTTTTAGCTCAAATGTGAAGCTATCTAATTATAGCTGGTTTAATTTAGGCGGTAATGCGGAGTTTTTTTATAGGGCTAAAAACAAAAGTCAACTTATGGAGTTTCTAAGTGAGGCAAAAAAAAGAAATTTAAAAACTACGATTTTAGGTGCTGGTTCTAACACTTTATTTCGAGACAACGGCGTTAAAGGGGTTGTGATAAAATTAGGAAACGAATTTTCATACACTAAAATGATTGACGAAAAAACCATACTTGCAGGTGCAGCTACACTTGATCGTAAAGTTGCTGACTTTGCAAAAGAGAATAACTTAGGTAATTTAGAATTCTTATCTTGTATTCCTGGATCAGTAGGTGGAGCGATAATAATGAATAGTGGTTGTTACGATAATGATATTTCAAAAGTATTTATATCCTTACAGGCAATCGATAAAAATGAGTTGTCGGAAGTTGAAATCAAAAAAGAAGATATAAAATTTTCCTACAGAGGAACAAATTTACCTGATAACTTAATAATCACATCTGCTAAATTTAAAGGATCTTTAAGTAAAAAAGAAATTATAGAAAAAAAACAGTTTTCTTTAATAGAGAAAAAAAAACTATCTCAACCCAGCCAAATTAAAACATGTGGTAGCACTTTTAAAAATATGAGTGCAGAAAAGAAAGCTTGGATGTTAATTAAAGAGTCTGGGTGTGAAGATTACAAAGAAGGCGATGCAATGATTTCGAAAAAACATTGTAATTTTTTTGTAAATCAAGGTGGGGCAAAATCATCCGATATTGAAAATTTAATAAATAAAGTAAAAAAAAGAGTTTATGAGAAAACAGGAGTAAGTTTAGAATTGGAGATAAAAATTATTGGTGAATAGAAAAAATTTTAAAAATGTTTTGGTTGTACTTGGTGGAAACTCCGGTGAAAGGGCTATCAGTTTAGAAACAGGAAGAGCTTGCAAGATAGCATTAAAAAAGAAAGGCTACAAAGTTTCATCTTTTGATCCAAAATTTAATAATTTTAATTTAATAAACAAAAATAAAGTTGATGTAATTTTTAATGCTCTACACGGAAAAGACGGAGAAGATGGTGTAGCGCAAAGTTATTTTGAATACTTAAAGATTCCTTACACTCATTCAGGAGTTATTAGTTCTTTCAATGCCATGAACAAAATTATATCTAAAAAAATATTTTTAAAAGAAAAAATAAAAACACCAAAATATTTTTCATTTAAAAAAACAGAGTACAAGGTGAATAAAATAATTAAAGAGATTAAAAAAAAAAAAATCAACTTTCCTATAGTAGCTAAACCTATTAATGAAGGATCAAGCTTAGGAGTTGAAATTTGTAATAAAAAAGAAAAATTATTTAAAATAATAAACTTTTTGTTTAAAAAATATGATGAACTGATTTTTGAAGAATATATTGGAGGCCAAGAAATTCAAGTTGCTGTATTAAATGGAATTCCTTTGGGAGCCATTGAACTTATACCGAAAAGATTATTTTATGACTACAAAGCCAAGTATTCAAAAAAAGCAATGACAAAACATGTGATGCCGGCAAGATTGACAAAAAAAAAATATAATGAAGTTTTATTAATTGCGAAAAATATTCATAGGGTTTTAGGGTGTAGAGGAGTTACTCGATCAGATTTTAAATTCATGAATAATACTTTTTATTTGTTAGAATTAAACACACAGCCAGGTATGACAAGTTTGTCTTTAGTTCCAGAAATTTCGAATTATAGGGGCATATCTTTTGAAAACTTAGTTGAGAAAATATTATTAGATGCAAGCATCAATAAATGAGAAAACGTATTATAATAGCTTTAATACTACTAACGTCATTAACCACTATTACATTTAAACCAAGAATAATAACTTCTAAATTTTATATAAAAAAAATAATTATAGAAAATAATCTTTTGTTAAGTGAAAAAGATATCAAAAAATCTTTATCATCGATTTATGACAAAAATTTACTTTTTTTAAAAAATAAAGAAATTGAAGAAATGATTATTCAAAATAGTTTTATTGATAGTTTTAATATAAAAAAAAAATATCCAAACACACTTAAAATAAAGATATTTGAAAAGAAACCTATTGCAATTCTATTTAATCAAAAAAAAAAAATTTTACTTGAGTGAAAAAATTGATTTAATTGATTATTACGAATTATCAAATTATAAAAATTTGCCTTATGTCTTTGGAAATAAAGATGATTTCAATATTTTTTACAATAATTTAAAAAAAATAAACTTTCCTTTTATTATGGTAAAGAAATATACACTTTACAAAACTAATAGATGGGATTTAGAAACTATAGATAACAAGATTATAAAACTTCCAACTGCAAATTATACGTCTAGCTTAGAAAATTATTTAAACTTAAAGAAAAAAAAGGAATTTAAAAATTATAAAGTATTTGATTATAGAATAAGAAATCAACTAATTTTGAAGTAACAAATGAAAGAGTTTTCACTTAACCTTTATCTAGAGATAAATAGATCACATTTTGTTTTTTTTGTGGGACAGAACGATGAGCAAAATAATTTTAATATTGCTTATAAATTAGAGGTACCACTTAAAGGTATAGCTAATGAAAGTATTTCAGATTTAGAAAGTTTTTTTAATGTATTAAAAGAAAATATTTATTCTATTGAACAAAAATTTAATTACACATTTAAAGAATTGATATTAATTCTAGATAACTTTGACATTAAATTTATTAACATAAGTGGCTTCAAAAAGTTAAACGGTTCTCAGATTTTAAGGGAGAATATAACATATATACTAAATACACTAAAAGCATGTGTAGATGAAATTGAGCCCAAAAAAAAAATATTACACATATTTAATTCTAAATTTAATTTAGATAATAAAAAAATTGAAAATTTACCCGTAGGATTGTTTGGAGATTTTTATTCTCATGAACTATCTTTCATTTTAATTAATAAAAATGACTATAAAAATATAAAGAATATTTTTGATAAATGTAATTTAATGATTAAGAAAATTTTAGTAAAAAGTTTTATTAAGGGCTCAATAATTTGTAATAAAAAAAATGAAACTTTCTTTCAAATAAAAGTTTGTCAAAACACATCAAAAATTATTTATTTTGAGAATAGTTCGCTCAAGTCTGAAGAAACGTTTAACTTTGGGTCGGATATATTAATTAAAGACATTGTAAAAATAACATCCTTGAAAACGGAAACAGTTAAAAACATCCTAAACAAAGTTGAATTCAAAGGTAAAATACAGGAAGACGAATGTATAGATAAAGAATTTTTTATTCATGAAACTTACAGAAAAATAAAAAAAAAATTAATCCATGACATAGTATTAGCTAGGATCGAAGAGGTTTCAGATATAATTTATTTTAAAAATATTAATTTTGAACATTATAAAAAACTTTCTACAAATATATTTTTAGAATTTGAGGACAAATTAACTTCTGAATTTCTAAAGAAATCTTTTAAAAAGACGTTTTCAAATAATGGAGAATTTACCACAATTTTAATGAATGATTTCTCTTCCCAGAGCACCCTCAAAACAGCTAATAGGATTGTTCATTTTGGTTGGAAGTCAGAGGCAATACCAATTTCACAATCAAAAAAATCATTAATTGCTAGGTTTTTTGGAACAATTTTTGATTAATGATTGTTATTTTTAGAAACATTAGTTGTTTTAATAAAAGCTCTACACTCTCGTATAAGACACTGCATGCAAAAACATTATCAAAAAACGTTTTCTGAAAGTACAATTTTTGAGGGAATCGGTTTACACTCTGGAAAAACCTCAACAATTAAAATTAAACCATCAAAAGAGGATGAGGGAATTGTTTTTAAAAGAGTTGATTTAAACAAAAATAATTTAATTAAAGCAACGTATGCCAATGTTTCCTCCGCAAAATTGTGTACTACTTTAGAAAATCGTAATGGAGTAAAAGTTTCAACTGTAGAACATTTATTAGCTGCTTTTTATATTCTGGGAATAGACAACGCTTTAGTTGAAATAGATAATGAAGAAGTCCCGATAATGGATGGGTCATCAAAGGAATTTATTAATGTTCTTGAAAATAAAGTTTTAAATAATCAAATAAAAAAAAGAAAATATTTAAAAATTTTAAATAAAATAGAACTTATTGATGGTAATAGAAAAATATCTATTGAACCGAATAATTCGTCATTAGAGGTTAATTTTCAATTAAATTATAACAATAAATTAATTGGAAATCAGAAAAATAATATAGATTTTCAAAATGATAATTTAGAAGAGGTATCAAGCTCAAGAACTTTTTGTTTATACGAAGATATAGAGAAAATTAAAAAATTAGGATTAGCCAAAGGCGGTTCCTTAGAAAATGCAGTAGTTGTAGACAGAGAGAAGATTTTAAACGATGGTGGTTTAAGAAATGAAAAAGAATTTGTTAATCATAAAATTCTGGACTTAGCTGGAGATTTTCTTTTATCTGGTCATAGAATTATAGGAAAAGTAAACTGTTACCAGGGTGGTCATGAATTAACTAATTTATTTTTAAGAAAAATTTTTAGCAATAAATCAGATTATAAATTTATCGAAATAGATGATTTTGAAACTTCAAAAAAATTTCATTCTAAAGATCTTGAAAAAATTGCTGTAAACGCCTAATTAGCCAACTTAAATTATAATTTTAGCTTAAAAATTAAAAATTAATCTGGTATTAATCTGCTTTCATGTTGATTAGATATTTATTAATTTTTTTAGTATCCTTTTCATATTTAGGATGTTCAAAAAAAGAGAGCTTGGAATATAAAAAAACTGAAATTATAGATCCATTTAAAGTTTATCAAGAAGGTTTGAATGAATTTGACAAAAAAAATTATTTTTTTGCTAAAAAAAAATTTGATGAAGCTGAATTAAATTTCACTGAGCCAGTACTAGCAGCTAAAGCGTCGATCATGGCAAGTTATTCTTTATATGCAATTAATTTTTATGAGCAAGCGGAAGAAAATTTAAAGAGATTTATTAGCGTTTATCCAGCAGATGATAACATAATTTATGCTAATTATCTTTTAGCAATTATTTATTATGAACAAATTCAAGATGAAAAAAAAGATATAGAACCATTACTTAAAGCAGAAAGACAAATTAATCTTTTTGTTAAAAAATTTCCTAATTCTGAATACGCAAATGATTTAAAGTTTAAAAATGACTTAATTCAAAATCAATTAGCAGCAAAAGAATTATATGTAGCTAAATATTATATTTCTGTAAAAAAATGGGCTCCAGCTATTAATAGATTAAAAAATATTCTAAATAAGTATGACAAAACAGTTTTTATCGAAGAGGCTCTTCATAGACTGGTTGAGGTACACTATTACCTAGGAATGGAACAAGAGGCAAAAAAATATGCTGCTATATTAGGTTACAATTATAATTCAAGTGAATGGTTTGAAAGTTCTTATAAAATTTTAAATAAAGATTATAAAATAAATAAAAAAGAAATTTCAAAAAATAAAGAGAAAAGTTTAATTAAGAAAATTATTGAGATAGTAAAATGACTTTAGATAGGTCAAAGATAATAAAAGATTTTAAGAATAAAGTGGCTGTTTTTAAAAAACATAATCACTATTACCACAATAAAGACAATCCTAAAATAACAGACAGTGAGTATGACAAACTCAAAAAAGAACTATTTTCAATGGAGGAAAATTTTAATTTTTTGAAAGAATTAAATTTATTATCTAATACAGTAGGCGCAACTCCATTAAATAAATTTAACAAAATCCCACATTTACGCCCAATGCTTTCTCTGTCAAATGCTTTTAATCAAAAAGATATGAAGGATTTTCAAAAAAAAATAAATAATTATTTAAATTTTGAAGATAAAAATTTAGAACTTTTTTCTGAACCAAAAATAGATGGAATATCTGCAACATTAATTTACGAAAAAGGCTTTTTAGTTAGAGGACTGTCAAGAGGCGATGGAATCATAGGTGAGGATATACTTTCAAATCTAAAAACGATTTCCGATATTCCTAAAGTAATTAAAGGACAAAATGTTCCCGATTTATTAGAAATTCGTTGTGAGGTGTATATAGGAAAAAAAGATTTTGTGAATTTAAAAGATAAATTTGCTAACCCTAGAAATGCAGCTGGCGGCTCATTGAGACAAAAAAATCCGAGAGATACAGAAAAAATACCTCTTAAATATTTTGCATATGGATTTGGCGCGGTAGAACCTATGGTATTCAAAACTCAATCAGAATTTTTGGAAAAGATCTCAAAATGGAATTTTTCAATAAATCCATTATCAAAAATTGTAAATAATTTAGACCAAGTTGAAAAACAACATGAAATGATTAATCAAAATCGATCTAAGTTAAATTACGATATAGATGGTATAGTTTTTAAAGTAAATGATATAAATCTTCAAAAAAGATTAGGGAATACCTCAAATTCTCCAAGGTGGGCAATTGCATATAAATTTTCAGCCGAAAAAGCAGTGACTAAAATAAATAATATCATTATTCAAGTTGGAAGAACGGGTGCTATTACACCTGTAGCGAAAGTCGAACCAGTCACAGTAGGTGGCGTTGTTGTATCTAATGCAACTTTACATAATGAAGAAGAGATACTTAGAAAAGATATTAGAATTGGTGATACTATTTTGATACAAAGAGCTGGAGACGTTATTCCTCAAGTAATCTCAGTTGATAATTCCAAAAGAAATCAGAATAGTAAACGATTTAATTTTCCGACTAAATGTTTATGTGGCGCTCAAACTGTTAGAGAAGTCAGTAAAAATACCAAAAAAGAGGACGCTGTAAGGAGATGTTTAAAAGGTTATGATTGTACGTACATTGCTAAGGAAAAATTAAAACACATTGTCTCAAAAGATGCATTTAACATTGATGGACTTGGAAAAAAAGTTATTGAACAGTTTTGGGATCTAAATCTGATTAAAAAACCATCAGATATTTTTAATCTCAACTATCAAAAAATTAATGAATTAGAAGGATGGGGTGATCTCTCTATTAATAATTTAAAAAAAGCTATTAAAAAGTCTCAGACAGTTTCACTCAATAAATTTATTTATTCAATAGGAATAAGACATATAGGGCAGGAGAATGCTAAAATTTTAGCAGGCTTTTTTGGATCAATAAAAGAATTCAAAAAGTTATTCGATTTAAAGAGTAGAAAAAAAATCCTTATAAATTTAGCTGATCTAGATGGAATTGGAGAAACTCAGGTTATATCAATAGACAACTTTTTTCTTAATAAAACCAATAATAAGATAATTGATGATTTAATAAATAGATTAGTGATTAAGGATTTTGAAATTCCTAACAGTGAAGGAAAATTTTCTAAAAAAAAACTTATGTTTACTGGCGGTTTCAAAAAAATGAGCAGATCAGAAGCAAAAGTAATAGTAGAAAATAATGGAGGAAAAGTTTTAGGATCTATATCAAAAAAACTTGATTATTTAGTGGTGGGAGATTCAAAACCAACAAAAAAGAAAATTTTACAAGCAAAAAAATTTAATATTAAAATTATTTTTGAAAAAGATTGGGATAAAATATTAGATAGCTGAACATGCTTTCTGTAGGTCTAGTAACTCGACTTTAGTCATATAGTTCTTTAGATTTTTGAAAACATTTCTATGATAATTATTCAACCATTTTTTTTCTCTAATATTTAAATTTTCCTTAATGATAAGCTCTTTATCAATAGGCGCCATAGTTAAATTTTCAAAAACTTTGTTATTACTATTTTTTTTAACATAAATAAGATTTTCAATTCTTATACCAAATTTATCTTTTTCATAATAACCAGGTTCATTAGAAACTATCATTCCTTCCTTTAAATTAATTTTATTATTTTTCGAAATAGAGTGAGGACCTTCGTGGACATTTAAAAAGTAGCCAACACCATGACCAGTTCCATGAGCATAATTTAGACCAATTTGTTTTAAAAACTTTCTTGCTTGATTATCAATTATAGAACCTGAAGTATTCTTTTTAATTTTAAAGTTTGAAACGGCAATATGTCCTTTAAGAACTCTAGTAAAAATATTTCTAATTCTTTCGTTAGAATTTTTTAAAGATATAGTTCGAGTAACATCGGTTGTTCCAAATTCATATTGACCACCAGAGTCAACTAAATAAATATCGCCTTTCCTTAATTTTCTATTAGTTTTTTTTGTAGCTTTATAGTGAATTATTGCTCCATTAGGTCCAGTGCCGGAGATGGTCGGAAAACTAGAGAATCTGAAATTTTTGTTCATTTCTCTAAATTTTAATAATTTTTTTGAAGCACTTAATTCAGTTATATTTTTTTTTAAAAAATTTTTTTTTAACCAAAACAAGTATTTAGTCAGAGCTACACCATCGTAAATATGTGCTTTTTTAATATTTTTGATCTCTCGCTTACCTTTAATAGCTTTTAAATAATAAATACAGTCTTTAAAATTTAAAATCATATTATTTTTCGAAATTATATTTTCAAAATAATAAGAGCAAGAATTTTTATCTATTATAAATTTTTTCTTTATTATTTTTGACAATATGGATGGACATTGTTTTTGATCAATGAATTGAATTTTTTTAAAAGATTTTTTAAATGAATTAGATAACTTTTTTAAATCGCAAAAAAATTTGATATTTTTATACTTATCAATCAAAATGTAACTGTATGGTATCGGAGTATATTTTGCATCTTGCCCCCTTATATTAAGCAGCCATGCGTTATTTTCACTTGAAGTTATAAAGTAAAAATCCGCACCTTTAATTTTCAAATATTTTATTATTTTTGATATTTTTGTTTTATATCCTTCACTTACAGATTGATTTGGTAATGTAAAAAATTTTCTTTTATTTTTGCTAAATTTTCTTTTCCAAATTTTGTCAATTAAATTATTATCAATAGGTAAAAGTTTACAATTATTTTTTGAAAAAAATAATGAAAGTGAACTTTTTGTGAATAAATGAGGATCAAATCCAATATTAAACTTTTTATCTTTTAAAATATCATTAGGCATTTTATTTGGAATTGTAATTATTTTAAATGACTCTCCACTTTGTTTATGGGCCTGTAAGGTATATCGACCATCAATGAACAAGTAATTTTTTTTTATGAGAATTAAGGCAAAACCATAAGACCCTGAAAAATTGGAGATATATTTTAATCTATCGTTATAATCAGCAATATATTCACCGAAAAATTCATCATTTTTTGGCACTATATATCCGTCTATTTTTTCCTTTTTAAACAACTTTCTTAATCTTTTTATTTTTTCCATTTTAACTGTTTGTTTTTTTTATATCTATCCCAACCAGGGCTTCTGTATGTTTCTTCAAACTCAATTGAAGTATCTTGATTGAACTCAAAATCATCATTTTCAGCTATATTTGCTTCATTTTTTTCAACACTTTCATCTGGTATTTCGTTGATAAATCTTGATGGTAAAACATCCATCCAATCTCCGTGATATGCTCTTTTCATGGCAAAAGAAATGTAAGCTTGCTTCTTTGCTCTAGTAATCCCAACATATGCTAATCTTCTTTCTTCTTCCAAAGCAAAGTCACCTTTTTCTTCTAATGATTTCTGATGCGGAAATAAACCCTCTTCCCATCCCGGAAGAAAAACAACATCAAACTCCAAACCTTTTGCAGCGTGCATAGTCATTAAATTAATTTTTGCTCCTTCCCACTCCTGATCTATCGAAGTAGCTAAGGCAACATGTTCTAAAAAACTCTGCAAGTTATCATAATCTTGCATAGCTCTTAATAACTCTTTTAAATTTTCTAATCTATTCTCATTCTCTAAATCTTTTTTATTTTTTAACATTGCAGAGTAACCTGATTCATCTAATATTAATTTTAATAAATCAAAATGTTTCATGTTTGATGAGTCTTTACGCCATTTTTGCACCATGTTCATTAATTGGCCAAGAGCAATTTTTATTTTTGGCTTAAAACTGTTAGTTTCATTTAATTTATAAATGGAGTCTTCAAGGCATAATTTATTTTCATTTCCATAAGTATAAATTTGATTAAGCGTACTTTCACCAACTCCTCTTTTAGGCGAGCCTATAACTCTTTCTAAAGCTAAATCATCATATTTTTGATT
>MDTG01426328.1_pt1 | contig 16271 bp, 9 predicted proteins | sample 811421 | NCBI WGS metagenome assembly MDTG01 (sample SAMN05326645, study PRJNA326480) | marine metagenome | isolation source: seawater | place: Pacific Ocean: South East | collected 2011 | reverse complement strand
GGCGCGGGCAAGCCGCCGCGCACCCTGCTGACCACCAGCGCGGCGAGCGGCGCCAGGCCGGCCTCGACATCCTGTTTGAGCAGGATTTCCACCAGCCTTGCGAGCTTGTGGATGCGCTGCGGCGGCTCGACGCCCACGGCATCGGCCGCCTGGAGGGAGGTGATGGTTCTGCGCTCTCGGCGCGCCTGCTCCAGCAGTGCTCTCAGGCGCACCAGGGCGGCGTCGCGCGCGGGATTGGTCATCCGCTGCGGCGTCTCACTCCAGGCCGCAGTTGTTCTTTTCGAGTACCCGCTCGGCACGATAGCTGGAACGGACAAGCGGACCCGAGACGACCTCGAGGAAGCCCTTTTCGAGCCCGACCTCGCGGAATGCCCGGAACTGCTCGGGCGTCACGAACCGTTCGACGGGCAAGTGGTTGACCGTCGGCCGGAGATACTGACCGAAGGTGACGATGTCGACGCCGATTGCGCGGAGATCGTCCATGCACTCGATCACTTCATCGTCGGTCTCGCCGAGGCCCAGCATCAGGCTGGTCTTGGTGAGCACCTCCGGGCGATGCTTCTTTGCATACTCGAGCAGATCCAGAGTCTGCTCGTAACCGGCCCGCGGGTCGCGCACCGGGTGGGTCAGCCTGCGTACCGTTTCGACATTCTGGGCAAATACTTCGAGCCCTGAATCGACAACTGTCTCGATGCAGTCGTGGCGCCCCTGAAAATCGGGCGTCAGGGCCTCGACGGCGGTCTTCGGGTTCTCGCGCTTGATCGCCCGGATGCAGTCGGCGTAGTGCTGAGCGCCGCCGTCGGGCAGGTCGTCGCGGTCGACCGAAGTCAGGACTATGTACTTGAGGTCCATCAGGCGGACCGACTCGGCGGCGTTGGCCGGCTCGTCGGGATCCAGCCAGCCGCGCGGATTACCGGTATCCACCGAGCAGAACCGGCAGGCGCGCGTGCACACGTCGCCCATCAGCATGATGGTCGCGGTCCCGGCGCTCCAGCACTCGCCGATGTTCGGACACTTGGATTCCGAGCACACCGTCGCGAGCTTGTGCTTGTTGACGTTGGCCTTGACCTGCTCGTACTTGCCGCCCGATGGCAGCCGTACGCGCAGCCAGTCGGGCTTGCGCACGTGACCGCCGTCGTCGGTGCCGCGCCTGGCCTTGATGCCGTCGCGTATGGCGGTGAAACCCTGGGGCTTGCGCACCTTTTCGCCGCTCTTGACCGTGATCGGGATCGCGGCGGCTTCTGCTTGCTCGCTCATGGCGTACCGGTTGAATTCGAAACATCTCAATTGTAACGGAATCCCGTCCACGCCCCGTTGCCGGAATGGTCTGCACCGTCATCCCCGAAACGCCGCCGCAGGGCGGCGTTATCCGGGACCTCGACATGACCCCGCTACCGTGCTTCGTGCCCTTCGAAACAATCAAGCTGCGACAGACTCGAGTCCCAACGCCCGAGCAATGACCACCCCGGCCTGATCACCGTCGATCTTCGCGCGTGCCGACATCAGCCATCCCAGGACCGTCTCGGCGCCGCCGGGCGGCGCGGCAATCAGTGAACCGCTGATCCAGGGCCGGTATTGCAGGTCCGGGACAAGCTCGATGAACCAGCCAAGGCGCTCGACGGCGATCCAGAGGTTCGGCACCCTCGACCCTGCCGATATCGTCAAGGCTCGCTTCTCCCGTACCAGCGCGCTGAAATGCCGGCTCCAGCCGGCGGCTGGTGCGGGCCCGGCCAGCCCCAGTCCCGCTTCACCCTCCGCGGAAGTGAGAAATCCGGCCTCCAGCAGCAGGCGCTCGAGCTTGTCCGGACTCGCCCGGCGCCCCGCGAGACCGCCTGCATTCTGACGACTCGGCGCTGAATGAGGGGACGTGAAGACCGGGGCTTCGCGCGGGCGCCGCGGCCCGGACCGCACGGGCGGCTGCTCGAAGTTGCGCGTGCGACGTTCCTCTGCCGCGGCCTCGTCGAGGTAGCTGTGTCGCGGGGCGTGGATCAGCGCTTCGGCCAGCGGCGACGGCCGGGGCGTGTCCACCGCGTGCACCGCCACCTCGCCCTGCTCAAGGCGGCCCAGCAGCATCTGCAGGCCTTCCAGGTCCATGTAATCGTGCAGGCAGTCGGCCAGCGCCTGGTGCACCAGCGGATGATCGGGCACCTGGCGCGGGCCGCTGAGGTTTTCCAGGCAGGCCAGCTGGTCGGGGAAGACGCATGCAATCAGGTTCTCGGTCTGGCTGCGCTGGCGCTGGGCCGGCAAACGACCATCGAGATCGTTCTTGAGCAATACCAGCGCGTTGTTGGCGCACCAGCGAAAGCGCGTGACGAACAGCGGGGTATCGAGCAATGCCTGGGTCAGGACGTCGGCGACAGTGGCGGCACGCACGAAGCCGACGACCTCGGCCAGATCGAAGCGGCTGGTCACGCCCAGCGAGATCAGGATGCCGTCGTCGGTGGCGGCCGCCTGCAGCTCGAAATTGAACTGGCGGCAGAACCGCTTGCGAAGCGCCAGCCCCCAGGCCCTGTTGATGCGTGCGCCTGCAAACGTGTGCAGCACCACATGGCGATCTCCGCCCGGGTCGGAGAAGCGCTCGATCACCAGCCGATCGGCTGCCGGCAGCGCGCCCAGAACCTGTCTCGATTCGTCAAGCATCGCGGCGGCTTGCGGATGCAGGTCTCCGGAGCCCGCCTCGGCAATTGCAGCGAGCATCGCGCCGGCCATCTCGCGCGAGCGTCCTGGCCCTTCTCCGAACCAGAACGGCAGGTGTACCGGATCCTCGTCGGCCGGTTCAACGCGGACCTCCCCGGTCATCACCCGAAGGATCCGCCATGCGCGGCGCCCCAGCTGCACCACCTGACCGGGCGACGACTCGAACGCGAATTCCTCGTCGAGCGTACCGACCTTGTCACCCGTATCGCTGCGCACCACGTCGTATTCAAAGAATTCCGGGATCACGCCGGCGTTGGTCAGGACCAGTCTTTCGGCGGCCGGAAGCATCCTCCAGCAATTGTCGGCGTCGCGGGCTATCAGTCGGCTGGACTGCGCGGCGGGCATGTCGTCCGCCGGCCGTTCCAGCAACACCAGCAGCGCCTCCAGGCGATCGCGATCCAGCTCCCGGAAGGGCCACGCCGAGCGCGCAATGGCCAGCATTGCGTTCGCATCGGTCTCGCCGGCGGCAACCATGGCCGCGATGTGCTGCGCCAGCACATCGGCCGGGGACTCGGGAATTTCGCAGGCATCGATCTCGCCGGTCGCTAGCGCCTGGCGAAGCGCTTGCGATTCGACCAGCTGGTTGAGCGTGAGCGGAAACAGGTGCATGCACGGATGCCGACCGGGCCTGTGGCCGCTGCGTCCCGCGCGTTGGCGAACGAGGTTCACGGAGCCCGGCACACCCAGCTGGCAGACCCGGTCGACGTGGCCGAGGTCGAGTCCGAGCTCGAGCGATGCGCTGCTGACCAGTACGTGAAGCTCGCCGGCCTTGAAGCGCGCTTCGATGCTCTCGCGGTGCGACGTGTCGAGACTGCCGTGGTGCGCACCGACCTGCGCCGGCAGCCCGACTTCGGTCAGCAGATCGTCCAGCGCAGCTGCGGTCCGTTCGACCTGCGCGCGGGTCTGGCAGAACACCAGCAGCGAACCCGGCGACGGGTGGACGTCGCGGTTGCCGCCGCCCACGCTCCGCTCGTTGGGGTTGCCGCGGCGCCCTTCGGCCAGTGCCAGGGCAGCAATTCTCTCGTGGACCTGCTGCCAGTGCACGGAATTCGGAAAGGCCGACAGCGGCATCCGCGGCAGCTCGACGATCAGCTCCACCGTCCCCGGTCGATCCGGTTCGATGACGGCGCACTCGCCCGCCCCACCCAGGAATCGGGCCAGCATCGCGGTCGGGCGCGCGGTCGCCGACAGCCCTATGCGCTGCACCGGTCGTCGCGCGAGGCGATCCAGCCGCGCCAGGGAAAGCGCCAGGTGTGCGCCGCGCTTGGAGCCGACCAGCGCATGCACCTCGTCGACCACGACCGCTTCGACCGTTTTCAGAAGCCGCCTCCCGCCGGTGCTGCCCAGCAGCACGAACAGCGACTCGGGCGTTGTCGAAAGGATTTCCGGCGGGTTGCTGCGCTGCCTGGCGCGTTCGAGAGGCGTGGTGTCGCCGCAGCGGAGCGCAATTTCGACCGGATATCCTCGCAGAGAACCGGCGCAGTCGATGAGCGGCCTCAGATTGCAGGCCATGTCCCGCGCAAGCGCCTTGAGCGGGGCGATATGCAGCGCGCGAACCCCGCGGCCGGTCGCTTTCTCGGCCACAAGTCGTTCGGCAATCGGACGCCAGGCGGCCAGGCTCTTGCCCTGTCCGGTAGACGCCACAAGCAGCGCATTTTCGCGCCGGCGCAGCACCGGCCAGGCGGCGCGTTGAATGGCGGTCGGGCTGCCTACTGCGGCCTGGAACCAGCAGTCGAAGTCGGAAACGTGGTTGAACAGCGTCATGGCGGGAGGATGGCGGGGCCGATTCTCAAAACGTGAGAATACTAGTGCAACCGTAAGCGCAGGAAGCCGGAACGGGGTTCGGCGGTATTGATTTTCGCTGGGGTCCGGTGCTAGCATTCAAACAGTTGTTTGGAACCAATGTTTCAATCGAGTGTCCCAGTGGTGCTCGATGCCTTTTCCCGGGAGTTGCATGACCGATTCGACCCGCCAACGAATCCTGGACACCGCGGAGCAGTTGTTCGCCGACCAGGGTTTCCATGCCACGACGCTGCGACAGATCACGCGGGAAGCGCAGGTGAACCTGGCCGCCGTCAATTACCACCACGGATCCAAGGACGCATTGATCCTGGCGGTATTCCAGCGACGGCTGGACGAACTCAACAGCGAGCGGCTGGCGCGATTGCAGTCCGTGCTCGATGCGTCCGACCCGCCCGACCTGGAAAAGGTGCTGGGCGCGTTCATCTACCCGGCGCTGCTGCTCAGCACACAGAGCGCCGGCGACGGCGGTCGCTTCATGCGGCTATTGATGCGCGCCTGGGCCGAGAACGCCACCCAGCTGCACGGCACGATCGCCCGGCAATACTCCCACGTGATGCGCGCATTCGCCGATGCGGTCAGCCGCGCGCTGGGCACTTCGCCCGACAACCTTCGACAACAGCTGGATTTTCTTATCGGTGCGCTCACCTACACCATGGCCGAAACCACCGACGGCCAGGTGGAGGAGACCGCGCGTGCCCTGGTTCGCTTCGGTTGCGCCGGCCTGCGCGATTCCGCGCTTGCCCAGCCCCGACAGACTTCGCTCAAGGAGAACATCGCATGACCACCGTTGCCATCATCCTGGTACTTGTCCTGCCGCTGGTGCTCGCGTATTTCGCCGCGCCCGCCTGGCTGGCCGCACTGTTGACGGTCGCCGCCGCGGCCGGCGCATTCTGGGCCGCGCTGCATCCCGCGGTCGGCGTGCTTGCCGCCCTGATCGCGCTGCCGCTGACCGTCGCCGCCATCCCGCCGCTGCGTCGCACGCTGGTCACCAATCGGCTGTTCGACTGGTTCCGCAAGGTGCTGCCGGCAATGTCGGATACCGAGCGCGAAGCGCTGGAATCGGGTACCACCTGGTGGGACGCCGAGATCTTCTCGGGTCGACCGAAATGGAAGAACCTGATGAAGCACCCTGCACCCTCGCTGACCGACGAGGAACAGGCGTTTCTCGACGGACCGGTCGAGGAGCTTTGCCGGATGCTGGACGACTGGCGGATCTACAACGACCAGGACCTGCCCCCGGAGGTCTGGGAACATCTGAAGAAGCATCGCTTTTTCAGCATGATCATCCCGAAGCAGTACGGCGGACTCGATTTCTCGGCCCAGGGCAACGGCGCCGTGGTCACCAAGATCGCCACGCGCAATTCATCGGCCGCCACGACCGTCATGGTGCCCAATTCACTGGGCCCGGGCGAGTTGCTGCACAATTTCGGCACCGAAGCCCAGAAGAACTACTACCTGCCCCGGCTGGCTTCGGGCGAGGAAATCCCGTGCTTCGCGCTCACCTCGCCGCTGGCCGGCTCGGACGCGGCCTCCATGCCCGACAAGGGCATCGTCTGCAAGGGCACCCATAACGGCGAGGAAGTACTGGGGCTCAGGGTTTCCTGGGACAAGCGCTACATCACGCTGGCGCCCGTGGCGACGCTGGTCGGCCTGGCGTTCAAGGCATTCGATCCGGACGGCCTGCTGGGCGACAAGAAGGATCTCGGCATCACCTGCGCGCTGATCCCGGCCGACACACCGGGTGTCGAAAACGGCAAGCGGCATATTCCCGGCGGCGCGCCGTTCATGAACGGCCCGACCCGCGGCACCGACGTGTTCATCCCCATGGATTGGGTCATCGGCGGCCAGGAGCGGGTCGGCCAGGGCTGGATCATGCTGATGCACTGCCTGTCCGCCGGTCGCGCCATTTCGCTGCCGGCGCTGTCGGTGGCCTGCGGCAAGATGCTCAGCGCGGTCACCGGCGCCTACGCCCGGGTGCGCTACCAGTTCAAGCAGCCGATCGGCAATTTCGAAGGCGTACAGGAACCGCTCGCCCGCATCGCCGGCGAGACCTACCGCATGGACGCCGCCCACCGGATGACCCTGGTATCCCTGGACCAGGGCGAAAAGCCTGCGGTCCTGTCGGCCATTCTCAAGGCCAATCTCACCGAGGCCTACCGCAGGCTGACCATCGACGCCATGGACATCCACGGCGGCAAGGCCATCATCATGGGCCCGCGCAACTACCTCGGGCTGGTCTACCAGTCGGTGCCGGTGGCGATCACGGTAGAAGGCGCCAACATCCTGACCCGCTCGATGATCATCTTCGGCCAGGGCGCGATCCGCTGCCACCCGTGGCTGCTCAAGGAAATGACCGCGGCGACCAGCCAGGCACCCGACGCCCGGCGCAAGTTCGACCACGCGTTCTTCGGACACATGGGCTACACCATCAGCAACGGCGTGCGATCGCTGGTGCTCGGCCTCACCGGCGGTCGGATCAGCCACTCGCCGGTCTCGGGTCCGGTGGCGCGCCACTATCGGCGCATCAACCGGCTCAGCGCCAATTTCACGCTGGTCGCCGACACAACGCTGCTGATTCTCGGCGGCAAGTTCAAGTTTGCCGAGAAGCTCTCGGGCCGCTTTGCCGACGCGCTCAGCCACCTCTACATCGCCTCGGCCACGCTCAAGCGCTTCGAGGACGACGGGCGGCCTGAAGACGATCTGCCGCTGGTCGACTGGGGCGTCAACGACAGCCTTCACCGGGTCGAGGAAGCCCTGCACGGCGTACTGGCGAATTTCCCCGCCGGCGCGGTCGGCTGGCTGCTGAAACGCATCTGCTTCCCGTTCGGACGGGTGCACGCCGAATCCGACGATCGAACCGGCCACCGGATCGCGATGATGCTGATGAGCCACAACGCCACGCGCGACCGCCTGATCCACGGCATCTTCAAACCAACCGAAGGCGTCGGTGCGGCAGTCGCGCTGAAGGCGTTCGATGCAGTGCTGGCGGCCGAGGAAGCCGAACGCACCGTGGTCAACGGCATGAAACGCCAGCCGACGCCCGTCAACGTCGACCAGCTGGCAGCCGAAGCGGTCGAGGCAGGCCTGATCAACGAGGAACAGGCCAGGCTGCTGATCGAGGCGCAGCGCCTTTCGGCCGAACTCATTGCCGTCGACGAATTCGACCACGAGGCGATAACTCATTCCCAATTCGGCGAGGCCGAATCACCGCTGGCAAAGGCCAGTTGAATCTGAGGGCCCGGTTGCCGAAGTCGCGAAATTGAACGCTGGAGCTCTTTGCGAGACCAAACTGCGTAAATAGTGGATCGTGAATGGTCAATGGCCCCGAGTCGTGCTGATGGCCGCGCCTGCCATTTACCATTCACTATTCACCATTCACACCTTTCGCTGATTGAATGAGCGGCACCAAACCAGAATCCATCGAAAGACAACAAGGAACTCACCAACACCATGTCCAACAACAGATTCATCGTCAGAAAAGCAGCGGTGCTCGGCGCCGGCGTCATGGGCGCACAGATCGCGACGCACCTGACCGCCGCCGGCATTCCGGTACGACTGTTCGACCTCCCGGCGAAGGAAGGCGGACGCAATGACCTTGTCAAGGGTGCGATCGGCCGCCTGGCGAAGCTCAAGCCGCCGCCGCTGGCCGACAAGAACCTGGTCGAGTTCCTGGACGCTGCGAATTTCGACGACGATGCCGAAAAGCTCGCCGACTGCGACTTCATCATCGAAGCCGTGGCCGAGCGCATAGACATCAAGAAGTCGCTGTACGACAAGATCGAACAGCATATCCGGCCCGACGCCATCTTCGCGTCCAACACCTCGGGGTTGTCGATCACCGAACTGGCCAGCGTGCTGCCGGAAAAGAACCGGGCCCGCTTCTGCGGCGTGCATTTCTTCAACCCGCCGCGCTACATGCACCTGGTCGAGCTGATCCCGCACGCGGGCACCGACCCCGGCGTCATGGACCAGCTCGAAGTCTTCCTCACCCAGACGCTGGGCAAGGGCGTGGTGCGTGCACGCGACACGGTCAACTTCATCGCCAACCGGGTCGGCGTGTTTTCGATGATCTCGACCGTGCACCACGCCAGGCGCCTGGGCCTTGGCTTCGACACCGTCGATGCGCTGACCGGACCCGGTATCGGCCGGCCGAAGTCGGCCACATTCAGGCTCGCGGATGTCGTCGGCCTGGACACGATGGCCAACGTCATCAACACGATGGAGACGAAGCTCACCGACGATCCATGGCACCCCTATTACCAGGCACCGGACTGGATGCGCAGCCTGATCGAGGCCGGTGCACTGGGCCAGAAGTCCGGCGCCGGTGTCTTTCGCAAGGAAGGCAAGGCAATCCGCGTGCTCGACCCGGAAGCGGGTGAGTACCGCGACACGGATTACAGCGTCGACGACGAGGTCAAGCAGGTGCTGGGCATTCGCGACCCGGCCGAGAAAATGGCCGCGCTGGCGGCTTCCGACCGGCCCGAACTCGAGTTCCTATGGGCGATTCACCGCGACCTGTTCCAGTATTGCGCCGTCCACCTGGCCGAAATCGCCGAATCGGCGCGCGAGATCGACCTGGCCATGCAGTGGGGCTACGGGTGGAAACAGGGGCCGTTCGAGATCTGGCAGGCCGCAGGATGGCGCGACGTTGCCGCGCTGATCCGGCGCGATATCGAAAACGGAAAGGCGCTGGCAGACGCCGCCCTGCCCGGCTGGGTCGACGAAGTCTCGGCGGCGCATTCCGAGAACGGCTCGGTCACCGGCGACGGCGGCACATCGCCGCGGCCCGACCTGGCCGTCTACGACCGCCAGCTACAGCCGCCGCGCCTGGTTGGCGAGCGCACCGACAGCGGCACCACGGTCTCCGACCTGCCGGGCGCGCGACTTTGGACGCTGGAAGACGACATCCTGATCGTTTCCCACAAGTCGAAGATGAACGTCATCGATACCGGCGTCATCGACGGCCTGAACGAAGCCATCGACCGCGCCGAGAAGGAATTCGCCGGCATCGTGATCTGGCAGTCCCACGGCCCGTTCTCGGCCGGCGCCAACCTCAAGGCCGCCATGGAATGGGTGGAGAACGGCGAGTTCGACAAGGTCGAGAAACTGGTCGCCGACTTCCAGCAGGCCAACCTGCGGCTTCGCTACGCGGCAGTGCCCAGCGTTGCCGCCGTCCGCGGACTGGCGCTGGGCGGCGGGCTGGAACTGGCCATGCACACAAGCCGGATCGTCGCGCACCTGGAAAGCTACATGGGCCTGGTCGAGGCCGGCGTCGGCCTGCTGCCGGCCGGCGGCGGGCTGGGCACGCTGGCGTTCAGGATTCACGACCAGACGAAGGCCGGCGACAGCTATCCGCTGCTGGAGAAGCGGTTCAAGCAGGTCGCGATGGGCCAGGTATCCGGTTCTGCGATGGAGGCCCGCGAGATGGGCTACCTGGCCGAATCCGACGCCATCGTCATGCACGAGCACGAGCTGCTGCACGCCGCACACGGCGAGATCCGGGGCATGAATGCCGCCGGCTACCGCGCCCCCCTGCCCGGCCGCCGCATCCCGGCCGCCGGCGATGTCGGCGTCGCGACGCTCAAGATGCTGCTGGCCAACATGTACGAAGGCCACTTCATCAGCGATCACGACAACGAGATCAGCGCGCGCATCGCCGACACGCTGTGCGGCGGCGCGATCGACAGATATACCAATGTCGACGAGAACTGGCTGTACGCGCTGGAGCGCAAGCACTTCGTCGAGCTTGCGAAGATGAAGCCGACGCAGGAGCGGATCGTCCATATGCTGAAGACCGGCAAACCACTCCGGAATTGATGTCTGGCTACTGCGCGAGCGGTGGTCGGCGTCCGGCGGTGCTCGGAATCCTCATGTACAGCCTACGTACACTGCGGATCCTGCGCTCCGGCGGCCACCGACCACCACTCGCTCGCTACGCCAGCCTAACAATCCCGACTACTTTTCAAGTGAATCAGTGATTTACAGACAGGATTTCAATCATGAGTGATGCATATATTGTCTCTGCGGTCCGCACGCCTGTGGCCAAAGCCTTCAAGGGCGGCTTCCGCAATACCCGGCCCGACGATCTTCTTGCGCATGTCATCCGCGAAGCAATGAAAGAGGTTCCGGAAATCGACGGCGCCATGGTCGAGGACGTGATCGTCGGTTGCGCGATGCCCGAGGCCGAGCAAGGCATGAACGTCGCGCGCATCGGCGCGCTGCTGGCCGGGCTTCCGGACACGGTGCCCGGCGTGACGGTCAACCGGTTCTGCTCGTCCGGGCTCCAGACCGTGGCCATGGCCGCCGACCGGATCCGCCTCGGCGAAGCGGACGTGATGATCGCCGGCGGTACAGAGACCATGACGATGGTGCCGATGATGGGCCACAAGGTGGCGATGAATCCGAAGGTGTTCGAGGACGACAACATCGCGATCGCCTACGGCATGGGCATCACCGCCGAAAAGGTCTCGGAGAAGTACAGTGTCTCGCGCGAAGATCAGGACCAGTTCGGCTACGAGAGCCACCAGAAGGCGATCAAGGCGATCGACAACGGCGAGTTCACCGAGATTCGCCCGTATACCGTCGTCAGCCACCAGCCCGACTTCCAGTCAGGCGCAATTCGTGAAATCGAGACCGTCATCGACACCGACGAAGGCCCGCGCCGAGACACCACCCCGGAAGCCCTGGCCAAGCTGCGCACCGTGTTCCGAGCCGACGGCACCGTCACGGCCGCAACCAGTTCTCAGATGTCCGACGGCGCCGGCGCGCTGATCCTGGTCTCGGAAAAGATCCTGAAGAAATACAACCTGACCCCGCTGGCCGTGTTCCGCGGCTTCTCGGTCGCCGGCGTGCCGCCGGAAATCATGGGCATAGGCCCGATCGCCGCGATCCCGAAGGTGCTGGAACAGACCGGCATCTCGAAGAACGACCTCGACTGGATCGAACTCAACGAAGCCTTCGCCGCCCAGGCGCTGGCCGTCATCCGCACCACCGAACTCGATCCGGACAAGGTCAACCCGCTGGGCGGCGCGATCGCGCTGGGTCACCCGCTGGGCGCCACCGGCGCGGTGCTCTCGGCCAAGCTGATACATGGTCTGAGAAGACGCAAGCAGAAATACGGCATGGTCACCATGTGTATCGGCACCGGCATGGGCGCGGCCGGAATCTTCGAGGCGCTGTAGATCAACTCGATGGAACGCAACAGGTGAAAGTGCTTACTGCGCGGCGGCCGCCCGGCCGCCGCCAAACTTGTCGATCAGCTCGTCAATGGCCGTGAGCCAGGCCGGGTCCACGGCGGCCGCCTGCCGGTAGATCGACCTCGCCTGGCGTGCGTGTTCCAGCGCTTGTTCCGGGAACCCGCGGGCGTCAAGCACGATGGCCAGCGCCTCGTGGGCCTTGCCGATTCTCGGATGACCTGGCTCGTAGCCGTTCTGCGCCACGCTCAGCGCGGTGCGTGCGTTGTCTTCGGCAAGTTCGAATTCGCCCGCAATCGTCTGGAGCCGCGCCAGGTTGAACAACGCCGTCGCGGTCTGGGGATGTGCCTCGCCCAGCGTGGCGCGCCTGATTTCGACCGACCGCTGCATCGCGTCGGTGGCGTCCTCGAGCCGGTCCATGCCGTAGTACATCAAGGCCATGTTGTTGAGCACGATTGCGTAACTCGGGTGCATCTCGCCGGTCGCTTCGCGCTGTATTTCCAGCGTACGCTCGAATGCCTCCAGCGCTTCTTCCGACCGACCCAGGCCGTCGCGCGCCGTCGCCACGCTTGACCAGATCGCGGCCAGCGTCTCTGCACTGACCGAGTCGACACCGTCGGCGCTATCCAGCGCGCGCAGCGCGAGTCGCTCGCTTTGCTCATTTTCGCCGGCGTCGATCAGCATCGCGGCCCAGTTGGCCAGCACGTTGACGCGAAGAACCCGGGCACGCTCGTCGTCGCGGTCTTCAAGCAACTCTATCGCACGCTCGAAATGCCGTCTGCCGGCGTCGAAATCGCTTTCCCACCACGCGACGATGCCCAGCCCGTCGTGCACTTCGGCCAAATCGACGCGCGATCCTGCCTGTTGGCGAAGCGCGAGGGCCAGTTCCAGCTGCTCGCGTGCCGGCTGGACTTCGCCGAGATTCTGAAGCGCATAGCCGATCGCATAGCGCATTTCGGCTTCCAGCAGCGGCTGGCCTTCGAAGCGCTGACCAAGGCCGGGCACGGCCTGCTTCAGGGCGCCGGCCAGGGTCGGTGCATCGGCGTTCTCGAACGGATCGGCGCGCTGGATCATCTCGACCAGGAAGGCGCGCGCCGATTCGGCCCGAGCCGCCTCTTCCCGGGCCCGCTCGCGTTGTGTCTCAACGATCACGAGCGCACCGGCCAGCAGAGCGAACGCGGCCACGGTAACGGCGAAGCCGACCCGGTGCCTGCCTATGAACCGGGAGGCCCGGTAAACTCTCGACGCGCCGCGCGCCCTTACGGGTTGGCCGGACAGGTGCCGCTCCAGGTCCTGCGCCAGTCCGAGCGCCGACGCGTAGCGGTCTGTCGGATCGACGCGCATGGCGGTCATCACGATCCGGTCGATGTCCCCGCGCAGCCTGCGTCGCAATCCCCCGGCCTCGCCCAGCCCGGAAGGCGGCGAGGTCATGCGTCGCATGACCATTTCGCTCGGGTCGGCAGGAATCGTGTTGCAGACCGTGTTTTCCATCTCCGCCGGGCTAAGGCCGGCGATCTTGTGAGGACGCGTCCCGGTCAGCAGCTCGTAGAGCAGAACGCCCAGCGAGTAGACATCGCTGGTGACATCCACCGGAGCGCCGCGCAGCTGCTCGGGGCTGGCGTATTCCGGCGTCATCAGTGCGCTGCCCTGGCGCGTCTCGGGCAGGTCCACGGAAATTCCGCCGGACGCCAGCACCTTGGCGATCCCGAAGTCGATGAGCTTGGGTTCGCCGTCGTCGCTGACCATCACGTTGCCGGCCTTGATGTCGCGGTGTACAACGCCGTGCCTGTGGGCCACTTCCAGCGCCACGCAGACCTTCTGGAACAGTTCGAGCCTGGCCGGAAGGTCCAGCGCGTGATGATTGCAGTAGTGCGTGATCGGCTGGCCTTGAACCAACTCCATGACGACGTAGGGCGTACCGTCTTCGCGCTTGCCCCCGTCGATGATTCGGGCGATTCCGGGGTGCTCGAGGGCCGCCAGGATTCTGCGCTCGGCATCGAATCGACCGGCGGTCGAATCATCGAGATGCGCCCCGTCGAACAATTTGACCGCGACGTCCTGGTCGTAAACGCCGTCGGTACGCCGGGCGCGAAAGACCCGGCTCATGCCGCCGACCGCAATCTGCTCGACCAATGCCCAGGGGCCCAGCCGGTCGCCAGACCTCCCGCGCAGCGCCGTGGCCTGGATGCTTCCCTCCAGAAAACCCGCACTGCTGCGCTCGGCGCCGATCAGTTGCCGAACCCGCTCGAGCACAGCGGGTCGCCCCTGGAGACGATTGATCAGCCACTCGTCCCGGCCGGGATCCGGTCGGTCCAGGTATTCGGAAAACACCCGGAGCGCGGCGGCCTCCGGATCATCCGGCAGCCTCGTTGCGTCGGGGTTTGCGCCTTGATTTGCCTTCTCGCTCACGGGTCCCGGTCCGGATTCAGCTGCAGGTACAGCCACGCACGCGCGGCGCGCCAGTAGCGATTGACGGTGGCGACCGATATTTCCATGGCCGCGGCGGTTTCCTCGATGTTCAGACCGCCGAAATAGCGCAGCTCGACGACCCGCGCCTGCTCCGGATTCAGCGCTTCAAGGCGCTCCATGGCCTGATCCAGCGCCAGTAGATCGACGGTGTCCTCCTCGCCATGGCCGGATTGCAGCAGCACCGCGTCGCCGGCATCGCCCCGACGCTTCGCCGCACTGCGCCGACGCCCGCTGTCGACCAGGATCTGGCGCATGATCCGCGCGGACACGGCAATGAAGTGGACGCGATCGTGCCAGGAGACCTGCTCGCCCTGCACCAGTTTCATGTAGGTCTCGTGCACCAGCGCGGTCGGCTGAAGCGTGTGACCGGCGCGCTCGCCGGAAAACCTGGCCTGGGCCAGCTGCTTGAGCTCGGCGTAGACGCGTTCCACCAGTTCTTCGCGCGCGCGCTCGTCGCCGCCGGACCAGCGACGAAGAACGGTGGTGAGCTCTCCGTGTTGTTCGGACAAGATTTCCGGGCCGACGGCCCGCCCCTTTTTTCGGATGCGATACCGCAGTGTAGTCAGGCGTGCACGGCGCGGCAAGTCGGCCGAATGGACCGGTGCGACGCAAGAATGATACGAAATCGATCGGCAATGCGCTTCTGGAGGTATCGGACATAGTCGAGGAGCATTGCCCGTGAGTGAAACATCGATACATGGCCGACCCCCGGCGCGCCCCGTTGCAGTGCTTCTGGGCCTCCTGGTCTTCGCGGGCTGCATGACACCGGCGGGGGCCCAGGTCGAGCGCATCAGCGTCGCGGACGACGGCGCCCAGGCCGGTGCCGACAGCTACCAGGCCGCGATTTCCGACGACGGCAGCATCGTCGCGTTCCGGTCCAACGCATCGAACCTGGTCGCCGGCGACACGAACCAGTGGTCGGATATCTTCGTCAGGGATCTCGGCGCCGGAACGACAGTCATTGCCAGCCGGCAGCCCGACGGCTCGGAATCGGTGAATTTCAGCCAGCGTCCATCGCTGTCGGGCGACGGACGCTACGTGGTGTTCGAGACCCCTGATGAAAACGCGACCATTCTGTCGACCGGAATCTACGACCGCGTGCTGGACACCAACAGCTACCTGCTTTTCCTTCAGAATTCCGGCGGCAATCCGTCCTTTCCCAGGCAGGCCCGGCTGGAACCGGTACTGTCCGGTGATGGCGCAATCCTCGCATTGCGCTCGCGCGGCGAGTTCCAGAGCGTGTCCCCGCCGGCTGCCGCGCCGCCCGACGACGACAACAACTTCGCCCACGATGTCTTCGTCTACGCATGGGCCGCGTCGCCGGTCGAGCCGATCCGTCGCGTCAGCCGACTGACGGGCGGCGACGAACTGGACGCCGACAGCCGGCGCCCCGCATTGAGTCACGACGGGTCCCGGGTCGCGTTCATGACCTACTCCGACCTGCTCTCCAATGACACCAACAGCCGCCCGGACATCGTGATCAAGGACGCCACGAGCCTGGCGGGGGTGCTGGAGCTTGTCAGCATCACGCCCGGCGGACAGTCCGGCAACGGCGCAAGCTTCAACCCGGCGGTCTCGGCCGACGCCATGGTCGTCGCGTTCCGGTCGGAGGCCAGCGACCTGGTCGCCGACGACGACAACGCGAGATGGGACATCTTCGTGCGCGATCGGATGGCCGCCACGACCACGCGCGTCAGCGTCGCCTCGGACGGCACGCAGGCCGATCACCACAGCAGCGAAGCCTCGATTTCCGACGACGGGCGCTTTGTCGCCTTCCGCTCGCTGGCTTCGAACCTGGTCGACGGAGACGCCAACAGCCGGGCCGATATCTTCGTCCACGATCGCACGACCGGACAGACGGTCCGCGTCGGCCAGCCCGCCGTCGGCGAGTCCGACGGCCACAGCGCCGCGCCGGCCATCTCCGGGAACGGCGCGTGGATCGTGTTCGAGTCGGATGCGACCAACCTCGTGCCGGGCGACGACAACGGTGCGCGCGACATCTTCCGGGCACCCAATCCGCTGTTCGGCACGCCGCGTGGAGGACTTTGAAATGAAGGCCGTACACCTGCTCGCAATCTTCCCGCTTCTCGCGCTGACGTCCACCGCCCT
>MDTG01426033.1_pt1 | contig 16272 bp, 9 predicted proteins | sample 811421 | NCBI WGS metagenome assembly MDTG01 (sample SAMN05326645, study PRJNA326480) | marine metagenome | isolation source: seawater | place: Pacific Ocean: South East | collected 2011 | reverse complement strand
TTTAAAGAGCACAGGTTTGTTATTGTAGGTTCCAAAGGTATGATTCATTTTGAAGATTCAAAAGACTCTAAGCCATTACTTTTTTATAATAAGAGGGTAGAGTTTAAGGGGAATTTGCCTATTGCTGACTCTGGCAGTTCAGAAAAAATAAATTATAATTTTGAATTTCCCTTGAAATTGCAATTGAAATACTTTTTAGAGCATTTAGATGGGAAAAGAATTAAAATAGCTGATGGTAATAGTGCAATAAAAGTAATGGATATTTTGGAGAAATCAAGTAAAGATTTAATGAGGAATTAGTAATGTCTGAAATCTTTTTTATACATGAATCTAGTTATGTTGATGAAAATGTTAGCATAGGTGAAAATACAAAAGTGTGGCATTTTTCGCATATACAAAATGGGGCTTCAATAGGGCATGGGTGCACTATCGGGCAAAATGTAAATATTGCAAGCAATGTCAAGATTGGGAATTATGTTAAAATTCAAAATAATGTTTCAGTCTATGAAGGAGTGGAGTTAGAAGATTATGTCTTTTGTGGGCCCTCAATGGTCTTTACAAATATCAATGTACCAAGATCTGAATTTCCACAAAGGGGAACAAAGTATTATAAAAAAACAATTATAAAAAAATCAGCTTCATTGGGAGCAAACTGCACAATAGTATGCGGAAATACGGTTGGTAGTTATGCCCTAGTTGGTGCTGGAGCAGTTATTACTAATGATATTCCAAATTATGCTTTGGTTGTTGGTAATCCAGGAAGAGTGGTTGGTTGGGTTGATAATAAAGGTTCTAAGCTTATTTTTGATGATGAAGGATACAGTTCATGTGGAAAGTATTTACTAAAAAAAGATAATGTAACTCGATTATAATAATATAGAATTATTGGGAGTGATTGAGTAGCTGGTGCTTTCCACGGCCTTCAAAGCCGATGTCTCAAATTAATTTTGAGAGCTGGGTTCGATTCCCAGGCATTCCCGCTATCATTCTGTTATTTATTTATAATAAGTTCATATCTATATTTGTTACCCCACTGCTTTCGCGTGTTTAAAAAAAGTTAAATATTATTTTTTATTTGTCGTATATTTAGTAAATATATTTTAAAAATTATTAAATATTTATAAATAAGAGGTAAAAATGTTATTGCGGGCTTTAATAATATTATGTATTCAGGGAATGCTATTTTCTCAAAGTAGTGCCGACATTAATAGACTCAAAAAAGAGGCAAAAAAACTAGGTGTAACAGATTCTCAAATTAATGAGGCTATTAGGAGTCAAAGTCAAAATAATAATTTAAATTTGAATCAAATCAATAAAAATGAAGCTGTTGATGCTTCATTTAAAAACAAATCAGATGTAGAAAATATCAAAATAAAAATTGATGAACTAAATGAAAAAAATGTTTCTGTTAACTCTGGAAATAATCAATTTTCTAGTGGACAAGATTCATTCGAAGATTCTAAAAAAATTATTGATGAGAGCAATGAAGATTTCCCACCAATTGTTGATAAAAGATCTGGTATAACAAATATCAAAGGTGAATTAAAACATTTTGGATATAATATCTTTTTCAACAATCCAGAACTCTTCCAAGACTCGCAAGATCTTTTTGTTGATCCTAGCCATGTAATTGGCCCTGGAGATGAGATTATCATTATGCTTTGGGGAGACATTGAAATTAACTCGCCCTATGTGGTCTCTAAGGATGGTTATGTATTTATTGAAAATATTGGTCAAGTATTTGTAAACGGGCTAACATTATCTAGGTTGGAGAAAAAATTATTCAACTTATTAAAAAAAGTATACTCTACGCTTGATTCTTCCTCAGGAAATGCTACGACTTATTTAGACGTAAGTTTAGGGACCCTTACTTTGAGGCCAATAAGAATTCATGCCGTAGGCGAAATTAACAACCCTGGTGCGTATAACCTGAAACAATCTTCTACGCTTTTTACTTCTTTGTTTTATTTTAAAGGCCCATCAGAAATTGGCACCATGAGAAAAATTAAGTTAATAAGGAAAGGGAGTGTTAAAGCAACCATTGATTTTTATGATTACCTGATAAATGGCCAAAGAAAAAATGATATAAAAATAATGACGGATGACGTTGTATTCATTGGGCCTAAGGGTCCAGTAGTTTCTGCTTTTGGCGAGATAAATAGGCCTGCAAAATATGAGCTTAAGCCCAATGAAAGTTTAAAAGATTTAATAAAAATGGCAGGTGGTCTAAAATCTTCTACCTATACAAAAAGAGTAAAAATTAATAGAATTGTACCTGGCCCTGATAGAGATGTTATAAATGCAGATAGGGTTATAATTGATATTTCAATTGACGATATAACCTCTTCAGATGAAAGTTTTAAACTTGTAGATGGCGATGAGCTGGAATTTTTTAAAATAAGCGATCTTGTACAAAACACAGTAAACATAAGCGGAGAAGTTCTAAGGCCAGGTGCTTATGAGTTAGATAAAGAAATGAGAATATCAAGTTTAATTAAGAAAGCAGGTGGGTTGACAAAGTTTGCTTATAAAAAAAGAGCTGATGTTTTTAGGAGCGATGTGGATTTAATTGAAACATTAGTCACAGTAGATATAGATGATGCTCTAAATGGGAACGATTCAGAAGATATATATTTAAATGAAGGTGATTTGGTCAAAATTTACAGTACTGCTTCAATGAAATATATAACTGATGTAAGAATTGAAGGTCATGTCCTTTCGCCCGGAAGTAAACCATTTAGAAATAATATGAAAGTTGAGGATCTTGTATTTTTAGGGGGAGGTTTTGAAAATGACAATCATTTATTAAATACTTATTTGTCAAGGGCAACTTTATCTTCTATAAATACGATTGACTTGACTCGAGATATAACATATTTTAATCTTGATTCTGTTTTGAGTGGCAATGGTATTGCTAAAAAAAGTATAAAAATGGGCGATATTATAAGAATTTATTCAATAAGTGAAATTCTTGGTGACAGAGATCAAACAGTATCTATTTCAGGTCATGTAAAATTCCCTGGTAAGTATCCTCTTTATAATGGTTTGACATTGTCTAAAATCATTAGTCTGGCTGGTGACTATGAAGATAAAGAGTTTTTAAAGGATTTGTTCGTTGATAGAGCTGATATTGTGAGGAGAATTGATGGAACTAATGATAAAGAAATAATTACTTTCAACCTTAAAAATTATGTTACAAATGGTATTGAGAAAGATATGATTTTAAAGAATGGAGATGAAATTAGAATCTATAAGTATAACTTTTTTGATGATAAAAAAGAGGTCAATATTCAAGGTTCAATCAACTCTCCAGGATCTTATGAACTGAAAGAGAATATGACTCTTTTTGATCTAATAATTGAAGCAGGTGGTATACCTGTTGACGTATATAGTTCTCGAGTAGAGATTGCCTCTACAAATCGTAGAAAATCTTTTGAGGATAATTATGTAAATATCAAATCATTTGATCTTTTAAACGATAAAAGAATATATAGTGGCCAGTCTGATATTAAAGATAATTTTATTTTAAAACCCTATGATGCAGTTACAATCAGGCCAAGTCCACTATTCTCTGCTGCTAAACAAGTTAGTGTTTTGGGTTATGTTTATTATCCAGGGAATTATACAATCCTATCATCAAAAGATAAGTTATCTGATCTAATAAGGAGAGCAGGAGGTCTAACACCTGAAGCTTACCCTAGAGGATCCAGATTCATCAGAAATTCTGAAGAAATAAAAATAAATTTTGAGAAGATTCTTAACTCTCCTAGAGTAAAAGATAATTTTTTTGTTATGGAAGGTGATAGCATAATAATTGGAAGTAAACCTAATCTAGTCAAAGTTGTTGGTGCGGTAAACTCACCAGGAAATTATCAGTATAAAAAGGCTTTACGCATGAACGACTATATTGAATTGGCTGGAGGCTTTACAACAGATGCTCGAAGAGGTGGGACATTTGTTCAGCATGCAGATGGTTCGTCTTTGAAACGAAATTTATTCAAATTTTCTCCCAGAGTTTATGACGGATCAACAATTACAGTTCCAACTAAAGAGGAGGTTGAACCATTTAGTTTAACTGAATATGTAACCAACTTAACAGCTATTTGGGCAGATATAACTCAGGCTCTTTTAATAATTTCCGCGCTAAGGTAATGACTTTTACAGAATTTCAATCTATTTTTTATGAGGGTCTAGGTGTTGAAAGACCGTCAGACATAGCAAGAGAGTTAGATGTAAGTCCGCAAGTAATAAATAACTGGAAATCTAGAGATTTTGTTCCACCCAAGTATGTAGATATCCTAAAAGCGAAAATACAAAAAAGTAAAAACCGATCTGAACTTCCTTTGGACGAAAATTCTTATGATTCAGTACAGTCTTTGAATGAGATGCTTTTATACATTACTTCATTGGCAAAAAACAATTTTATTATGATTTTGTTACTGCCAATTATTTTCTTCTCAGTGTTTTACATTGAAGCTAGATTTTTTCTGAGCCCCATATATGAATCGAAAGCTAAACTAGTCCCTATTTCAGAAAACGCGTCTTCGAGCGTTGGTGGATTGGCATCTCAATTTGGAATTACAATTAAAGAAGAAAAAGTAACTGGGTTATCATCGACAATTATGTACCCAGATGTTCTAATGAGTAGAACATTGGCCCGAAGGTTAATTTCAAAAAAAATAAACACGAATGCTTATGGCGATTCTGTCAAGCTTCAGTATATCTTTAGTCCAATAAAAGATTATACTTTAAAAAATGCACATAGGGATTCTGAAATTAATGCAGTAAATAAAATGTTAAAAAGTATTAGAGTAGTAGGAGATGTAAATACACCTTTAATGACAATTTATGTTGCTGGTTTTGAACCTGTTTTTACAACAGATCTCTGTAGTATGTTAATTGATGAGTTCCAAAAACTAATATCTGAATTTAATTTAAAACAAGTTGTAGAGAAAAAATTTCATCTTGAGGAGAGGATTATTGAGATAGGTAACAGTTTAGATAACGCAGAGGAAAATTTAAGGAAGTATATTGAAAGAAATAGAAATATTATTTCTTCCCCTTCATTAATTTTGGAGCAAGAGAGACTAAACAGAGAGGCTGAAGTATTAAAACAAATGTATGTGACCATTAAAACACAGTATGAAATGGCTCAAATAGAGGAAATCGATAGAAAAGGGTTGATGCAAATATTGGACCCACCAGAACTCATTGGAAAAGTTTTCCCAAATATTAATAAAAGGGCGATACTAGGTTATTTTGTTGGATTAGTTCTAAGTATTGCTCTGATCTTCGTTAAGGATTGGTACAAGAGAAATAAGGTTTTTCTAAAACTCCTAAATTTCAAAAAAAATGTAAAAAATATAGACTTATAAAAAATTATTATACTAAATTTAATCAGACTAATTTGTATAGTATAATTAAGAACACTAACTTTTTAAACAACTTCGGAGAAACATAGAAATGTTATTTAAAATCATTATATCAATCTTAATTGCTTTTTCATCACCTATTTTAGCACAAGATGATTTCACAGATTCAGATGATAATACGCAAAATATTGTAACAATTACAGGCGTTATTACTGACGCTTCCACCGGTAATCCCATAGCAGGAGCTAATGTTATAGTTGACGACACTGATCTAGGGAGCGCTGCGGATCAAGACGGTGTTTACACTATAGAAGGTGTTGAATCTGGTGCTAGTGTGACCGCAACAGCTATTGGATATGATGATCTGAGTATCTTTGCTGATCAAGAAAAATTAGATTTTGCTCTAGAACCTTCAGTAGTAGAAATGACTGAGCTTGAAGTTTTGGCTTCACGTGCCTCTGAAAAAACAGCAGTTGCATACACTGATGTATCAAAAGAGGAAATAGCACTTAGATTAGGCTCTCAAGACATTCCATTAGCAATGAATTTGGTCCCAAGCGTATATGCTACAAATCAAGGTGGTGGCGCAGGTGATGCTAGAATTAATGTCAGGGGATTCAATCAAAGAAATGTTGCAATCATGATTAACGGTATTCCAGTAAATGATATGGAAAATGGTTGGGTTTTTTGGTCAAACTGGGATGGTGTTGCAGATGTAACTAGTTCTATTCAAATGCAAAAAGGTCTTAGCGCCCAAAATCTAGCAACCCCTTCTATAGGTGGAAGCATGAACATAGTAACTGATGCTGCATCATTAGATAGAGGTGGTAGATTTAAACAAGAGGTTGGTGCATGGGGATTCCTCAAGTCCACATTGAGCTACAACACTGGACTCATTATGGATAATAAACTTGCATTAAGTGCAGCAATAGTCAGAAAAACAGGTGATGGATACTACAATGGTACTTGGACAGACGCTTGGGCATATTTTTTTGGAGGAACATATAACTTAAATGAAAGTCACAAGTTTCAATTTTACGCACTTGGAGCGCCACAAAGACACGGACAGAACCTTTACAGACAAAATATAGGAGTTTATGATAAAGCATTTGCCGAGTCTATTGACTCCTACAGCCAGGATGCATTAGATAACGTTGAAGAAGCAGGTAGAGATTATAGTCAGACATCTAGTTCTGTTAGTGATGAAGCAGCAGCTTTACTTGGCGATCAGCAGTTTGAGATGTACACAGAATACACAGGTGCTAGACATGAAGATAATTTAATTAACGAAAGGGAGAACTTTTTTCACAAACCTCAAGTAGCTTTAAATCATTACTTTAATATTAATGATAAAACCAATTTAATTAGTTCCTTGTATTGGTCTGGTGGAATGGGTGGTGGTACTGGAACATACGGTAGTATGAACTGGGACTATACAACTTTTTCTAGAAGGGTTAATTACGATTCTACAATACTAGAGAATGATTCTCTAGGTGCATCATCTGGCATACTAAGGAATAGTAATAATAGACAAACAACAGTTGGACTTTTATCCAAACTTAACTACGATGTTTCAGATAATCTAAAAACTCAAGTAGGATTGGACTACAGATCGGCTAGAATTTATCATGTGAAGACTATTCGCGACTTATTGGGTGGAGATTACTACGTCACATCTGATAGTGAATTTGATGTTGACAATGGTCAAGGCGGTTTGGGAGATCCAATAGATTATAATTTCACTAACTATGTAAATTGGCTTGGTTTATTTGGTCAGGCAGAATATAGTATCGATGCGATAACTTCTTTTCTAATGGCCGGTGTAACTACAGTTAAATATACGCACTGGAACCATTTCTTAGATGCCAGTAATTACGATTATAGTTATGTTCAGAGTAAAGATGCTACTGGATTAGATTTTGTTGAGGGCTTAGGAGATGCTACGGGAGGACACGCTAATGATTTATATATAGAAGCTGACCCTATCTCGACTTTCCAAGTTAAAGGTGGTGTTCTATATGACCTTGGTAATGCTTTGAGCTTCCTAAATTCAATACCTGTGGTTGGTAAGGTTTACGATAACTCCAGTGTTTGGTTCAATTTTGGATTAATTGATAAGGCCCCCATATTTGATCAGGTAATCCAAGATTGGGATGGTAAAATGTCTACTGATCCAAAAAATGAAAAATTTACTGCTTTTGAATTTGGTTTAAACGCAAGCTCTAATGACGGATTACTTGCTGGTAAATTAAATTTATATAGCACAACTTGGAGTGATCGTATTGCTACTAGATATGTTCAGAATGAAGATGGAGATGATGATATCGTTTATTTAACAGGAATAAATCAAGCTCATCTCGGTGTTGAGACAGAATTTGCTGCTCAGATTAACGAGACGTTCAGATTAGACATTGGTGCTTCTCTGGGAAACTGGAAATATACTGAGGATGCAACTGGTACTTATAGAGGCAGTGATGGTAGTGACCAGAGTTACAGTTATGCTCTTGATGGCTTAAAAGTTGGAGATATGCCACAATTTAGTCTAAATTTTGGTCTTACAGCTTCGCCGGTCGAAGGCTCTGCTGTTCAACTTACCTACAGGCATTACGATTTATTTTTTGCTGACTGGTCACCAACATCAAGAGAGTTTACAGATGTATCTGATGCAGATAGAAACCAGCCATTTAGAATTCCTTCATATGGTATTGTAGATCTTAATGCATCTTATGACTTACCTTTTGACCTTAGAGGAGCAAAAGCTAAAGTGGTATTTAATGTAAGAAATTTACTTGATGAGGTTTATATTCAGGATGCTTTAGACAATAGCAGATATAATGCTTATCCATTCAGAGTAAATAATCATTCTGCCAATGCAGCTGAGGTTTATTTAGGCATGCCTACCTCTTACAACCTTGGACTATCTATTCAATTTTAAGTAAACTATAAAAGTCTGATAAAAAACTCTAAACAGACATTATCATGTCTGTTTAGAGTTTTTTTTTATAAATTATCTTTCGTAATGAAATAAACCTGTAAGAGATTATATAATTGTGTGCGGAATTGTGGGAATATCTGGTTTTAGAGATGACACTTTAGTTGAAAAAATGTGTTTGTCTCTTGCCCATAGAGGACCAGATGCAATTGGAACTTATTTCTCCGATAAGGTTTCTTTAGGCCACACCAGATTATCAATCATTGACCTAAATGATATATCAAACCAACCAATGTCAAACCATGATAATAGTTTACATATTGTCTATAACGGCGAATTATATAATTTTGTAAATATTAAAAATAAATTAATTAAAAAAGGATATAGTTTTAAAACACTATCAGATACAGAAGTTGTTTTATATGCTTATGAAGAATGGGGTTCTGATTGTTTGACTAAGTTTAATGGAATGTTTTCTTTTGCAATTAATGATGAAAGAAAAAATCTCGTTTTTATTGCAAGAGACCGTGCTGGTATAAAACCATTATATTATTTTGAAAAACAAGGTAAGCTTGTTTTTTCATCAGAAATAAAATCAATTTTAAATTTTTCTGAATGTAAAAAGTCTATTGATAAAATTGCTTTACGTAATAATTTCATTTTCAGATATACATCAACAGAAAACACTTTATTTAAAAGTATCAAAAAATTTCCTTCCGGGCATTACGGTATAATCAAAAATGGTACTTTGAAAAAATATCAATATTGGAATGTTGAAAACTTCTCTCCAGAAAATAATAACAAGAGCTTTGCACATTACTTTGAGGAATTTTCATACTTATTAGAGGATTCTGTCCGGAAAAGATTAGTAAGTGATGTTCCGTTTGGAATGTATCTAAGTGGAGGAATTGATTCTACTGTAATTTTATCAATAATGAATAACTATTGTGGTGATAATGTTAATACTTATTCCATAGATTTCATTCCATCAATTGGGGAAGGTGCAGCTGCATCTAAAATAGCATCGGAGTTTAATACTAATCATCATGAAATAAACATAAGCGAAAAAGATCTAGGCTTATTTCCCCAAATTGTTAAGTTTTTAGATGAACCACAAGGTGATGCTATAATTCTGCCAAGTTATAAATTATCATTAGAGGCATCTAAAGATGTAAAAATGGTATTAACAGGAGAGGGTGCTGATGAAATTCTCACGGGATATCAGTTTTTTAAGTCCGTCCATTATATTCAAAAATATAGGTACTTTTCACATTTAATAAGATCATTCATTAAACTTTCTCCAAACTTTTTAATTAATTGGCTCTCAAATCATCCAGGTAATTTCCAAAATAAGAGCAAGAATAGAATTTTAAACATTCTGTTTAATGACGGTATTAATTTTGATGAGAAGTTAAATGGGCTAATATCACTTTTTGATAAAGATGATATAAACAAGCTATTGTTGATTCCTATGGATAATGAAAATCATTTTATCTCTAAATCATATTCTCTTGATAGCATGCAAAAGCAGTTTTTTGGTGATTGGCTGCCAAATAATATTTTATGGCGACAAGATAGAATGACTATGGCAAACTCTATAGAAGGTAGAGTACCGTTTTTAGATCATAGATTAGTTGAATTTGCATTTATGCTTCCAGAAAAATATAAGATTAATAGATTTATTGATAAATATATTCTCAGACAATATTGTAATAAAAAAATTAAATTTTTTAATTCCAAATTGAGGAAAAAACCTTTTTACATTCCATTACAGTATTATATGACTACTGATACTATGAATGACTTTATTTCAACTTATTTGACAAAAGAGAAAATTGAGCAGGCAGGCATATTAAATTGGAATTTTGTTGAACAATCTATTAAAAATAAAAACAATTTAGATTTTTTATTTTCTAAACAATTATTCTCTATTTTAATGTTTCAAATGTGGTATGAAAGCTACATTAAAGTAAATTAAATATGACTGATAACCCTTATATTGAAAATATAATGAACGAAATTGGTCGCGTATTTTCCTTAGTCGATCGTGAGATGAGTTCTAATACATATGGTTGTGCAGATCGTACATATTGGTGTTGGAAATTTACAGATTTTCCAGGCTCAAGATTTCAAGAAATCCTTTACACATTAACCTGGCTTTATAATTATGACTCCAAGCACAATAGTTATTATAAAAATAAAGTATTATTAGAATATATTGATGCTGGTTTTAATTATTGGATCAAAATTCAAAATAATAATGGATCTTTTAATGAAGCTTATCCAAATGAAAATTCACTGGCAGCAACATCTTTTACATTGTTTTACATAACGGAAAGTTATTTTATTATTAAAGATAAGCTTCAATCTACAACAAAAGAGAAATTGATAAGTTCAATTAACGAAGCAGCTACTTGGTTATGTTCAAATGATGAAACTCATGGATTTTTATCAAATCATCTGGCAGCCACCGCGGCTGGATTATACAATGCATTTATTATAGCAGATAAAAATAAATTTCATTCTAGATATTTATATTTTTTAAAAAAAATTATGGATAATCAATCTAAAGAGGGATGGTATCTAGAGTACAGCGGTGCTGATCCCGGTTATCAAACACATTGCACATTTTATTTAGCTGTTTTATTTACCAAGACTCGAGATAGTAACCTATTAGAGTCTTTAAAGAGGGCTAATTTATATTTATCTTATTTCATTCATCCAGATGGCACAATCGGCGGAGAATATGCTAGTAGGAATACTTCTTTTTTCTATCCTGCTGCATACGAAATTTTAAAAGATTATTGTGATTATGCCTCCTCAATTGCTAAAAACCAAAGGATTTCCATTAAAAATAAAAAATGTGTCGGGATATGGCAGATGGATTCTTTTAATTATTTCCCAATACTTAATAACTATATTTTTTCTTCTAATGCTTTTGACTTGCAACCTAAAATAAATGCTAAAAATGTTTTACCATATTCAAATAAACCATTTGAAAAATATTTTGAAGATAGTGGCATCTACATTGTATCGTCTGATGTTTACTACTCGATTGTAGGTGGTAAAAAAGGAGGTGTGATTGTTGTTTACAATAAGAAAAATAAAACATGCCATTATCAATCCTCTGGATACATTGATAAAAATGGAGATAAGTGGATAAGTAGTCAATCTCAGGGACTATCGAAGCCTTTTATAAAAAAGCAATCAATTTCAATCGAAGCACCTTTTGTTGCAATTAACCAAAAAACTTTTAATCCACTATTGTTTATTTTTTTTCGTTTTTTCAATATATCTTTCTCTAGAATTAAAATTTTTAGTTATTTGTTAAAAAATATTTTGGTAAAAAAATTAGTAAATAAATCTAAAAAAACACCTCTAAATCTTACGCGCACGTTCTCTTTTAATTCAGATTCAATATTGGTAAAAGATGTGGTTGATGGTAAAATTACTAATAATTTTAAGCACATTCATAAGTTTACGAGTTTTCATATGGGCTCTTCTAGGTATTCTAGCTTTAATGAAATTATAGATAGTAATAAATTTGATAATCATATCGAAAACGTAAATAGCGAAATAATTCAATCTGGAGAAATTATTTTTGGAAAAAATTAGTATAATTTGTCCCTTTTACAATGAACAGTCAATAATTGAGAACGCAGTTCATGACTTAATAAAATTACTTAATTCCATTAAATATGATTATGAATTAATTTTAGTAAATGATGGAAGCACTGATGATAGTGTTTTTGAGATAGAGGAAATTATATCCTCGAACAAAAATGTCAAATTAGTTACATATTCGCAAAATCAAGGTCGAGGTTTTGCATTACAATCAGGAATAGCTAAATCAATTGGCGATATAATAATAACCACTGAAATAGACCTATCATGGGGAAGTAGTGTAATTTTAGATATCTTGAATAAATTTAAAAGTGAACCCAATGCAGAAGTTGTAATTGCTTCGCCAAATTTAAAAGGAGGGGGTTATAAAAATGTTCCCCTTCGTAGAATTTTTATATCAAAACTAGGTAACAAAATAATTAGAGCTCTTTTTACAAAAAAAGTTACAATGAATACAGGTATGACTAGAGGATATAAAAAAGAAGTAATTAAAAATATGAAATTTGATGAAAAGGGTAAAGAGTTCCATTTAGAGGCTTTATTGAAATTATTTTCAATAGGTGCACATATTGTAGAAGTTCCCGCTATTTTGGAATGGAAGGATGAAAAATTATCAAAGCCAGGATTGGCAAAAAGAAAATCAAGCTCTAAAACTAAAAAATTAATTTTTTCCCATCTAAATTTTGCTGTTTTCGCGAACCCAATTAGATATTTTTGGTTCTTTAGTATGATTTGTTTTTGTGCTGGATCAGTACTACTTTATTTTGGGTTTGTAAACTATCTTTTTGGAGGTGTCTCAGTATTTTATTTTCTATTAAGTCTAATGTTGTTCCTATTTTGTATTTTATTTTTTGGCTTTGGAATATTATCGTCACAAAATAATAAAATTTTGAAGGAAATTTGGAAAAACTGAGTATCCATCCTTTTTAGATTAAAAATTATAAACTTTACGGTTTCTAAAAATAATAATATCCAATTTTATAGATGTTATATAATGTAAAAGGGAAAAATAGATTTAAATTATTTTTTAAACCTGTTTATCAATCCTTAGTTTCTATTCCAAGGACCTATTTTTTTATAATTAAGATTTTTTTATTTAAACAAAAAAAAGGTAGCTTAGTAACGGCACTTACTAATGATGGGAGGGGTTTAATTATCCCATGGTACTATAAAACTGCTGAATCTTATAAAAATAATAAATATAAAGGCTATAATTTTGAAGAATCGCTAGGTATGCCTTTTAAAGGAAGATTCTGGTTCGATTATTACCTTTTTGAACTATTTAATCGATTAGGATATGTAAAGGTTGTGAAGACAATCTTCATTTTGGTGGTCCTGCAATTTTTTATTTATTCATTGTTGATTAATAATCTATCAGTTTCTATTTTGGTGTTTTTACTACTTGTAATACCCAGTCCTCTCTTTATTAAATCTATTTTTTCATACGGCAAGCCTGAAAGCATTGCATGGATTATTTTTCCGTATCTGTTGTTTAATCTTTTTAATAATAATTTATTATCAGTCTTAGTTGGCTCTGCTTTTTTAGCATCGTTAAACGTAACTGTATCGTTGTTGTTTAGTTCAATTTTTTGTGTGGTGTTAATTTTTAATAATTTATGGTTTGATGGTATATTTTATTTATTGCCATCTTTTGTCATTCTCTCCTTGAGGCTTTATAAATATTCCAATGTATTTGGTCTGCAGTGGGTATTTAAGAATATTAGCAACAAATCACCTGACCAAAATATTGCAAGTAGTAGTAAAAAAACATATGGAGTATATAACTTGGTTTTTATGGTTTTAATTTTCTCTGTTACATCATTACACTCAATTATTTATGGAGAATTTTTGATTTTTATATCTGGAATTTTGTTGGTTTTATCTCATTTCTTTAATTCAGTACTATTTAGATTTTCAGATACAGAGACTATTTACAGATTTTGGTGTATATCTTTAGTGATATTAAATATATTATTTCCGAACACAATATTATTATTTTTATACTTATTTATTTTCTATTTATTTTTACCTTATAGTTTGGTAGTAGAGAAAGAAAGAGAAATTTTTCCTTCAGACGAATTTCCAAATATTTCGTTTGTTGACCTTAAAAATCTTCGCGATTATACTTTTTCTTCCTTTAATCAATTTTCATTTAATGATAGAATCGCCTTAGAGGTAAGCTCTACAGATAAATTCTTGAATGGTTTTAGAATGATTTTAGGTTTTTGGGAATATTGCTTAAACCCCAAAGGAGTTGAGTTTATTCCCAGTGAATGGATGAGGTCTACTAGTCCTAAATATTTAGCTAATCATTATTCTAAAATGCAATGTAGCAAAGAAAAAATTAAACAAATTAGTGAAGATCTAGGAATAAAATATTTTTTGTCGTATTCGCTAAAATTTTCAGAAATGCTTGATTCCTTGAAATTTCAACACGTTGGCACCTATAAGGCTAATAATTGGAAAGAATATGGTGGTCGAAAAATTTTCACCTCTGATTATGATTTGAAAATATATAAAGTGGTAGGTTGCAGAAATTCCCTAATTGAACCAAATACAGAATTTTTAAAAAAAGATGGGAAAATAATTTTCACAGCTGAAAAACATCAGACCTACATAATTAAATATATTTATTATGATTATCTTGAATCTATTAATGATTTAAATATATTTCCCATCATACATAATGATTTGAAGTTTATTGGTATAAGATCTGAGGTAGGTGGAAAAATCGAAATTAAATTTTGAAAAATATTTTTACTAGAATAGCCAAAGATTCATTTATTTATGGATTTTCAAGATCAATAAATAGATTTTTAACTATTTTTTTAGTACCCATATATACTAAAATATTTAGTGCAAGCGATTATGGAACAATTGAGCTTATTGGAACCACATTTTCTTTTTTTGGAATAATTTTAAGTTTTGGTCTTTCAGAGGCTTTATTTTTTTATTTTTATAAATTAGATAATAATAAAGAAAAAAAAGAAATTTCAGGCACGGTATTTACCACAATATTAATCATAAATATAATTTCTTCTTTTTTCATCATAACCTTTTCTTCAAAAATATCTTTTATTTTGTTTAAAGATTATGAATATGATTTTTTGATTATAATTTCTGGTTTTGGTATGGTCTTTTCTAATCTATCTGCTTTTTTGTCCACTATATTTAGATTAAATAAAAAACCAATGCTCTACTTGTATGCATCCTTTTTATCAATATTTTTGGCAATTATTCTATCTCTATATTTTGTAGTTTTTTTAAAACAAGGTATACTTGGTGCTTTAAAAGCGACATTAATCAGCAGAATAATTGTTTTTTGTCTATCTTTCTTTTTTTCAAAACGATTTATACAGTTTAATTTTAGTTTTCATTACTTAAAAAAATTATTGTCGTATGGTATACCCTTAGTACCAGGTGCATTAAGTCTATGGACTATGACACTTTCTAATAGATTTTTTATAAATACATTTTTAGATGTAAGTGAAGTAGGGATGTTTAGTATCGCATTTAAAATTGCTACTGCCCTAACATTTATAACATTTGCAGTGCGAATGGCACTTGGACCAATCATTTATGAAATTGCACATAATTCAACCAAGCCAAATGATATATATAATGAAATTTTTAAATGGTATTATACCTTGCTTTGTTTTTTTATAAGTGCGATCACATTGTTTGGTATTGATATTTTATACATTTTAACACACCCTAAGTTTTATGATGCTGAGCATGTTATATTTTTCTTATGTTTATCATCCGCTGGATTTGGAATAGCGCAAATGACTTCAATTGGCATTGCAATTTCTAAAAAAACAAAGTATGAGAGCTATGCAAATTTGATTGGTGCTGCAATTAGTATTGTACTCAACATTATTTTCATACCTAAGTATGGAATTATTGGCGCCGCATATACTTCGGCATTGACTTTAATTATTATTAATATTATTCAATATTATTATTCAAAAAAATTTTATAATTTGAATTACGATCTTTATAGTTTCTTTATAGTTTCCTTGATGACTATAGCTTGCTATTTTCTATCTAGATATTTAAATGATTTTTCAATTGAAAACATATTATTCAAAATATCTATTTTAGTTTCTTTTGTTCTTATTCTTTTCCTTGTGAAAATAATCGACAAAAAAAAAGTAAACAGTATTCTTAAATTTTAACTCTTTTAAAAAAATGATAAAAATTGCACAGATTGGTGTTGGTTACTGGGGCCCAAATCTTTTAAGAAATTTATTAAAAAATAAAAATTTCGATTTAAAACTTGTTGTTGATAAATCTCAGCAAAGGCTTGATTATGTTAAGTCCTTATATCCAAATATAAAAGTC
>MDTG01365044.1_pt1 | contig 16272 bp, 15 predicted proteins | sample 811421 | NCBI WGS metagenome assembly MDTG01 (sample SAMN05326645, study PRJNA326480) | marine metagenome | isolation source: seawater | place: Pacific Ocean: South East | collected 2011 | reverse complement strand
GAATTCTTTTAATCCAACAGTATCATTGATCGCTTTAGACCAAACTTTTTCATCCATTAAATTGAAAAGCAAGATTCCATCTCGATATTCATTCATAAGTAATCTAAACTCATTATATTTTGTTTCAAGATTCAAATTTTCGATTTCAATAGTCTTTTGTTCTACGAAAGTTTTATACAGTTGATTAACTACAACTGACAAGTCATTTTTTTGATCAATCCTAGAACTAATTGATTTAAAAAAATCTACAAAATCCTTTTGATAAACATATCGTAAATCAGAATTTGTTGATTCTTGAAACTCAAACATAACCTTACCTTGGCCTAAAATAGCACCAAACACATTCTCACCTTTTAAAAAATCATTTAGATTAATATTGTAAAACACATCTAATGCAGATTTTTTTTCCGAAAAACCCCACTCATTTTTTAATTTTTTGATTAAAACATCTCTAGTCTTTTGGGATCTAGAATCTCTTTCTACCTTTTTTTTCAAAGATGGTTCTATTTCATCAAAAGAAGGTAAAGATTTCTTATCAAGTAACTTAACTATATGCCAACCAAATTCCGTTTTAAAAGGCTTTGAAAATTTACCAATTGTATCAATTGTAAAAGCAGCATCTTCAAAATTCTTTACCATTTTATTTGTACCAAACCAATCTAACTCTCCTCCCTTACCAGCAGACTGTTTGTCATCAGAATAAGCACGTGCTAGATAATCAAAATCAATGCCTATTAATAAAGAATCATAAATTTCATATATCTTATTTTTAGATGTTTCTAAGGTCTTATTATTTTTTTCATCCAATCTAACCATAATGTGAGAAACCTTGACCTCACCCCTAGAAGGTCTTTTGTCATTGACTTTGATTAAATGATATCCAAATCTTGTTCTTATAGGACCAGCAATTTGACCTACTGAAGTATTAAAAGAAGCGTTTTCAAATGGATAAACCATATAAAGAGCGGAAAAGTAACCTAAATCTCCATTATTATCCTTAGCAGATGGATCTTCTGAATATTGCTTTGCCAATAAATCAAAATTAGAGTTTGTATCATTTAACTTACTCTTTATATCCATAATTCTATTATACGCAACAAGGGTATCTTGACCAGTAGTTTGAATTAAAATATGGCTCGCAGAAACTTCATATTTTAATCTATTATAGGCCTCTTGTAATAATTCATCAGAAACCTCTCGGTCAGTTAAATACGGTTTAGAAAGTTGTTTCCTATAACCCTCAAGCTCACTTAAAAACGAAGGAACTGTATCCATACCTAATGCCTCTGCTTCTATTACTTTAAGCTTAAAGTTAATATATAAATTAAGATATTCTTGAAGAGAATCTTCAAACTTCAAAGTGTCCGAATCTAATTTATTTTTATAGTATGTAGCCATAAAATCATCAACAGAGATGTCTTGATCGGAAATAGACAGTAACACTCTATCTTGTGCAACAACAACACATGAAATAAAGCAAAAAAGTAAAAATACAATTCTCATAATCTAAATAGTTTTAAAATTACACGCTAAAATTAATAAAAATTATCTACTATAGTTGGGTGCTTCCTTAATAATCGTAACATTATGTGGATGACTTTCCTTAATACCCGAATTTGTGATTTGAGTAAACTTAGCTTTTTTGAGAACATTTAAATCTTTAGCGCCACAATAACCCATACCAGATTTTACACCTCCAATATACTGAAAAAGGACCTCAGATAAGTTACCTTTATATGGAACTCTTCCCACAATACCCTCTGGAATTAATTTACTTTGTTCTTTGTTATCTTGAAAATATCTATCAGCTGATCCACTTTGCATAGCGTCTATTGACCCCATACCTCTATAAGTTTTAAATTTACGTCCTTCAAATATTACAGTTTCACCAGGAGACTCTTCTAAACCTGCCAATAAGGAACCTAACATAACAGAGCTAGCACCCCCAGCAAGTGCCTTTACAATATCTCCTGAAAATCTAATACCACCATCAGCTATTATTGGAACATCATTCTTATTCGCGATTTTACTAACCTCACAAATAGCTGTTAATTGTGGAACACCAACTCCTGCAATTACTCTTGTTGTACAAATTGAACCTGGACCTACACCCACCTTAATTGCATCAGCACCATTTCTAACAAGAAGATCTACAGCATCTGGACTCGCAATGTTCCCCACCACACAATCAATACTTGAAAATTTTTTTTTGATAGATGTTAATGTATCAATTACTATTTTACTATGTGCGTGAGCAGTATCTATTACAAGAGCATCTACACCGACTTTAACTAATGCACCTGCCCTCTCTATACCCCTTTCACCTACTCCAATTGCAGCAGCAACTCTTAACCTACCTAATGAGTCTTTACAAGCTTTAGGTTGTTCCTTAACCTTCACAATATCTCTATAGGTTATAAGCCCTATTAAATTATAAGCCGAATCAACAATTGGCAACTTTTCAATTCTATTTTTTTTTAAAATAATTTCTGCTTGTTCTAAAGATGTTGACTTACCAGTGGTGATAAGATTCTTTGAGGTCATGACTTTATCAACTTTTTGACTTAAATCACTAGAAAACCTCAAATCTCTTTTAGTAATAATTCCTATTAATTTTTTTGTTTTAGATAGAATTGGAATACCCCCAATATTATGCTCTACCATAATTTGTTTTGCATCTTGTGCTGTTGCATTAATTGATAATGTAATTGGGTTTAAAACAATCCCACTTTCAGACCTTTTAACTAATTTTACTTCCTTAACCTGTTCATCAATAGTCATATTTTTATGAATTACAGAAATCCCACCCTCTCTAGCTAGAGATATCGCCATAGCTGATTCAGAAACTGTATCCATTGCAGCAGACACAATTGGAATACTTAAGTTAATATTTTTAGTAAATTTAGTATTAGTAGAAACTTGATTGGGTAAAACACGTGAGTAATCAGGAACCAATAAAACATCATCAAAAGTAAGTCCATTTTTAAGAGTTTTATGAAAATTCATAATCAAATTAAATTAAGAAGAAAACAAAGTTAATAAAAATAGCAATAAATTAATAGGTTGAAAGTTTATAATCTAAAATGTAAAGGCATCAAATTATTAAATTCACAAACAATTTCATTAATAATTTCAGCAGCCGGCTTAATTGAGTTAATTAAAGCTGACACTTGACCAATTTCTAACTCTCCTTCATCTAAATCACCTAACATCATACCTTTTCTTGCACGACCCTTACCCAATAATTTAATTAATTGCTTTCTACTTTCACCTCTTTCATAGGCTTTCTCAATTTGAGAAAAAAATGCATTTCTAATCATTCTTACTGGAGTAACTTCCTTTAATGTCAAAACTGTATCTCCATCAACCAAAGATTTAACCTTGTTCTTAAAATTAATATGTGCTGTGCTTTCTTTGGATAAAACAAAGCGAGTTCCAATTTGAACCCCATCTGCACCTAAAATCATAACAGCTAACATAGACTTTCCACAAGATATGCCACCCGCAGCTATAATAGGAATTTTAATTTTTTTCCTTAAAAAAGGAACTAAACATAATGTAGTTGTTTCATTCCTACCATTATGACCACCTGCTTCAAACCCTTCGCAAACAATTGCGTCAACACCTGCTGAAACAGCCTTTAAAGCAAACTTCAAACTGGATACAACGTGAACTACAATAATTGAATTGCTTTTCAATTTCTGTGTCCATTTACTCGGGTTTCCTGCTGATGTAAAAACAATTGGCACACTATATTTAATAACAGTTTCAATATGTTCATTTGCATATGGATATAGTAAGGGTATATTTACCGCAAAGGGTTTATTTGTATTAGATTGACATTTTTTTATCTCATTAATTAATTGATCTGGTCTCATTGAGCCTGACCCAAGAACACCTAACCCCCCAGCATTACTAACATTACTGGCTAATTCCCAACCGCTACACCAAACCATCCCAGCTTGAACAATAGGATATTTAATTCCAAATAATTCTTTTATACTATTATTCATTAATTTTTAATATTTGTTTACAAAAAGTTAAATTTTGACTTTGTACCTTTAATAAATAAAATCCATTTTTTAGATGAGCAAGCTCATCTAACTTAATACAATTTTGAACTAAATCTATATTTTTTCTAAAAAGTATTTTTCCAGAAATATCTAAAACCTTTAAATCATACACACCTAATATATCTGAACAAAAATTTATATCAAAATAAAATGGATTAGGATATAAATCACAACAAAAATCTCCCGATAAAGAGGAAGATATAACATCTAAATATGCTTGAAAAAAATTTGGAATTCCATAACCTAATGAATCATTTGGATTATTATATAAATGCGCAGATTGTTGAATAGCATAAAAAATATCCATATTAGTATAGGAGGGATTGACCTGCCATAAACAAGCAGACAAACCAGCTATTATTGGTGACGAAAATGAAGTGCCATTTGCCAATCTAATTGTGGAGTCTAAATCGGCAACAACAGTAGACACTCCCTGAGCACATACATTAGGTTTGATGCGACCATCAAAAGTTGGTCCTCGAGAACTAAAACTTGCTATATCACCTAAATTATTAACTGCACCAACGGCTAAAACACTGTCTCCATCCGCTGGAGCACCTATATAATACCAATCATTACCACCACTATTACCTGCACTATTTACAACTAAGATACCCTTTGAAGAAGCTAAATCCGCAGCTTTAGTAATAATAGTAGAGTTACCATCCATATCACTATAACTATGACTATTTAGAGTATCATCATACATTATTGTGTATCCTAAGGAAGAATTAATAATATGAGTGCCCATAGAATCTGCATACTCCGCTGCTGCTACCCAGTAATCTTCTTCAACCAATGTTTCTGAATCAGAATCTTCAGTTCTAAATAACATATACTGAGCATTAGGAGCAGAGCCAATTAAACTATCTGGCATGTAACCAACTAGTGTAGAAAGAACCATGGTTCCATGACTACTGCCATGAAATACATCATCATCATCACCTACAAAATCATACATGTCAATAATTTGACTATTATCCCACATTTGATTAAAAATTGGCAACATATCTACACCATTAAAACCCGCATCAAAAACAGAAATTATAATATCATCCCCTAAAAAACCTTGATTATGTAAATCTACACCACCAAGCATATTTAATTGATTAAATGATGGCCCATATATTGATGAATTTGTTCTATTAGTTTGCAATACATTCTTATTAGTATCAGAAACACTTTTATCCTTTATGAATTTCCTAACGGGCGTTACTTTTTTTACAAAACTAAAATTATCTAAATCTGTGAGAATCGTTTCTGAACCTATAGATATAGACACAGCATTAAGCCATCTAGATTGATAGCGAATTTCTATATTCATATCAATCAAACTATCTATATATTTTTGGCATACAGAAAGATCATATTGGTCAAGACTAATACCATTTTTTAATCTACTATTTAAAGCATCTTTTCCCAACTGAATGTAGTTATCACAATTCTTATTAGTAAAAAAGACCCAATATGATTCTGTTTGAGAAAACAAATTCAATGAAAGAAAAAAACACATTATTATTAAAAAATAATTCATAATTATAAATATATAAAGGTTATTTATCCTTATCAGCTTCTATTCCATGATTATAATCAATTACTTGAACAGTATCACCACTTTTACTAAGAGTAATCCAAATCGAATCTTTTAGTCCACTAAAATAATTGCCAACCGATTCCAAATCACCGCTACTATAATAACATTTAAACAGGCCATGAAATAAATTATTCTGATAATAATAATGTTTACGCAGAACTCCAAATTTATCAAATATCTTCGAAACACCGTGTTTATTATCATCAACATAATAATATGATTCAGAGATCAAACCATTTTCATAATAATATATACTTTCACCATTCCGTTTTCCATCAATATATTGTTCCTGAAGTATCTTTTGACCTTTTATATTATAATATTCCCAAACCCCATTTTTTAATTTATTTTTATAAAAACCTGTTGATTTCAACAAACTATTAGGATAAAATAATGCGGCTGTACTATTTACACCTGAATCTATGTAATTTAAACGAATTACCATATTACCAGAAAAATCATAATATATAAACTCTCCTATTTCTTTACCATTAGAAAAAACTCCTTGATATTTTAACTGTCCATTTTCATGTTTAGCAGACCATAATCCATTTTTTCTTCCATTTTCATCAAATTGATTTTGAGAAAACAAAAATGAGACAATAAAAAAAATAAAAATAACTTTATACATATGATTTATATAATTCATCAATTGTCTGTGAAAAATTATCCCATGTATACATAGATTTAGATAATTTAATTTCAGAAACGAATGATTTTTCTCTATTTTTTTGATAAAAATCTAATAGTGCAGAAGCAACTGATTGTGCATCAGGATTAACTAAATATCCATGTTTTTGATCCTTGATATAATCAGACAACCCCCCCACATTAGTTAATAACATGGGTTTATTAAAATTATAAGCCACCATAGAAACACCACTTTGTGTAGCAGATAAATATGGTTGCACCACCAAGTCAGATGCACAAAAATAATTTACCACATCTTTATTCTCAATATATGAGTCATTTATAATAATATGATTATGTAAATCTAAATCACTAATCTTTCTAAGATACTTATCCTTAGAATCGTAAAACTCTCCGGCAATAATTAATTTTAGATTTAGTCCTTTAATTTTATTGTCTGACATTGCATTTAATAAAATATCTAAACCCTTATATTTACGTACCATTCCAAAAAACAAAATACACCTTTCAGAAACATCTATACTGAGATTCTTTTTAGCTAAATCTTTAGAAATTGGAGGTCCAAATACATTATAAACTGGATGAGGTAAAATTTCAACAACTTTATTCTTACAAGTTCTATATTTTAACAGATTCAACTTAACAGATTTAGACATTACAACAAAAATATCACAAAGACTAAAAAAAATAGAATTTAAAAATGATTGCAATGGAAATTTTTCATGTGGATTCACATTATCTACCCACGCAATCACTGGTATAGATTTTATTCTAACAAGAAATAGTATGAAAAACAAACATAAAGCAAAATATGGATGCCAATATCTTACTATCAAATAATTAGGATTTTGCTTTAATATATATGCTGCTGTTTTATACCAACTAATAGGATTGATAGAATTAATTAATGGCAGAACCGTACAATCATCTTTTTGTAAACCTGGCATAAACTGACTTTTCCCTGGAAATAAAAAATTTGGATATTGTAATGAATAAGAAATAATCAAAGAACCCTTGTCAATACTTAAAAAAGAACTATGTAAAGACTGATTACTTTCAGAAATACCTCCTCGAAGTGGGTAAGCAGGTCCTATGATAAATCTTTTCATAAAATTAAAATCCTATTTTTTTATTAATTTTTGTATCCTTTTCAATTGGCTTATTTCTAATAATCAATTCCCCCAAAAATCCAGATAAGAAAAATTGAGACCCAATAATCATACAAAGAATACCGAGATAAAATAAAGGCCGATTTGTCATATTAAATTGAAGAAAAAGCAATTTCATGTATGTTAAATATAATGCAATAACAAAACCAATAACAAATGAAAACAAACCAATTAGACCAAAAAAATGCATTGGATTTTTTCCAAATTTATTTAAAAATAAAATAGAAATTAAATCTAACAAGCCATTGGAAAATCTATTCCAACCACCATATTTAGTAGTACCATAAGTACGTCTTCTATGATTAACAACCTTCTCACCAATTTTAATATATCCAGCATGCTTTGCTAATAAGGGGATATACCGATGCATTTCGCCAGACAATTTAATATCTCTAATAAGGTTAATCGAATACGCTTTCAAACCACAATTAAAATCATGTAATTTTATACCTGACAATCTTCTTGTAACCAAATTATACAATTTAGTGGGAATTGTCTTCGACAAAGGGTCTAATCTATTTTTTTTCCAACCAGAAACTAAATCATAATTCTCATCAATAATCATTTTATATAAATCCATTATTTCATTAGGATCATCTTGTAAATCAGCATCCATAGTAATAACGACATTACCAATAACAAATTGAAAACCAATATCTAACGCTGTTGATTTACCTTGATTTTTTTTTAGCCTAACACCTTTAAAGTTATCAAAATCATACACAATTTCTTGAATCACTAACCACGAATTATCAGTACTACCATCATCAATTAATATAACTTCATAATCAATAGTTTGATCAGATAAAGTAGTAAATACCTCATTACATAATGATTTAATAGATTCTTCTTCATTTAGAAGGGGAATAACAATAGACAAATCCATAATATAACTAAAATAGTTTTTTCATAAACAAAGATAAAATTGTTGAATATAGAATGCAAGGAATTAAAAAAAATACATAAGAGTGAAGCTGATTAGTCAAAGAAAATGAAGATAAAAGATTACTATATACATTATCTAAATCAATAGATTCTATTTGTGATGAAGATATTTTAACTAACATATAATCTGCATATTGAACAATTAAATTTGGCTCAATTAAATTATATAACAACCACGTAAATATTGTGTGGACAAATATTGAGTTACATAAAATCAAAAAAATAATTGAAAACAAATCCTTAAAACCAATTTTCTGGTGCTGTTTTAAAAACAAAAAAGAAATTATGATCGGAAAAATTAAAACTGTTATATAAAAGCACACATAGTATACATTATAGTGAGGCATTAATTGATAAGCATCATAATTAAAAAAAAAAAATGTTATTAGTGCAAGTAAAAATCCCAACAAGATCCCACTTTTACAAGAGAAGTATAGAATTTTTTTTTTCATGATAATGTAACTTAGATTAAAAAAAATTGTAAATTTGCTCCGGGCAAGTCTTATACAACCAGCTCCTATTGAACCTCCCCAGGGTCGGAAGACAGCAAGGATAAATTAGTTGTAGCGGTGTGATATAAATAGCTTGCCTATTTTTATATATTTATTCGAAGTCAATATATCCTCAAAATAAACATAAAAAACCTAAATATCCTCAAATTTAATATCAGAGAAATTCTCCTTATCTGAATTTATTTCCTGATCTTGAGTTTGATTTATTTCGGTGTTTGAAATAACTTCTTTTCCTTTTTTGTCAAAAATAAAATCTGACACCTCTTTAAAAGTGGCTGCAAACTCTTCAAAATCTTCTTTATACAAATAAATCTTATGCTTTTTATAATGTGCTGACCCATCTTCATTACTGAATTTTTTACTTTCAGTTATGGTCATATAATAATCCTCAGCTCTAGTTGAACGAACATCAAAAAAATATGTTCTTCTTCCTGCGCGAACAGATTTTGAAAAAATTTCTTGTCTTTCGTAATTGTCTTTTCCTTCCATATCAAAATAAATTAAGTGTTATTCATTACCCAAATCTAAACAAATATCTTTATAATCAAAAAAATCATTTCAAACTAATTAGAATAAGACAATTGACTGGCAAATAAATTATAATAAACACCACTCTCATTAATTAATTTATTAGGCGTTCCTGATTGAACAATGCGACCATTAGACATAACAAAAATATTATCACAGTGTTCTAATACAGACAACCTATTAGAAGTTAAAATAATAGTACAATTAGAGTATTCAGTCTTAATAAATTTAATAATACTAAATTCAGTGTCTGAATCAACACTAGAAAGAGCATCATCTAAAATTAATAATTTTGGATTTTTAACTAACGCTCTTACTAAGCAAATACGTTGTTTTTGTCCTCCTGATAGTGTAATCCCACCTTCTCCAACATGTGTATTTAAATGATTCTTAAAGGACTTAACCTCATCCAATATGCACAATTTCTCTAATAAGTAGAGTATACGTTGATCTGTTGCATTTTCATTACCAAAAAGAATATTATTTTTAATAGTATCTGAAAATAAAAATGGGTTTTGAGGAACATACGCAATATATTCTCGAAAAGAATTTGAGTTTAAATGAGAAAATAATATATCATTAAATAATAAATCGCCTTTTGACGCAGGTAGAATTCCTGCTAAAATCTTTATCAAAGTTGTCTTACCTGAACCAACACCCCCTACAAAAGCAACCATACTTTTATTTAAAATATTTAAATTGACGTTATTTACTGAAAACCCCTCTTGGTATTGGAGCGAAAGATTTTTACATGAAATGTTTATAATAAAATCTTCTAATTTTGGATTTAAACTAAATCTATGAAACTGACTAAAATTTTTATTTGTTAAAAATTCATTTATTCTTGTCTGAGATGCTGCTGCTCTTTGTATAACTTCCGTAACCCAACCAACGGATGTTACTGGCCAGGTCAACATATTTACATATATTAAAAACTCTGTTATCTCGCCCAACGAAATATCTCCTCTTATATACAACAAACCACCAACATAGATAGTAACTATAGTACTCAAACCAACTAACAATAATACTAACGGAAAGAAAATAGAATTAGTTTTTGATAAGCTAATATATTCCAACATATAATTATTAGAAGATTTATTAAATCGATCAATGATTTTAGACTCGCGCACAAAAGATTTAACTAACCGAATTCCCGAAAATGTTTCCTGTACTACATTAGTTAGTTTAGATAATTTATTTTGTGCTGCTTTACTTTTATAATTAATTTTATTACTTACTAGATATATAAGAAACGAAAGCAAAGGTAATGGTGCTAAAACTAAAAAACTTAGCCAAGGATGAATAGAAATCATTCTAGTTAGAACTAAAATTATTAGTGTCAACAAATTAAAACTATACATAAGAGCTGGACCTAAATACATTCTTACTCTACTTACATCCTCCGTAAGCCTATTCAACAAATCACCAATGTCATGGTTTTTATAGAAAAAAGAAGATAGTTTTTGATAATGACAGAAAATATCATTTTTTAGTTCATATTCTATTTCTCTAGACACAACAATAATATTCTGACGCATAAAAAACATAAACAAGCCTTTTAGTAGTGCAAAAAATATTAACAATACAACATAAACTAATAGAATAGAATAAAGAGATTTAAAATCTATATGATTTGTTAAATAAAATGTATCAATTTTTTCTACAATTAAATCAAACGTCCTTCCAATTAAATTAACTGGGAAAAGAGCAAAAATATTAGATAAAACAATAAAAAAGCAACCAATATAAATTTTATACTTATATCTGATTAAATAATGATTTAGAAACTTTAAACTACTCATTAAAAAATAAATTTTTATTTAGTGAAATAAATAAATTACTTTTGTGCTGCATTTAACTTGATAACAATTTATATCGCCAAAATACTTATTAAGTATGATAAAAACATATGACATTCAAAATATTTCAGAAGTTGACACTTCAGTTTTAAATTATTTAAAAGAAAAAAAACATGAAAAAGTTGTCTATTGTGTCGACCCTGATTCTAATTTAAAGGCAATTATAGCTATACATAATACAAATCTAGGTCCTGCTTTAGGAGGAACAAGAATATGGAACTATAATAATATAAATGAAGCTGCAAATGATGTGCTCAGGCTTTCTAGAGGCATGACATACAAAGCAGCGATTACAGGACTAAAACTAGGAGGTGGTAAAGCAGTTATTATTGGGCACGAAAAAAATAAAAACAACGAAATGATGTATGCCTTTGGTCAATTTGTGGAATCACTTAAAGGTAAATATATAACTGCTGAAGATGTTGGGATGACACCTCAAGATATGCGTATGATTTATGAAAAAACGAATCATGTAGTTGGGAAACCCAAAGACCTAGGTGGGAGCGGCGACCCCTCTGTTATCACTGCTTATGGAGTATACATGGGAATGAAAGGAAGTGCAAAATTTAAATGGGGAAACGATAGTTTAGAAAATAAAAAAATTCTAGTACAAGGAACTGGACATGTAGGTGAAAATTTAATTAAGTTATTAGAAAAAGAAAATGCAAATATTATCGTCCATGATATTAATCATGATAAATTAAATGAAATAAAAAATAATTATCATGTTTCTATTATTACAGAAAATATATACAACCAGGAAATTGACATCTATGCACCTTGTGCATTAGGAGCAACACTAAATGATTTAACGATCAATCAATTAAAATGCTCAATCATTGCAGGAGCCGCAAACAATCAATTAGAAAACGAAAAAAAACATGACAACATGATAAAGAGCAAGGGTATACTTTATGCACCTGACTTCTTAATCAATGCCGGTGGCCTAATCAACGTCTATTCAGAATTAAAAGGATTTTCTCATAATGAAGTGATACAAAAAACTGAAAATATTTATGACACAACCATTGCAATCCTAAAAAAATCAAAAGAAGAAAATATACCTAGTCAACAAGCCGCAATGAGTATAGCAAAAGAAAAAGTTCACATTAAACTAACTTCTTAATGTTACCAAGAAGACATATTAGAATCAAAACATTTCAAACATTATATAGTCACAGCCAGCATATAGAAAAAAAAGACTTTAATTTAAATTCTGAATTCGAAAAAAATCTAAAAGCATATCTAAATCTTTATTATTTTATTATTGAACTACTTTTTCTATTAAAAGAAACCGCAACTAAACACATTAAAATAAAACAAAAAAATCTTATTCCCACCAATGAAGATTTAAACCCAAATAAAAAGTTTATAAACAACCAAATACTGAAGAATATAAAACTGAAAAATAATAAACAATTCACTGATAGTGAAAAATTAAAGAAGATTGTCAATATAATTTTTAATAAAATAAAAAAAACGGACTCTTATATAAACTATATGAAGATTCCAAACAATCAGTTAGAAGAAGACAGAAACTTTATTTTACATATACTAAAAACACACTTTATAAAGAACCAAAATATACACGATTTTATTGAAGATTACTCAATTTACTGGAACGATGATTTTATAGTGAGCTATAATTTATTAGTGGAAAAAATAAAGAATAATGATCCCCTTTACAAAGTGCAATTGTTCCGAAATAATGACGATAAATTATATGCTAAAGAACTATTAAAAAAAACAATAAAAAATAACGATGAAATTAATAAAATTATCAACAAAATAGTCTTAAACTGGGAAACGGAAAGAATTGCTTTATCTGACTTAATTTTAATAAAAATGGCAATAACAGAGATTACTTATATTGAAAATATACCATATAAAGTAAGTTTAGATGAATATATTGAAATATCTAAGGAATATAGCACACCTAAAAGCAATGAATTTATAAACGGCGTATTAGATGTTTATATAAAAAGTATTTTACCGGAAAAATTGACCAAAGAATAATAATAATTTTATATTTTTGCATCTATAATTGAATTAAAACAACTAACAATATGAAAAATATATTCATTTTATCAATGTTATACATGATTTGCTTTGGATGTAACAATGCATCCAATAAAATACAAGATAAAAATGTAGAAACTACAAATCAAAACAACACAATAAAACCTTCCAGTACAGAAAAGGATACTAAAATTAATGCGCAGATTATTGATAACGGTGGCGCTGCTGCTTTTGAATTTTTAAATGAAGGTGGAACTGTTTGGAATTTCGGAGAAATTAACCAAGGAGAAAGTCCAGAATTTACGTTTTTATTTAAAAATAGTGGAAATGAGCCAATGATTATCTCAAACGCTAAAGGCAGCTGTGGATGTACAGTACCAGTTTGGCCTAAAGAACCTATTGCACCTGGAGATACTGGAGAAATAAGTGTTAAATTTAATTCTAAAAACAAACAGGGATCTCAAAATAAAACCGTAACATTAACTGCAAACACAACACCTCCAACTACTAAACTTAGAGTAACTGGACAAATAAATGTGCCTCAATAAATGAGTATATTAATACTATTACAATCAAACCCTGGCAATGGAATTGCTGGTTTTTTGCCCATTATCTTACTATTGTTAGTATTTTACTTTTTTATGATTAGACCTCAAATCAAAAAACAAAAAGAGGAAGATATCTTTAGAAGTGATATAAAAAAAGGGCAGAAAATTGTTACTATTGGTGGAATTCATGGACGTGTAGCTGGAATTCAAGATTCAAAAATAATTCTAGAAATTAATCAAGACAATAAAATCACTTTAGACAAACACTCTATATCAAGAGAAAAATCACTTCAGTATAAACAAAAATGACCCAACAAATTGGATTAACTGGTGGTATTGGTGTAGGAAAAACTACTGTTAGTAACATCTTTAGCCATTTGGGGGTTCCAATTTTCAATAGTGATTTATGGAGTAAAAATATATTAAAAAATAATAAACACGTAAAGAGGGCGATAAAAATAAAATTTGGCAATAATATAATAGATAACAAAGGTGAAATAGATAAACAGAAACTAGGTCGTATTGTATTTTCCAATAAAAAAAAATTAAACTTTTTAAATAAGCTTATTCACCCACTAGTTATAGAAAAATATGACAAGTGGTTAGGCTTACAAAAAACAAAATATATCATCAAAGAATCTGCACTAATTTTTGAATCCGATATTTCATCCAGTCTAAATAAAATAATTCTTATTAAAGCGCCTCTTAAACTACGGATAGAAAGAGTTTGTAATCGCGACAATAGAGATAGAATTGAAGTTGAAAACATAATTTCCAATCAAGTATCACCGGCCGATATAAGTAATAAAGTAGATTTTATTATTAATAATGATGGAACTTTACTGACTCCGCAAATAATTAAATTACATAATAAATTATTAACTGTATTTTAATATTTGTGAACCTCCGACCTAATACTAATTTTAATATTTTCATAAGATTTATACAATCTTTTATTTTTTACAGATTGTGAAACAAAATCTTGACATTTAGAATCTTTATTTAGGTTATCACATATATTTGACACATGATTAATAGTTTGATCTTTAATTCTTACAAGACTATACCACAATTCATTTGTTATATATATTTGCTGTGACAGATTATACTCATATTCAAGAATAATATTTTTAATTATTTGTGATTTAATAGAATCAATTGGTAATTGATGTAAATTTAACCTATTTATCATGCCTATCGGTTCTATTCTTTCGATGAATAAAATAATTCTCTCATAAGCACGTAATTTAAGTTCTATTTCTGAATCAGAATAAACACGACTTTTCTTATATTTTTGATTAATAAAAAAAAACACCACAAAACTAATTAGAAAGAAAACGACAAAATAAATTATGTAATGACTAAAAATATCCATAAACTGACTTTTAACATTGCTAATGTCGTTATTTTTGATGTAAATGACTAAATTTCAATTACAAATAAAAAATGTTCCATAATGAACGTACTTTCAAATAAAATTTTACAGCTAGAAGAATCTGCTACACTTGCCATGGCAAGAAAAAGTCGCGAATTAAGTTCCAAAGGATATTCAATAATTAATCTTAGTCTTGGAGAACCAGATTTTAATACACCTAAATTTATAAAAGAAGCTGCTAAAATTGCAATAGATGATAATTACTCAAAATACACCCCTGTTCCAGGCTATACTGATTTATTAAATGTTATATCTAAAAAATTTAAGCGCGATAATAATTTATCATATTCTAACGAACAAATTGTTTGTTCAACAGGTGCTAAGCAAAGCATTGCCCAATTACTCATGGTACTACTAAACAAAGGAGAAGAAGTGATTTTGCCTACACCATACTGGGTAAGTTATGAACAAATGATAACATTAGCAGATGGGAAAATAAATAAAATTCACACAGAAATAGAAAACAGTTTTAAAATTACTCCAAAGCAACTAGAATCTTCAATATCTGATAAAACAAAAATATTTTTATTTAGTTCACCATGTAATCCCACTGGGTCTGTTTATAGTAAATCAGAATTAAATGCACTAGCACAAGTTTTTAAAAAGTACCCTCACATAATAATAATATCGGATGAAATTTATGAGCACATAAATTTTATGGATCAGCACATTAGTATTGGATCTATTAAAGGTTTAGAAAATCAAGTTGTAACTGTAAATGGTTTATCTAAAGGATACGCAATGACCGGTTGGAGATTTGGTTATATAGGTGCACCCAAAAATATTGCTAAAGCATGTGTCAAAATGCAAGGACAGTTAACCTCTGCGACTTGTTCAATAACTCAAAGAGCAGCAATCAGTGCTCTATCTCAAGACCCATCCTGTACATACGAAATGAAACAAGAGTTTAAATTACGGAGAAATCTACTAGTAGAT
>MDTG01441257.1_pt1 | contig 16273 bp, 15 predicted proteins | sample 811421 | NCBI WGS metagenome assembly MDTG01 (sample SAMN05326645, study PRJNA326480) | marine metagenome | isolation source: seawater | place: Pacific Ocean: South East | collected 2011 | reverse complement strand
TCTAAAAAAACTAAAATTTATCAAGCAAGTACAAGTGAACTTTATGGATTAGTACAAGAAATTCCTCAAACAGAAAATACTACTTTTTATCCCAGAAGTCCTTATGGAGTCGCAAAATTATATGCTTATTGGATAACTGTTAATTACAGAGAGGCCTATGGAATGTATGCCTGCAACGGATTATTGTTTAATCATGAAAGTCCAAGAAGAGGAGAGACTTTTGTTACTCGTAAAATTACTAGAGGTCTAGCAAGAATTAATGCAGGCTTAGAAAAATGTATTTACATGGGAAATTTGAATTCTTTGCGAGATTGGGGACATGCAAAAGATTATGTTGAAATGCAATGGCTTATGCTACAACAAGAAAAGCCAGAAGATTTTGTTATCGCTACTGGCAGACAAGAAAGTGTCAGGACTTTTATTGAAATTGCAGCATTAAATTTAGAATGGAATAAAGGATCATCCTCAGATAAAGCAATAATTTGGGAAGGTGAGGGTGTTAATGAAAGAGGAATTAGGGCGGATACTGGAGAAGTAGTAGTAAAAATCGATACTCGCTACTTTAGACCTGCAGAAGTAGATACACTTTTAGGCGATGCAACAAAGGCAAAAAACATGCTTAAATGGGAACCAAAAATATCATTAGAAGAACTAGTAGCAGAGATGGTTGAAAATGATAAAAATGATGCCTTGAAGGAATCATTTTTTAATAAAGAATTTTCTAAAGTTAATAGAAAATAGCTTTTCAATTGACTATGAAAAAATACATTGATACTGGAGATAGATTTTATGTAGCAGGCCATAAGGGAATGGCAGGCAGTGCAATATGCAGGTCATTAAAAAATAATAAATATAAGAATATTATTAAAGTTGATAGAAAGGAACTAGACCTTTGCGATAAGGAATCTGTCCATAAATGGTTCAACAATAATAAACCTGATATAGCAGTTATTGCAGCTGCAAGAGTTGGGGGTATAGTGGCAAATAATTCTTACCCTACTGAATTTTTACTTGATAATATGAAAATTCAGAATAATATTATTGAGGCTGCATGGAAAAATAAAGTGAAAAGAATTTTGTTTCTAGGCAGTAGTTGTATATACCCGAAATTTTGTAAGCAACCAATGGTAGAAGAAGATCTTTTATCAGGATCCTTGGAGCAAACTAACGAATGGTATGCTCTAGCCAAGATAACAGGGATTAAATTATGTGACGCGTTAAGGAAACAATATGGTTTTGATGCAATCTGCTTAATGCCCACTAACTTGTATGGGATTGGGGATAACTATCATAAAAAAGATAGTCATGTTATTCCTGGCTTGATTAGAAGATTCCATGAAGCAGTTTTGAGAAAAGAAAAATCAGTTAAATGCTGGGGTAGTGGATCACCATTTAGAGAATTTCTTTACGTTGAGGATCTAGGGAATGCATGTGTTTTTGCTTTAGAAAATTGGAAACCAAAATTAAATGAATTGAATTTTCTAAATGTAGGTTCAGGTAATGAAATAAGTATTAAAAATCTTGCTCAAAAAATATCTAAAGTGTGTGGTTTCTCTGGCGAAATATTGTGGGATACAACTAAGCCAAATGGCACTCCAAGAAAACTTCTAGATGTAAGTAAATTTACAGAAATCGGTTGGAAGGCTACTACTGATTTAGATACAGGACTAAAAAAGTCATATGAAAGTTTCTTAGATGATATAAAAAATAACAAATTGAGACAGTAAATTTTTATTAAAAATATATTGAAAATCTAAAAATGAAAAACATTAATTTTGATTTTGAAACAAAAATATTCTACTTTAAGTCTATATTTGAAATATTTTTAATTTTATTTAATATAAATATTTTTTTTAATTTAAATATTATAAATAATAAATTTGGATTTTATTTATATCCTTTTATTATTTTATGGCTTCTGTTAAGCTATTTTCTTGAGAGGTATGATGACTTAGTAAAGAAAAAAAATTATAATAAAAAATATTTAATTAATAATCTTAAATACTTATTTATATTTAACATTTTCAATATTTTGCTTATATATTTAAATCAATTTAATTTTTCTTTATTATTAATTCCTCTTGTTATTTTGATAGAAAGTGAATTTGTACTTTTAAATGCATTAAGATTTTTTAAAAAAAATATTCAAAAAAATTGGATATTTTATTCAAAAGATGATCATGACCTAAAAGAAATTAATGATTTTATAAGCATAAATCCTCGTACTAGTTATCATCATATAATCTATGTAAACGAAATTAGTAAAAAGCAAATAAATAAAATTTTTAATAATTTTAAGATATCAGGAATAATATTCGCTAATAATAGTGATTATATTAATGTAAAAGATAACTTCAAGAAAATTGATAGCTATAGTATTAATATTTGGACTGAAAAATTTCTCAAACTAATCATACCTGATAAGATTGCAACTGATAAAGATTTCATTTGTCAAGAAAATTTAAATGTTATTATCAAAATGGCATTTGATATTGTAATCTCTTCAACTTTGCTCCTTTTTTGTGTACCTATTATTTTTATAGCTTCAATTTTTATTTTTTTTGAAGATAGATTACCTATATTTTATAAACAAATTCGTTCGGGAAAAAATAATGATGTTTTTACTATTTGGAAGCTTAGAAGCATGAAGAAAAACTCAGAGAAGGAAGGAGTAAAATGGGCTGAAACTAATGATAATAGAATTACTAAGACGGGAGCTTTTCTCAGAAAGATGAGAATTGACGAACTTCCTCAACTTTTGCAGGTTTTGAACGGAAACTTAAGTTTGATTGGTCCTAGACCAGAAAGACCAGAATTTGATATTCAACTAAGAAAAGTTATTAATAAATATAATTTAAGATATTCTATTAAACCAGGAATTAGTGGCTGGGCCCAAGTAAATTATCCTTATGGTTCAAGTTTTTATGATACCAAAAATAAGTTAGCTTATGATTTGTTTTATATAAAAAATAACTCAATTTTTCTTGATATAGTCATATTCTTTAAGACTATTAAATTAGTTTTAAACGCAAAAGGGGCGGTTCCAATACAAAAAAAAACTTAAACTAATATTTGTTAATCTATTATGAAATTATTAAATATTTTTGTGAATGGTGGTTCTTATAAATCAATTGATAGAACGTTAAGCAATCTCCGTCAGAATGGCTATCTTAATAATAAAAATTTTAATATTATACTTTTTTGCTGGAATAAACAATTATATAAAAAGTGTGATGAATTTAATTTATACCAAAATTTAAAAATATATTATACCTCTAAAAGTCTCTATAATTGCCTCAATCAAGCACACTCTAGTAGTAAGTCACATTTTATTTATGTATTACATGAAAATGAAGATTTATACATTAAGCCTGAATTATTAAAAGAGATTCTTATTAGATATAAGGGAAAACTAATTTCTTTTGATTATATTCTAAAGAGTTTTAATGGTAATAGGGAAAAATATATTTATGGTAATTTCTGTTATAAGTATTATTCAATGTTTTCCCCACATATATCTACAATAATTCCTAAAAACCTTTATCAATTTTATTTTTACGATAATAATTATGAAATAATATCGGATTATATATTATTTAGTGCCTTTAGAAATAAGCTTTCCTATGATCAAATTAAATATTTTAATTTACCAATAACTTCTTTTACTTATGGAGGTAAATCCACCAAGTTAAATAATTTATTTAACATTATCAAAGAGCATTTTATATATGATATTAAAGTTAAAACTTTTAATAAAAAACCATTTATAATTTTTCCATTTCTAAAATTTGTTTTTTTATCTTTATATACAAGAGTGAAGATGAAAGATTGGGAGTTATAAATTAAATAATTAATGTTGATTAGAATTTCTAAATTAAGTAAATTAGTTTTAAGCTATCAAGTAATTTTTTTAGCTACTTTAGTTTTAGTTCCAGTTTTAATATCAGTTTCTTTTGGATATTATAGTTGGCCTTTATATCAAATACTTCTTTATATTTCTTTGTTTATAGGATTAAATTTAAAATTAAAAAATAAATTAATTAATAATCAAGATAATCATACAATTAAAGAATATGGAAATTTGAATTTGTTCATATTTCTTCTTCTAACTTTTAGTTTTATTCAAATTAGCCAATCTATATATTATTTTATTCAAACTAAAACTATTATTACTCCAGCTACAAAATACTTATTATTCAATGATGTTCAATCTAATCTTTGGAGATATTATTCAATATTTCTCGCTATAAAAAATTCTTTTTTCTTTTACTTAACATATTCTTTTACTACAAGTAAATTTAAAATAAGCAAATATTTAAAATACCTTTTGTTTGGATACCTTCTTTTATCGGCTCTATATCTACTTTATATAGATGGTTTAGGCCAAGTGGGTTATACTTGGCCGATATTTTTTAGCTTAATATTTAAGAAAATAAGAAAAATATTTAAAAGATCGCTTTCTGGAAGGTTAAGTTATCGAGTTTTAATCTTGTTTTTAATTCCACCCTTATTATTTTATTTAGATGATCTTATTGGCAATAAGTTATTGGAAATAGGAGCACCTCAAGGATTTACTATTATTCAGTTTGATCCAAAAGGAATAATAAATAATCAGTCTAATTCTCTTATGAATATTTTAAGTAAGAGTCAATTAGTTTCTATGATTTACTATTATGGCTTGGAGATGTTTAATTCCGCTAAGTTAATTACCTCTATAGATAGTTTTTGTTTTTACTTTCTAATACCAATTTCAAAAGTTTCAAGTTTTTTTAGTCAACCAGATGCATGCTACAAGCTACAACAAACATTGTTTGATAATAAATTATTAGGTGCTTGGACAATGATGGGAACATTGATAGGTTCAAAACTGAGCTTTTTGGGTGTAATAACATATGGTTTTTTATTTGGCACATTATTATCAATAATTGTTGATTTTATTATTAAATTAGAGTTATATTTTGGATTGAAAAATGATCCAATAGGATTTTCACCTTTAATTCAAATTTCCTCAATTTCATCAATTATTATTAATCCAGATTTAGTTACTTATATTTCTATTTTCTTAAGTGCTATTTTAGTTTCTATGGTTGGTTTAATAAAATTTAAGAAATCTAAGGTTCCCATATATGGAAAATAAGATTGTAATTTTTTCTCACAATAGGCCAACATATTTAGAGTTGTTGTTGAGAAATTTAAATCAAATTTTTATTGATAAAAATTACACCCATTTTTTTAAATCTATTGATATTTTTTATAGTAATCGTTCCTCATTACCATACAAAAAAAAAATAATAAATTCTTTAGAAGTCAACTTTATAAGTTTACCTGATACAACGAGTAGTGAGAAGATTAATGAGTCATTTCTAAATTACTATAACTCAGGAAATCTTGATAATGGTTATTTACTATATCTAGATGATGATTGTATTTTGGATAAAAGAAGATTTATTGATTTTTTTGCAAACTTTAAATATCATTTTTTAGAAGATACAATCTTCAGTATTTACAATAGTTTTTCTCATAAAATTTCTAAATTTAATTGCAAATTAAATTTTTATGAAAAAAAAAGTGTAGGCATGCTTGGAATACTTATACCTAAAAAGATCATTAAGGAATATATAAAACTTACAAATATCTCTAAAGTCAAAACAAAAATTTGTTCAGATTCTATTTTTGTGAACTTTTACACAAATCATTATGGTAAAACAATTCTAGTCAACCCGATTTCAATAATTCAGCATATAGGTTTTTACGGGGAAAATAATAATCCTAATAAAAGAGATAATGAGTTTTCATCATCATTTTTTTATGAAGATAATTCCAATGAAAATTATATTGAACTTTTTATAAATATTCTTGCAAAAAGAAATGGTAAAATCAACTTTAATATATTTTCTAGATTTATATCGTCTTTAAAATATAAATTAATAAAAAAAAGTGTGTTAGGGAGATACTACTAATTTGCAAATGAATCAAAAGGTGACGACAAATCGATTTGAGCTTTTATATAGATTTCAATCTTTGATATCTTTTTTAGTTATTTCAAGAAATGATTTTTTAGGTGGGATTAAAAAATTAATTTTGAATTTGCATCTCTTCCTGAAAAATTTATCATAATAATTTCTATAAATAATAGATATGGATAATAGTAAAGTTATCAAATACTTCCAAATATCTAATGTAGTTCAATACGTTACATCATTTTTATGCATATCTATAATTATCTCAATCGGAGGGATAAAAATCTATGGTGAGTTTGCAATACTATTGCAATATGCAGCAGTCATTTTAGTTTTATCTTCAATTTATACACCGGCTTCTGTTATCAAACAATTTATAATTTTAGATTCTTCTGATAACGATAGAAATGAAAGTAATTTAAATGAATTATATAGCTTATTACTGGAAAATGTATTATTATTTTTTCTTATTTCTATCATAATATTATTTTTTACTTCTTCTTTTTCAATAAGTTTTGCTTTATTTTTCTTTTCTTTACTTAGTTTATGCAATCATCTTACTCCAATAGCTTATAAATTTAGTAAGGCTATTTTTATTCCCAGGTTATTTATTCTTTTTAGCTCATTAAGCGTATTATACTTCTTTCTTTGTTGTAAGTTTTTGTCATCTTATGACCTCCCAAAGATTTTGATTTGGGGAAATATACTTGGACTTTTGCCTAATTTAATTTACTTATTTTTATTGTTTAAAAAGCTTTATAAGGTAGATTTGCTAAAAATTAGCTCCTTTAAAAAACATTTAACTCTGAGGCCAACAAATAAAAAACTATCTCTCTATATAAATGAGGTCTTAATATTTTTATACAACAGATTCGATGGAGTTGTTTTGGCAAGTGTCTCCACCCCTGAGGTTTTTGCTTTATATTCAGTTTTATGGAAATCAATTGAAGCTCCACAATTTATTATTGGTAACGTTAATAATTTTCTGTTTTCGACAGATTATTATTCAGAAATAGGTTCACTTTCAAAGGAAATAGAAATTAATCCTTTCAGATTTAGGCTTATACCTTTAAAAAAGTTTGAATATTTTTCAAAAACTGCAATTAAAAAATTAAAAAATAATAAATTAAACTTACAATCTGCAAGGCTTATTAAATCATTTTTTTTGGTGATTTTATCGGTTATTTTTTTATTAATTTATTTTTCAGTTACCACTAAAAGTAATCTATTAATTTTTTCGCCAATAATCATTTTAATCCTTCTAATTATTTTTATTGGATTGTGGGCAGGCAGCATATTATTAGCATTAAATAATACTAGATTATTACTTCTTAGAGGGATTGTTGGGGGTAGCACTGCAATAATAACCGCAATTATCTTAGTCCCTAGTTTTGGTCTTAATGGCTCAATAGTTTCATCCTTGATATCTTATGGTTTATCAATATGTATACCCTTATTTGTAAATAATGAGGGTATGTCTACATTTGTGATCGCAATAATTAGTTTTTTAATAAATATAAGATATGCTTTTCATGGTTTTTTTGAAGATATAAAGAATTTACTTAAGAAAATTTCTAAACTCAAAAAATTATTGTAAATGCATATAGAATAAAAAACTATAAATTAATTATTATGATAAAAAAATTCATCATAAAAGCATTTAACTATTTCGATATAGAAATTTACAAGAAGGGAATTGCTGAGGAATTGTCTTTTTATCATCAATCTTTTTATAAATTATGGATGAGATTTACTTATGAAGAAAAAAAAGCTTTAGCACATTTTTTGCCTGATTTACGTTCACAATATGGACAAGATTTATTTGTCTTGTTTTGTAATTATAAAATTCCTTTGTCTCCAGTATTTGTAGAGTTTGGAGCTGCTGATGGAATATTATGGAATAATTCTTATGTCTTTGAAAGTATACTAAATTGGGATGGATTATTATGTGAGCCATCAAAATGTTTTAGAGAAATACTAGTTAAAAATAGAACATGCAAAATAGATACTCGATGTGTGTCTAAAACTACAGGAAATTCTTTAGAGTTTATAGAGGTTAAAGAGTCAAATGAAAACTTTAAGATTTCAAGTCCTCAATTGTCATGTTTAGAAAAATCAGCGCCAAAAGATTGGGCTACTAAAATAAGGAAAAGTAATTCCAGTAAATATAAAGTAGAGACAGTTTCTCTTAAAGATGTTCTTTTAGAAAATAATATACCAAATAAAATTGGATATATGTCCATAGATACTGAGGGGTCCGAAATTGATATTTTGAAAGGATTTGATATTGATAATTATCAAATTGATGTTATTACTATTGAACATAACCATCGCAAAAAAGATATGAAATTCATGGAACAATATTTTTTAAAACATAAATATAAAAAAGTTTTTTCTGATATCTCTTTAGCTGATAATTGGTATGTCAGAGATGAAATTTATAAAAAGATATTCTAGAATGCAAAATTTTTTAAATTCTAAGTTTATAGTTTTACTTAAATCCAAAAGATTACTTATATCTAATTTTAAGGCTTTCATCTTATCATTTTTGTCTAAAAATATATCTTATTCTCAAGTTGGGGAAGATAAGGTAATATTGGAAATTATCCAGAATAATGGTTACCAAGCTGCAGACTTATTTTATGTTGATTTAGGAGCTAATATGCCATACCAATATTCTAATACTGCGATGTTTTACAATATGGGTTCCAGAGGCATAACCATAGACGCATCTTATGTTTGTTGTTTATTTCATAAAATATTTAGGCCTAAAGATTTTAATTTAAATAGATTTGTTGATTCTACAAATTTTGAATATAAAGAAATTTATTCAAATGACTTTTTTGGGCATGATCCTAAAGCAAACTTTCAAAATGGAAAAGCAATAAATAAGAAGCAAAAGATTCTTAAATTAAAAAATATTTCTACAAATGAAATATTCGAACTTATAAAGAAAAAATCTTCTGGAAAAATTAATCTCTTATCAATTGATCTTGAAGGTATAGACGATAAAATTATGCTTTCATTTAATAGAAAAATTTTAATTTTTGATATTATTTGTTTCGAGGGCGATCTTCTAAATATGAGTTGCGGATATCTTTATCAAAATAAAGAGGATGTATTTAAAATGCTAGGAGGTCTAAACTATATCAAAGTTTCTCATAATTTAATGTCACATATATGGATCAAAAAAGATTTGTCATGGTGAAATAAAAAGAATGATCCCATTAGATGTTAGCTGTCTTGGCTCATGTTATAAAAATACCAAACCTAAAGATCTATTCTTTTCTTTAATGAGTTTATTCTTAGAGAGTAGTAAACCTAAGCAAGTCCTATTAGTAATAGATGGCCCAATAGGCAAAGATTTAAAAAAAATAATTTATTACTTCGTTGAGAATTTTAAAATTCAAATATTAGATTTAAAAAGAAATCAAGGACTTGGAATAGCCTTATCAAAGGGCTTAAAAAAATGCAAATGTAATTATGTGGCCAGATTCGATACTGATGATATTAACTTACCAAATAGATTAGAAAAACAATTACAATATTTAAAAAATAATCCTCATATTTCAGTTGTTGGTTCAAACGTATTTGAGTATAGAAAAATTGGTAATTATTATGAAAATAGGCATAAGTTAGTTCCTGAAAGTTATAAAAATATTTCATTATTTATTTACTTAAGGAACTGTATGAATCATCCAACTGTTTTGTTTAAAAAAGTAGATATTTTAAATATTGGGAGTTACAAAAATAGAATTTATTTTGAAGATTATGATTTGTGGTTGAGACTAATAGATAATAATTATAAATTTGCAAACTTATCCGAGTCATTAGTTTTAATGAAAAGAGAAGACGCCTCAATAAGAAGAGAAGGGTTCAGTTATATAAAAAAAGAATTTTTATTTATTAAAAAGGTGGATATAAAAATTACAAAAAAGTTAGTACTTTTTTTTGTTTTTTTATTGAAAGTTTTACTGAGAGTAATATTCTCCTCAAAGGTTTTGAATTTTTTGCCTTGGAGAACTAAATGGAAAAGAATGAATGTAGAATGTTATCAACGTATAAAGCTGCTTGATAATTGTTATAAAACTCATTTCTGATAGAAAACAAAAATTTTTATATAATAAAATTCAATTTTGATGTATTATAGTTAATAATTATTTTTATGGAAAAAATTTTTTTAAGTCAATCAGAAAGAATATTAAAAGAAATTAATGAGAATGGTTGGGTATTGGTAGAAAATTATTTTGACAAATTAGATTGTGATGAAATTAGAAAGACATTGCATAATAATCTATCAATTAACTCTAATTCTTTAACACCCACTTTATATAAAGGTACTAAATTTAATACAAATGTTTTATCTCTTTCAAAAGAAGCATTTGATGCAATTACTAATAAAGAATTGCGAGAATTTGCAGAATCTTTTTTAAATGATTCTCCAATATTAAAATGTGTGAGATCCTATTCAATAAATAAATCATACCCTTTGTTTTTCTGGCACTCTGATAATGTTGATCCAGAAACTTTCGCTGCAGACAATTCTATGGGGATGAATGGAATAATTTATTTGGAAGATGATTTTGAAGGCTCATTCAAAGTTGCGAATAAAAAATTTCATACAGACCAGCGGACAACAGCAACACCTACTTTAGATGAATTAAGTAGTTGGAAAAAATCCGGCACGATATTGCCCATAAAGGCAAAGAAAGGTGATTTAGTACTATTTAATCAGCAAATTTATCATAGGCATACTATAGAAAATAAAGATAAATTAGATTCTTTATGGTTTCAAATAGTAGGTTCTAAAAATTCAAAAAACGAAAAGATTACAATAGATCCTTCATTTCTTACTTTTGATGAGAGTTTATTAAAATTTCTTGGATCTGGAAAGAAAAATATTGGCTATAGTAATCCCAAAACAGATATTAATCATTTAACTTTTAATAATATATTTAAATTATTTCTCATTTCGGTTTCTAAAATGCCATCTTCCTTAATTAAATATCTTATTTATAAAATTTATAATAATTATTTTAGAGATTCAAAGTTTGGTGAATATTTAAAAAAATTTAAGAAAATGCATTAAGTACCCTTTTCAAATCTTTCAAATCTACTTTAAGATCATTTTCAATTCTTCCTAATGGTGACAAATTTTTAAATGCAAATAAGTTTTTAAAAGCAGGCCAAATAGCTATTTTTTTTAGTTTTATCTTGAGATAATCTGCCAAACATAATGAAACGATGTTTGAGTAAATAGGGCTATAAAGTTCTACAATCTCGCATTCTTTTTTTGCTACGAGCATATTAACTAAACCAGCTCCATGGGGCACAATTATTTTTTCTGCTTTGGAAAAAATTTGGAGTCCATCCCAGATAAACTTAATTTTACTTGAATTATATATTTGAAATTTATTTTTATTTAAAAATTCTTTTGCTGATTCACTGATTAGGGTATTTCGCCTCTTTTGATCTCTTATCAAAAAGATATTTTTCATTTCCTTGTGATTCTGTTTTAAAAGCTTTTTTTTTACAGCTAAATTTAATAAGTTTTCTGATAGATTCTTGGCTATTTTAACTAATTCTGGATGTGGATATGATGCACCTGGGAATTGCGAGAATTTGTAAAAATAATTTTCTTTTATTTCATTCTTACCATTTATAAAAATAACTTTTATGTCTATTCCTAGGTCATAAAAAAAAGGGTAGATTTGTCTCCAAAAATCGTTTTCATGAAGATAAATTTTTTTAAATTTCTTCTTATATGATTTGGAGATTATAAAAAGCAAGGGTAATGCTTCAATCATGAAATGCCAATAATTATTCCACCATGCATTATCAAAATAAATTACATTAAATCCTAGATCATTGCTATAGAGGTTTTTCTTGGAAACTTTGACTAGTGACCATGAACCGCAAAATATGTAATCCATTTTTTCTCCTTTAACGTTAATGATTTTGTTTTTTAATATTTCTAAAGAATCAGATTTTCTACCTATTTTTTTAATAATAAAAGAGAGGTATTTTATTAAATACCCTTTATAAAATAAATAATAGGTAATATGAAAAGGATATATTATTAAAGCAAGTGGGTGCCTTGTTTTCAGAGAGTATTCTCCAAATATTGCAAATAAAAAATTAAATTTAGAAGTAAATTTGTTCATTTATATTTTTAGATATTATTGTTTTAACTGATTTTCTATAGTATGGATAACTTTGGTAATTTGCAAAGTTAGTTCTATGTCTTTAAATGATATAAGCTTATTATTAATTTTTTCAGCAAATTCTTTTATACAATTGCCAAGAGGTTGATCATTAATTGCAATATTAACATTATTCTTTTCATTGAAAGGATCATATATGAAAGATTTTAAATCTGTACTAGCGGTAAACTTTTTAATTTTTCTTTCTTTTAAATTTCCAAAATTTAATATGGCTTTCATGTTTGAGGGAAAATATAATTTCGCTTCTATAATTTCTCCATGCATAAATCCTTTAGATGAAACTTTCAAATATTTACTTTCTACTTTGTAAGGATATTCTCTACTAAGTTTCAGGGTCATTGCTATGTCATGAACCCCCCAGTCCCACAGAGCTCTAGTATCTTTTCTAAATGGTCCATAATTTCCGGACTCTGAATTGATATTTCTTAATCTAGAAAAATTATTACGTTGAATTATTTTTTCTATTTTTTTAAATTCATGGTGATAAAGATGTATGTAGTTGACCATTAAGATTGTTTTTCCTCTTTTACATAATTCAAGTAAATTCTTTACTTCCTCTATATTAGTAGCTAGTGGTTTTTCTGATAAAAGTGGAATCTTGCGATTAATAATTTCTTTACAAATTTTATAATGAGTATCTGTAGGAGAGCTCACAATAATACCATCAATTTCTTTGGACATAAAAATTTGTTTCCAGTCTTCATAAAGAACACAATCTTTTGGAATGATATTTTTTATAGTTTTATTCCTACTAGAAACAGCAACTAAAGAAATTTCTTTTAATTTTTCTATGGTCTTTATATAGTTTATTCCCCATTTGCCGGCTCCTATAAGACCTAATTTAATTTTTTTTTCAATCGGCAAATTAATTAGTTCCAAGATAAGTTTTATCTGTCCATTTTAAAAAGCGATCAAGTCCTATTTCTAAATTTATTTTTGGGAAATAATTTAAATCTTTTTTAGCTTTATCTATATTTGGCACTCTTCTGTTTGGTTCATCAGAGGGATATGAATCAGGATAATTTACTATATTGTATGTGATTTTTTTATAAGATACTTTTTTCATCACTTCAACCAAATCAAGTATTGAAACTTCAGGTTCAGGATTTCCAATATTATATGGTTCTCCAGGAACGCCATTTAAAACAACTTTCAAGAATCCACTAATAGCATCTGTAATGTAACAAAAAGTCCTTGTTTGGTTGCCTGATCCATAAACCGAAAGAGGCTTATTACCTTTTATGAGACTTCCAAAATTAGGCAAAACCCTATAATCTTTTTCTTGCATGCCAGGACCATAAACATTAAATGGCCTAATAGTATTGGTATGAATTCCATATAAATTATGATAAACATAGCAAAGAGTTTCTCCTAAACGTTTGCTTTCGTCATAACATGCTCTTGGACCTTGGCAGGAAACACTCCCTCTGTAGTCTTCTCTTATGGGTAATTTTTCAGGATCTGGATCTCCATAAATTTCTGAAGATGAAAAGAAAACAAATTTAGAATTATTTTTCTTGGCAAGTTCAAGAAAGTTTTTTGTTCCTGCTATTGAAACATCCAAAGTTTCTAATGGATAAGCTCTGTAATAGTGTGGGCTTGCAATACCAGCAGCATGAATAATGTAGTCAATAGACTCGTCAATTTCAAAGGGCTCAATTACATTATGATTAACAAATCTCACATTATTGTAATCAGGTATTTTTTCTCCTTCTTTACCAGCAGTAATTAAATTATCTAAAACTATAAGTTTTAATGGTTCGTCCAGTACTTCCTCATTCATTCGATGAAAAAACGTAGTAAAATAACGACCCAGAAATCCTCTTCCTCCAGTAAGAATTATCGTTTTGCCAGAAAATAATTGGATTTCATTTTTTAGGTTATTAAGAATTTCTTCTATGTCAGAGTTTAAAAAGAAGTTGATCACTTTTAAATAATTGATAAATTTGGTAAAGGAACTATAAATTTACCACCACTATTAATGTATTCCTTATTTTTATTAATGATGGGTTCAGAAAAATTCCAAGCTAAAATTAATAAATAATCAGGCTTATGAATATTTATAGCATCAGATGATAAAACAGGAATCTTTAATCCAGGAGAAAATAGCCCTTGTTTTAAGGGGCTATCGTCAATTATAAAATCAATATATTCACTAGTAATTCCAAATTGATACATTAAAGTAGTGGCTTTTGCAGGTGCACCAAAACCTGCAATAGTTTTATTTTGTGACTTAATTGATTGTAATAAATCTAATAATTCAAATTTGAGCTTTTTAATGTTGTCATTAAATCTAAGATAAGTTTTTTCTTCATTTAATTTTATTGATTGTTCATACGCTATTAAGTTATCAACGGTACCATCTTTTGTATTTGATGCTCCTTTTAATTGCACATATCCCCTCAGCGAACCACCATGAGTATCAATTCTTTTTGCTGAGAATAGATCTAATCCATTTTCTGAGAAGAAATTTTTTAAAGGTTCAACTGAATGATAAGAAAGATGTTCGTGATATATGGTATCAAATAGATTTTTCTCTAATACATCAACTAAATAAGAAACTTCAAAAACAAAAATCCCATCTGGAGATAAAAGATCTTTTACTCCATTTAAAATATCTTTTAGGTTATCTGCATGTGCAAAAACATTATTTGCAGAAATTATGGATGCTTTTTTATATTTATTTTTGATATTATATGATAAGTCAGTTGTAAAAAAATCAGTAATAGTTTCAATACCGTTATTGGATGCATTCTGTGAAATATTGATTGCTGGATCTACACCAAGAACTTGATAATTATTTTTCTTAAAACAACTTAAGAATGTCCCATCGTTCGATCCGATATCAATTACTAAGAATTCCTTTGAAGGTTTAAATCTATAAATAACTTCTTGAGCATATTTTTCAAAATGATTAACAAATACTGGTGATGTTCCTGATACATATACATAATCTTTAAATAAAATAGAAGGATCAACTATATCTATTAATTGCAAGTGATGACAGTTAGAACAATAAAACACTTCTAATGGATATTCTTCCTGATTTTTATGCAAATCTTCTTTATTTAAAAAAGCATTTGCTGGCGGAGTAGCGGCAAGTTTAAGTACTGATTTTAATCTTGAGGAATTACAAAGTCTACAATTTGATTTTCGAGTGTGATTAATTTGCATTTTAATTATTGATTAGGCTTCCAAGAAATTGAGTCTGTATCATCAATCATTTCAACTCTTACAACATCTTCTTCGTAATTTTTCTGATCTCGTGGATTCCTGGAAAGAGTAAGGAATAAAGTATCTTCTGGAAATTTCATGGCATGATCAACCATAGGCGGTGTAAAAATCATTTGGCCTTCTTCTACTATAATTTTTTCTGGGTTTTGTTTCTCACCTGTTTTGCGATGATAATATTCAATCTTTCCTGAAATAACGTAGCAATAATGCCAATCACTTTTATGGTAATGGTTGGCTCTTAAAGATCCCTTTTTAGACTCTATCATTACTGCACTCTTCATCATTTGATCTACTAAAGGTTGGATGGAGCCTCTGTCATCAATGAATGGTTTTTCTAAATTTACTAAAATTTCATCTGGCCAAGTTGATGATTCTTTTTCTGAAAAATGATTATCCATAAAATCTTTCCACAAAATGAATATTAACATATTCTATAATCATAAAAATTTTATATTTTGTTAATTAAACTTTGTTCTTAGATTTTTTTAAATAAATTATTATTCCAGATTATATTTAAATCTAAAATGATAAATTGATTATATATTTTTTACATGATTCAAAATTTATATAAAATAATAAAGAAGAAAAAAATCCTAATAAATAGATAAAAAAGTAAAATATAATCTAATAATTAAGTTTTTATTTAATTATGTATGAAACAAAAATAAAAGGTACATTAAGAATTTGTTGTATTGGAGCTGGATATGTTGGGGGTCCAACTATGGCAGTAATAGCTGCTAATTGTCCACACATAAATGTAAATATTGTTGATACAAATTTAGAAAGAATAAATCTCTGGAATAGTGAAGATTTAAGTAATATTCCAATTTTTGAACCAAATTTAGCTGATTTAAT
>MDTG01396680.1_pt1 | contig 16274 bp, 15 predicted proteins | sample 811421 | NCBI WGS metagenome assembly MDTG01 (sample SAMN05326645, study PRJNA326480) | marine metagenome | isolation source: seawater | place: Pacific Ocean: South East | collected 2011 | reverse complement strand
TTTTGTTGTTTACCATTTCCTAAAACTTGTATATGGTTATTTTTTCTTAAAATTTTATTAATCATGTCAAATAATAAACCATGTGTTAGGTTTGGTCCTATTACATTTGGAAATCGAAAGATAAATATTTTATAATTAAATTGTTTTGAAATATTTGAGAGATATATTTCTGATGCAAGTTTCATAAAACCATAGTTGCTCTCAGGATTCTTTTTTTCTGTTTTCTCATCTATTCTTTTGTTTGTTTTGCCATAAATTGCAGATGACGAGGTAAAAATTATTTTAGTATTTTTTTTTAAATATTTTTTTAAATACTCTAAAGTATTAATTGTTGTTAAAAACGTATTTTTTAGATCAACACTATGATCTTTCACTCCTCTTTGAATATCTGAGTTTGCTGCTAGCAACCAAACTTCAGATAAATAATTTTTTTTTAAAATATTTTCAATTTTTTTTGAATTTATTTTATTACTTAAGTCTTTTTTAAAAAAAAAAAAATTTTTTTTTTTTAAAACAAAGTTCAAATTTTTCTTTTCTCCTAAAATTAAACTGTCTATTGCAATTACTATTTTATCTTCAAAACGTAATTTATTGATAAGATTTGAACCAACCATTCCTGCAGCACCAGTTATAAAAATTATTTTTTTCATTGTGCTAATCTTTAAAATTATATTTTTTATCAATAATATAACTTGGTCTCTTTTTAATATCAGGTATTATCCTTGCTAGATATTCAGCTATTATTCCTTGAGAAAAAAATATGAGCGAGGAAACAAGTAAAATTAAAGTTATTATAAAAAACTGATATTTAAAAACAAAAATTTTTAACAAAGTCAAAATTATATAAATTATAAATATCAAAAAGGAAATTATAAAACTAAAAGCTGAACAAACTGTAATATAATGCAAAGGTTTAGTACTAAAGGAAAAAATTCCATTCAATCCAATTTTTAAAGAGCCAGTATACTTATTATATTTAGTAGTACCTTTGTGTCTTTTCTCACGGTCAAATTCAATTATCGTGTATTTATAACCAATGAATGAATTAATTCCTCGTAAAAAAAAATCTTTTTCTTCAAGCTCTTTAATTTGGTCTCTTATTCTTTTTGATATAAGTCGAAATTCACCAACATTTTTTGGTATATTTGTTTCACTAAATTTAGAAATAAGATGATAACCAATATTTGAAATCAATTCTCTAATAGGATTTTCACCCTTTTTACTTTTTCTTTTTGCTAAAACTGTATCATAACCTTGTTGTCTCAAATTATACATTTTCTCAATCAATTCTGGTGGATCTTGAAGGTCTACATCAATTAGAACTATGTTGTCTAAAGTTGAATTTTTAATACCAGCCAAAATTGCTGCAGGTTGACCAAATCTTCTGGAAAATTTTATAAGTTTTAAATTGTTATTTTTATCTATTTTATCAATAATTATCTCTTCACTTCTGTCAGTACAAGGATCTAATACAAATATGATTTCATATTGGTTTGTAATTTTTTCAATTACTGGAATAGTTTTTTCTAAAAAAATTTCTATATTTTCAGCTTCATTCAGTATTGGTACAACTATAGATAAACTCATTATAAGAATTCTATACCAAATTTCTTGTCATTTTCATATACTGAACAGGTTTTATCTCTATTTTTTTTATTGATACTAGCGTGTAGCATAGAGATATAGATTTTTTTGTGAAATTCATTAATTTCAAATTTAATATTTTTACATTGTGAAAGTTGAATTTGATCAATACTCCAATCAATATTGGTTTTATTTTGTTTTTTAATTATAGAAGGAAATGAATCTAAAACGCCAATACCATGATTATAAATAGAATATTTATAAAATGGTAAAGTTGCTAGTAATATTAAAATAACATTATATTTTGGTTTTATTTTATTTTTACTTAAGTCAAATATCAAGAATATGAAAATTATTGGTGAAAAAATAAAATAAAGTTTAATTGAGGACCATAAATTGTAAGAAAGAATTAAATATATAAAAAATATTAAAAAATAAATTATAAAAATTCTGAAAATTATCAAATGATTAGTTTTATAAATTATAACATTGTATAAGTTTTTGCTAAAATTTTTAATAATGTAATAATTAAGATAAATTAGTAAAAAAATTAAAATAATATTGTACGTACCATAAGAGCTTGAAGTTGTTAGGTGGTAAAAACCAAAAGAAGATGGAATTATATTGAGAATAAAAAATAAATTATTTTCAAAATTTTTTTCGATAATTACTTTTAAGGTATCTAAAAAATTACTACTTGTAGATAACAAGTTTTTTATTAAATCTACAAACTCTCTGTCATGAATAGGATTATCCTTACCTAAAATAAATGCTCCATAATAGCCCCAATAATCAGGTCTATAAGTTAATCCCACTCTCATTTCTGTAAGCAAATATGTTATTGTTGTTTTATAAGTTGGCAAAACTATACAAAGCAAGATTGCAAATCCATAAAAAATATTTTTTATAGATTTAAAATTTGATTTATTTTTAAATATTAAAATTAAAAATATTAATATTGATGGAATAATAAAAATAGCAGCACCATTAGGATAAATTATAAAAAAAATGGCAGAAATAAAAAAATATTTTATTATTATGTCTTTAGAGATTTTTCCGTAATTATTAAATATTTCAATTAAATATTTAAAGGATAATATAAAAAATGGTAAGGATAAAATTAAAGAATAAGCATCAATTTCAAAATTGTAAAAATAAAAAATACTTAAAATAAAAACATAAGATAATAATATTTTTTTAAATTTATTTTTTTCAAAAAGACTTAAAAATTCAGCAAATGCATAAATTGTAAGGCATGTACATAATATTTTAAAAATATAACCGATTTCAATTATATTTATAAATTTCAAATTATTAATTAACCCAATGAATAAACCAACTGAAGGTCTAAAATGAATTAATTGAAGAGATAAATTCAAGTAATAATTTTGATCTAAAAATTTTGCTCCACTATTTTTTAGATTTAATAATTCTTTATAATTATTTTCATAAAAAGTAATACCCGTGCTTAAATAAACAAAAGTGTCTTGTTGGTTTCCTCTAAAAATATAGAATTGCTCTCCATAAAAATAAAAAATTAGTTGAAAAAAAAATAATATAGGTACTATTGATACTATTAAAATAAATAAATCTTTTTTAAATTCAGATATTTTTTTTATTAATTTAAATAACCCTATTATAAAAATTATTATTATAAATATTGATACATAGTTTAGATTAATACCTGCTATAAAATATAAATAATTTAATAATAAAATTATTATTCCACATATGAAAATCGGTTTTTCAAATGTTGTTAATCTTACAAAATTAGAAAATGCGGAATTTAAAATTAAAAAAAATAATATAAACCCTGTAGGTAATATAAAGGACATTCTATAAAAATATTTTAATCAAAATTTTTTTATTTTTATTTCTTTCGTAGATAGATATTTATTTTTAAGATACTGAGATATCAAATTCATAATTGTATGATGTAAACTTTCTACTATTCCATAATTTTTTGAATTGACATGTAAATTTATATCAGAAAATTTTTTTGACTCACCACCATCAAAACCTGTCAGCCCTATTGTAAGCATTGATTTTTTTTTTGCTGCTTTAATTGCGTTTATAATATTTTTAGATTTACCAGATGAGCTTATAGTAATTAGAATGTCGTTTTTAATTCCAATTTGACTTATTTGGTCACTATATACTCTTTCATAATTATTATCATTAGAAATTGCAGTCATTAGAGCACTATTTGATGACAAACTAATAATACAAGGGTTTAATTTTTTTGTTTCATTTAAAATTTTTTGATGATCACATGCGAAATGATTTGCTAGTGCTGCGGATCCTCCATTCCCACAAACTAAAATTTTTGTTTTAGGATTTTTATAATTTTTATCAAGTACTTTAACTAATTGATTTAGTTTAGCATCATCAATTGAATTAAAACTTTCAATATAACTTTTTTGATAATCGTATTTATAGTTTTTTAAGGAGTAGTATTTTTTAATTGGAAATTTCATTAAACAGAATATAAGTAAAAATATGATATTGTCAAAAACTCCACTTAGAATCAGCTTTTCAGGTGGAGGTTCAGATTATTTTAATCCAAATAGTGATAACCCTGGCAGAGTGATAGTTACAACAATAAATAAATATATGTATGTTTGTTTAAACAAAAAATATAATAACGATATACGAGCCGCTTATTCTTTAACTGAGAATGTTAGAAGTACAAAAGACCTTAAACACGATATTATTAGAGAAAGCTTAAATTATCATAAAATATATAACGGCGTGGAAATTACGACTTTAGCTGATATTCCTTCATCGGGAAGTGGACTAGCGTCTTCAAGTGCTTTAGCTGTTGGTTTATCAAATGCAATAAGAAAATATAAAGATTTAAATATTTCAAAAAAATTAATTGCAGATGATGCATGTAAGGTTGAAATTGAAAGATGTAAAAAACCAATAGGAATGCAGGATCAATATTCCACTGCATATGGTGGTCTAAATAGAATTGAATTTTTTAATAATAAAAAAGTGAAAGTAACAAAATTAAAAATAAATAAATATAAATTAGATAAGATTAATGAAAATCTAATGTTGTTTTATACTGGAATTAATAGAAAGGCTGATGAAATTTTAAAAAAAATATCATTATCTGGAAAAAAATTTAAAAATCATGATAGGCTTTCTAATTTAGCCTTAGATTTTGAAAAAGAATTAATATCAGGAGACATGAATAAGTGTGCTGAAATCTTACATGAAGGTTGGATTTTAAAAAGAAATTTAAATTCGGCAGTTTCTTCAATAAAACTTAATGAAATCTATGATGCTGCGCTTAGAGCAGGATCTAAAGGTGGAAAAATTTTAGGAGCAGGGGGAGGAGGATATTTTTTATTTGTTGCAGAAAAAAAAAATCATAAAAAAATAAAAAAAGCTTTGAAAAAACTTGAATATATTGATTTCAAATTTATCTCCGAAGGATCTCAAGTGATAAGAATTTGATAAATGAAAAAAATTAATGGATTATCAATAGTAATTCCCACTTATAAAAGAGAAATACAAATATTAAAAATTTTAGAGTCTTTAATTAGTCAAATAAACGATCACCATAAAGTCGAGATAAATATTTGTGATAGTTACAGCGATTACGATTTAGGAAAACTTAAACTTTATCAAAAAAATTTTAAAGTGAACTATTATAATATAAAAAAAAATAATTTAGCAGCAAAAAGAAATGAAGGAATAAAAAAATCTATTTATAACAAAATTATATTGATAGATGATGATTGTATTCCTGAATCAAATTTTATAAAAAATTATTTAATTGATTTTGATAATATAAATGACAATACGATATTATCAGGTGTTGTAATTTATCCAGAAAAATATTTATCTTATAATCATATACGTTTTAAACAATCCAGACATTTCGTTTATAATGATATTTCGCCAAATAAAAATCTGCTACCAGATAAAATTGTTGCAATGAATATGGGGTTTAAATTTTCAGAAAAATTTGAAAATCTTGGTTTATTTAATGAAAATTTTACCGGGTATGGTTTTGAAGATTATGAGTTTGGTTACAGGTATTCTTTAAACGGTTTTATTTTGAAACAAACTTATGCCACAATCATCCACGATGAAGGTAATCCAAACATTAATAATTTTATTAAAAAACACTACCATTTAGGAAGAGATGGAATGAAAAACTTAATATTAGTTGATAGATTTGCTGCAAAAAAAACTTCTTACTATAAATTAGAAAATGGAATAATCTTTAGCACTCTATTGAAATTGCCAGGTTTAAAGTTTTTAATTTTATTTTTTGAAAAAATATTAATAAAATTAGATAGATTAAATTTTATGAAAATTTATTTTCTTTATAATATCTTAAGAGCAATATCATATTCTAGAGGTGTTATAGATAGAAATAAAAAAAATTTAAAAAATAATAACTGGTATGAATAATTTTTTTTATAATAAAACTATTTTAATTACTGGTGGCACGGGGTCTTTTGGGAATGCCATGACAGAAAAGCTTATTAAAATGAAAACAAAAGAAATCAGAATATTCAGTCGGGATGAAAAAAAACAAGATGATATGAGAAAAAAATTTAATTCCCAGAGATTAAAATTTTATATTGGAGACATCAGAGATGAAAAAAGCGTTAAAAATGTTGTTAAAAACGTAGACTATGTTTTTCATGCAGCAGCTTTAAAACAAGTTCCATCTTGTGAATTTTATCCAATGGAAGCTGTCAAAACAAATATTTTAGGAGTAGAGAATTTGTTGAATTGTGCAATTGAGGAACAGGTAAAGAAAATTATTTGCTTAAGCACAGACAAAGCTGTTTATCCTATAAACGCCATGGGTGTATCGAAATCAATGATGGAAAAAGTAATTGTTGCCAAATCAAGAAATTCTAAGAAAACAGAAATTTGCGTCACTAGATATGGAAATGTGATCTATTCACGAGGTTCTGTTATTCCATTATTTGTGAAACAAATAAAAGAAAATAATTATTTAACGGTCACAGATAAAAAAATGACTAGATTTATGATGACAATGAGTGATGCAATAAATTTAGTTTTTTTTGCATTCAAAAATGGAAAAAACGGTGAAATCTTAGTAAAAAAATCACCAGGAGCAACTATAGGTACATTGATTGATGCTTTGTCTAAAATAATTTCTAAAAAACCCAAAATAAAAATCATAGGATCTAGACATGGTGAAAAATACCACGAAACACTAATGACAAAAGAAGAACTTAATAATTCTACTGAGTATAAAGATTACTTTAGAATAAGATCTGATAATCGTGATTTAAATTATGAAAAATTTTTTTCAAAAGGAATTAAAAAACAAAATAAAATTGATTACACGTCTGAAAATACAAAAAGATTGTCACTAATAGATACTCAAAAATTGTTAATTCCTATAATTAAATTATATAACAAATGAAAATTGCTATAACAGGATCCAATGGGTTTATAGCTAAAAATTTAATTTATAGATTAATTACAGATCCAAAAATTTATATTTTTAGAATAAACAGAAAAACATCAAAAAAATACATAGATCAAGTTTTAGATCAATCCGACATAGTATTTCATTTTGCAGGTGCCAATAGAGAAAATAAAAAACAGAATTTTCAAAATGATAACGTAAAATTTACAAGATATATTTGCGATTATTTGTCTAAAAAAAATATAAAAAAAAAATAGTTTTTAGCTCATCTGTTCAAGCAACACTAAATAATAAGTATGGAAAATCAAAAAGAAAGTGTGAAGATATATTAAAAAATTTTGCAAAAAAACATAAATCAGGGTTAGTAATTTTAAGGTTACCAAATATATTTGGCAAATGGTCAAGACCTAATTATAATAGTGCTGTAAGCACATTTTGTTATAATATATCCAGAGGAAATCGAAATAAATTAATAAACCCCAAGAAAATATTAAGTTTATTATACATTGATGATCTAGTAGATAATTTATTTAAATTAATTAAAGATAAAAATAACAAAATTAAAATAATTTCAGATTTTAAAAAGATTAAGAAGATTTCAGTTCAAAATTTATTTGATAAAATTACAAGTTTTGAACAGAAGCGTAATTTATTTTATATTGATGAATTTAAAAATAATTTTACAAAAAACCTTTATTCAACTTATGTTTATTTTTTACCTAAAAACAAAATTAAATATAATTTGATAAATCACAAAGATAAAAGAGGCTCATTTGTTGAATTTCTCAAAACAAATTTAAACGGACAATTTTCTATTTTTAAAGCAAAAAATAATCAAATTAGGGGATATCATTTTCATCATTCAAAAGTTGAAAAATTTCTAGTAGTTTCGGGAAAAGCCAAATTTCACATGAAAGATATTTCTTCGAATAAAAAATTAGAATATAAGCTGGATCATAAAATTCCAACTGTAATAGAAACAATACCTGGCTGGCAACACTATATTAAAAATATTGGAAAAAATGAATTGATAGTTTTGCTATGGAGCAATGAAGTTTATAATGTTAAAAAACCAGATACTTACCAAATATGAAAAAATTTAAAGTAATCACAGTTGTTGGAACAAGACCTGAATTGATTAGATTATCAAAGGTAATAAATAAATTAGATCAAGAATTAGAACATAAATTAATACATACTGGTCAAAATTTTGATTTTGAATTAAATGAAGTTTTTTTTAAAGATTTAAATATAAGAAAACCAGATTACCAATTAAATTGTGGAGGATATTCTGTAGTGAATTCTATATCTAAAATTTTAGTTGAAGTAGAAAAAATATTATTAAAAGAAAAACCTGATGCATTTGTAATACTTGGAGATACAAATAGCTGTTTATCTGCATACTCTGCAAAAAGATTAAAAATACCTATTTTTCATATCGAAGCAGGTAATAGATGTTATGATGAAAGAGTTCCCGAAGAGATTAATAGAAAATTAATTGATCATATTTCTGATATAAATATTACTTATAGTAAAGTGGCTAAAGAAAACCTCTTAAGAGAAAATATAGACCCGGACAAAGTTTTTAAAATTGGTAGCCCTCTTTTAGAAGTATTTAATTTTAACAAGAACAAAATCTTTAATTCAAAAATTTTAAGGAAATTAAAACTAAAAAAAAATAATTATTTATTAATTAGCGTTCATAGAGAAGAGAATATTGATATTACGAAAAACTTTCATAAGTTAATTAAATTGTTAAATTATTTAAACAAAGAAACAAAAAATAAAGTTTTATTTTCTACACACCCAAGAACTTTGAAAAAATTAGAAAAAAATTGGTTAAAAAAATTTAAAAATATTATTTTTCACAAACCATTTTCTTATGTTGATTATTGTAATTTACAAATTAACTCCAAATGCGTTCTTTCAGACAGTGGATCGATTACAGAAGAGTCTAATATTATGGGTTTTAAAGCGATAAATTTAAGAACAACTAATGAGAGACAAGAAGGCTTTGAGTTTGGTGCCGTTCCAATGCTCCATTTTAACGTAGAGGCTATTGCAAAGTTTATAGAATTAAAAAATTCGAAAAAAACTTTTATTGAAGATTATAAATGTGAAAGTTTCTCAAATATTTTTTTTAATCTTTTATTAAGTTATACAAATTATATAAATGAATATAATTGGAAAAAAGAGTCTTAAAATTGAGAATACTTTTTTTTACACAATATTTCTGGCCAGAAAATTTTAGAATTAACGAATTAGTAGAATATTATGATAATAAAAATAATACAATTTTAACTTCTTATCCAAATTATCCAAATTTTAAAAAATTTAAATTTTATAAAACAATTCATGACAATGAATATTTGAAATCTAAAATTTTTAGAATGCTAGTCCTTCCAAGATCTGCAAGTAATTTTTCAATAATTTTAAACTATATTTCATTTATAATTTTATCTTTTTTTTATTCTTTATTTGTTCTTTTCAATAGAAAAATTGATATGATTTTTATTTTTTGTCCATCACCAATTTTAAGCGCTATTCCAATTATTTTTATTAATAAATTTTTTAAAAAAAAAATTACTCTTTGGGTTTTAGACTTGTGGCCCGACACTATTGTTGATTTAAACATTATAAAAAATAAATTTATTATAAATTTTTTTAAAAAAACTATTAAGTATATTTACAAAAATTGTGATCTAATTTTAGCTCAATCTGAGTCAATCAAAAATGAAATAAATAAAATATCGACTACAAAATGTGTTTATTTCCCTTCTTGGCCTGAGGAAAAAATTTTTGATGAAAAATTAGATAGCAAAGTGGAAGATGACTTGAAAAAAAATCACGACTGTCTACGAATTATGTTTACTGGAAACATTGGTGAAGCTCAATCATTTGATACTTTAATTGATACTGCATTAATTTTAAAAAATACTTTAAAAATAAAGTGGCTAATCATCGGTGATGGTAGATGGAAAAAAATTTTAAAAAATAAAATTAATCAAAATAATTTAAATGATGATATTAAGCTTTTTGATAGTGTTCCAATCACCAAAATGAATTCATATTATGAATATGCAGATGCACTATATTTAAGTTTAAAAAACAATTCTACTTTTAAAAAAACAATACCTGGTAAATTGCAAACTTATATGTCATCAGGGAAACCTATTATAGCTTCTATTTCTGGTGAAGCTCATAATTTAATTATTGATGCAAAATGTGGTTTTGTATCTGAAGCAGAAGATCATGAAGAACTGGCAAATAATATCAAAAAATTTGCAAGTTTATCTATAGAGAAAAAAAAAGAGTTTGGAAACAATGCTTTAAATTATTCAAATAAATTCTTTAATAAAAAAAAAATATTTAAAAATTTAGAGAATGAATTAAGAATTATTTTATAATGAGGATACTTTTAACTGGTGGTGCAGGATATATAGGAAGTGTGACCGCAAATTTATTTTTAGATAAAGGACACGAGGTTTATATAATTGATGACTTATCTACTGGAAGTATAAGAAACTTACCTAAGAAAGCAAAATTTATAAAATCAAATATTGCCAATTATAAAAAAATTTCCTTTTTATTAAAAAAAAATAAATTTGATGTTCTTCTTCATTTTGCTGCCTTTATTGATGTTGAAGAGTCTGTAAAAAAGCCAGAAAAATATATTAATAATAATTTTTATAACACAATTAAATTGTTTAAATTATGTAATGAGTTTGAACTTAAAAATATAATTTTCTCTTCTACTGCAGCAGTTTATGGCAATTCTAAAACAAAATATTGCAAAGAAAATGCACCTTTAAAACCTTTAAGCATGTATGCCAAATCAAAACTTAAAGTTGAAAATTTTTTAAAAAAACAAAAAAAAAGTAAATATATAATATTAAGGTATTTTAATGTTGCAGGAGCAGATATTAGATTGAGATCAGGTTTAATTTCAAAGAAAAAAAGTACTCATTTGATAAAAAAACTTTGTGAAAATTATTTAAATAAAAAAAAAATAACAATTTATGGAAATAATTATTTAACAAATGATGGTACCCCTGTAAGAGATTATATACATGTAAATGATCTTGCTATGGCACATTATAAAGCTGCAAAATTTCTTTTAAAAAATGGTAAATCAAATATCTTTAACTGTGGATATGGTAATGGTTATTCTGTTTTAGAAATAGTTAAACAATTTAACAAGATTAATAAAAAAAAAATGAACATAATTTATGGCAATCGAAGAAAAGGAGATATTGCACAACTAGTTTCATCTGAAAAAAAAATTAAAAAAACCTTAAAATGGAAACCTAGATTTAATTCAATTAATAAAATTCTTAAATCAAGCCTGCAATGGGAAAAAAAAATTAATAAATCCTATGCAAACATCTATTAATTCAATCTCCAATTATTTAATAATATTTTTGCCTGCTTTTCTTATAACAGGTCCCCTTTTTTCAGACTTAAGTGTAATTATAATTGATTTAGTTTTTTTATATATTTTATTTAAAGAAAAAAATTTAAATTATTTAAACAATAAACTGTTTATATTTTTATTTATTTACAATGTTTATATCACGATATTGTCTCTTTTCGCTTATGATTTATTTTTTTCACTAAAAAGTTCAATTACATACATAAGGTTTACAATTTTTATATTTGCTATTAAATTTTTTTTAGAACGTAGTGATAGACTAATTATAAATTTCTCTAAAATTTTTATAATCACAATTCTCATTCTATTTTTTGATAGTCTATATCAATATATAAATGGATATAATATTTTAGGTTTTAAAATAGACAATCCAGATAAATTAAATAGTCTATTTGGAGATGAAGGTGTTCTTGGAAGTTATCTTGTAAGATTTCTTCCATTATTTTTAGTATGTTTGTTGTATTTAAATAAAAATAAAAATCTATTTATTATAATAATTTTTATTTTTGGTTTAATAATTTTTTTAGCAGGATCAAGATCCTCGATTGCTTTATATATTTTGTTTTTTTCAGTATTTTTTTTAATTTTTGAAAAATTTAGAAAATATTTATTTTACTATTTATTACTTTTAACAACACTAACTTTATTTATTTTTTCATTTTTGAATATAAATATTGATAAAGAAAATTATTCAACTTTTGATGTTGTTGATAAAATAAAAGTACAAAATGATTTAAAAGAAAAAATTTCTTACACTATTTATTATAATTTTTATGATCCCATAAAAAGGATTTTTAAAAGTAATAGTGAAAAAAAGGAAATAAAAATTTTTTCTGAAGTGTACGATGCTCATTATAGGTCTGCTTATAAAATGTTTAAAGATAATATATTTTTTGGAACAGGAAACAAAATGTTTCGAAAATTGTGTGGTGAAAAAAGATATAATATAAATGAGTTTAGTTGTTCAACACACCCTCATAACCTTTATCTACAAATACTTGCCGAAAACGGCTTAATTGGTTTCTTTTTTGTTTTTACTATTTTTAGCTACACATTATTTATACTAATAAAAGAGTTTTTTTACAGAAATTTCAAAAAAATAAATAAATTGAACGACCAAACCTTACTGCTAACAATTGGTCTTTTTATAAATTTCTGGCCAATTGTACCTTTTGGAAATTTTTATAACAATTGGTTATCAATTTTAATTTACTTTCCAATTGGTTTTTTACTATATTTTAATTCTAAAAATGACAAATAATTTGTTTTTATTATATTTTGTATTTCTAAATATTATTATTTTTTTTCAATTTGAAAATTTATCAAAAATTTTAAATATTTATGATTTACCAGATGAGAGAAAGCTCCATAAAAATAAAACTCCCCTTTTAGGAGGATTAATAATTATTATTAATTTAGTGTTATTTTCAATCTTGTTTTTTTTAAAGAGATATGATGCTGGAATATTTTTTGATAATTTGTCTTATAGTAAATATTTAGTCTTTTTTTTTGCAACTTTTGCAATTTTTTTATTAGGTTCATTTGATGATAAATATAATTTAAATCCAAATTTAAAATTATTATTTTTACTTGTAATTATTTCTTTGACAATATTATTTGATAATTCTTTAATTATTAAAGATTTGATTTTCTCATTTACAAACTACAATATATTCTTAAATAAATATTCATTTGCATTTACTCTTTTATGTTTCCTGCTCTACATGAATGCTTGTAATATGTATGATGGTATAAATTTACAAACTGCTAGTTATAATCTGATATTGTTATTTTATTTTATGGTAATTGGTATAACTGATGGTTTCTTAAATTTTTTAATTATCTTTTTAATTTTAATCTTTATTTTAAACAAAAATGGAAAAATATTTATGGGAGATAGTGGTGTTTACTCTATTTCTTTTATAATGGGTTATATTGTGATCAAAATTTATAATTTTGAAAATATTTTAACCTCAGATTTAATATTTATTTTAATGATGGTTCCAGGAATAGACATGTTTCGTTTGTTTATATTGAGAATTTTAAATAAGAAAAACCCTTTTGCACCAGATAGAAATCATATTCATCACCTTCTATTAAATAGATTTTCTTACATTAAAACTTTAATTATTCTAAATTTTTTAATTATATACCCATTAATATTATCAATAATGGATATTCAAAAACAAATAATAATTTTAATTTATGTAATTAATTATGTTTTTCTAATATTTTTTTTAAAAAAACAAAAATTTAAAAATGATTCTTAATACATTAATTTTTTTTTTAATTACCTTTACAAGTTTCGTAAGTTTTATAGGTTACGGAAAGTTAACTAATCATTTACTATTCAATACAAATCAAAATCAAAAAAATCAATTCAATTTTTTTTTTTTAGGATTAATAGTAATAATTCCTGTTTCATATATTTATAATATTTCAATAAATAATAATTATTATTTTAATTATCTATTTTTTTTAATAGGTATTTTTTTTTATTTTTTTATTCCAGGATCAAAAGATTATAGGTCCCTCTTTTTATTGACGCTCATTTTCTTTTTAGGTCTTTTAATATCAAAAACGCATGAGGACTTTACATCCTATCATTTTCAACACTTAAGAGAAATTTCAGAAAATTACTTGATATTTGGTCTAGCAAATTTAGATGAAAGATATTTTTATTCATCGATTTTTTCCTATGTACAAGTATTATTTAAGTTTCATAAATTTGACTTAGATTTAATACATATACCAGTATATTTAATTTATTTATCTCTTATTGGATACTTGTGGAGTGAAATACAAAAAGAAAATAAATCTTTTTTATTATCAATTGTATTTTTTTTAATAATAGTGAAATTTCGAAGAATTTCTGAATTTGGATATGATTATATAGGACAATTTATATTAATTTATGTTTTCTTTGAATATTTATTCAAGTCAGAGATTTCAAAAGAAAAAAATACCAAACTTGCGTTAATTTATTTTACTACATTATTAATAAAAATATCTAATCTTTATTTTTTACCTATCATAATGACTTTTCTTTTGTTTCAAAAAAAATTTTTAAAATTATTTGATTATAAAAAAATTATTATAGTAGTTATTCCTTTTTTCTTTGTATTTTCTTTCAATAGTTATTTAAAGACAGGATGTATAAATTATATTTTAAAAGATACTTGTATTTCTTCTAAAATTATAGATTGGAAATTTGATTATAAAAAAATTGAAAATTCAAAAAAAATTATAAAAAATTGGTCTAAGGGTTTATATCATCAAAAAAAAATAAAATTAACAGAAGAGGAATATAATAAAAATTTTAATTGGGTAAAAAATTGGTTTGATGTATATGCTTTAAATAAAATAGGAAAATTTTTATTAATTTGTATAATTATTACATTAATTTTAAAATTTTTAGTTTTTAATAAAAAGTTTAGCAGAAATTTTGATACCAAGCTGTATTTGGGAGCAGTTTTATCATTATTAATTTGGTTTTTAAATTTTCCACAATTTAGATTTGGATTCTCTATAATAATAATATTTTTAATTTTATCTGTTCATACTTTTGTTGGAGAAAGTAAAATTTATAAAAAAAATAATTTTTTAATTTTATTAATTTTATCATTAGTTTTTTTTAATATTGATAACGTCAATAGGATTTACAGAGAGTTTAAAAGAGATGATGTATATAAATTCACAAATTTTCCATGGTATGCAAAGCCAATATTAAATTATAAATATGAAAATTCAGATAATTTTAAGTTTGTAAGATCTGCAAAAAATAAAAGTTTTTGGACAACTTGTTTTAACGCTCCTATTACATGCGCAAATCATAATGAAGAGTTGAAATTTAGACTTAATGGGAGAAATTTATTTGTTATTGATTTTGAAAAATAAAACATGATTTACTTAAAAAATTTATAATAGAATATTTTTTGCAAAGCTATAAACCCATCTTTAATTGCTATTTTTTTTCCTTCTTCATATGTTCTTCCATTATAACTTATGCCTACCTCATAAAACTTTAGATTAAGTTTTGCTAATTTCATAGTAATTTCCACCTCTATTGCAAAACTATTTTCTTTTAAATTTATCTGTTTTAAAATATCTGTTTTAATAAGCTTATAACCTGTTTCGATATCGGAAAAATTTATATTTGTTAATAAACTGACTAACAAACTTAAGATAAAATTTGCTGCTCTATTTTTAAAGTATAATATTCTTTTAGCCTCTGAACCTTTAAATCTTGTTCCGTAAACCACATCAGCTTTATTATTTATTACAGGTTTAATTAATTTTTCGTAATCATTTGGATCATATTCTAAATCGGCATCTTGAATTAAAATATATTCTCCTGTTGCATCTTTTAATGCATTTATTATTGCCGATCCTTTGCCTTTATTTGTCTTATTAAATACTATTTTGTCATACAGATTTTTATTTTCTAAAAGAATATTTTTTGTACCATCTGTTGAACAATCATCACTTATGATAATTTCAAGATTAAATAGTTTTTTCTGTTGATTAACTTTTTCTAGAACTTTTATTATATATTCTTTTTCGTTATAAACTGGTATTATAATTGTTATTATCATTAGGTAATTTAATTTATATTTTGATTATTTTACTTTACAATAATGAATTCTATTTATATATATCCTCTGCCTGGTAATTATTGCGAAAGTGTAATACCCGATCCCATTCCGAACTCGGAAGTCAAGCCTTTCAGCGCCGATGGTACTTTGTCTTAAGATATGGGAGAGTAGGACGTTGCCAGGCTGAAAAATTAATGAAAAATCTCATAATAGTAACTGGAGGAGCAGGATT
>MDTG01173385.1_pt1 | contig 16274 bp, 14 predicted proteins | sample 811421 | NCBI WGS metagenome assembly MDTG01 (sample SAMN05326645, study PRJNA326480) | marine metagenome | isolation source: seawater | place: Pacific Ocean: South East | collected 2011 | reverse complement strand
GGAGCGGCTCGTCGGCGAGGCAGTCTCTCGTGACTCGATCGCTCAGGACGTAGGCGCAGGTGCAGCGCCGTCGCTGGTCGGCCACGCGTTCGCTCCGCCTGGAGCTCTCTGCGCAATCTCTGCGCCCTCCGCGTCCTCTGCGGTGAACCGAAGGGCCAGGGCGGCGACGCACTAGCGACAGCTCGAGACGGGCTGCCTTCCTCGAAAGCGCGAAACTCCAGCCTAGGGCCCGCGCTTCTCCGCCACGCACCACAGGGACTGGCCGAACACGGCGCGGCTGAGCGGCGTGAGCAGCTTGGAGAGCGGGAGCACGAAGCGGTCGTAGAGGCGGATCTGGCGGTTGATCGCGGGGTCCGAGAGGCTCTCGGGGCGGTGGAGGTGCGCGTTGACGAACCAACCCAGCCCGCCGAGCGGGTTCACGTAGTCGCAGGTGTGCAGGCGCAGCCCCGCGCGCTCGACCAGCTCGCTGAGCGAGCGCCGGGAGTAGCGCCGCTTGTGGCCGGCCAGCTCGTCCATGGGCCCGTAGAGCGCCATGTGGGCGGGGACGTAGATCATGAGCCGCCCGCCGGGGCGGAGCACCCGCGCCAGCTCGGCGAGGGCGGCGCTGTGATCGGGAATGTGCTCGAGCACGTTCAGGATCACGGCCGAGTCGAAGCTCGCGTCCCTGAGCTCTTCGCGCGCGGCGGGGGCGAGCAGGTCCACGATCCTCAGCTCGACGTTGGGGGGCAGCTGCGGCTGGGCCGCGAGGCAGGCCGGGTTGAGGTCGATCGCGGTCACCCGCGCGGCCCAGGTCGCGAGCACCCGGGTGTATTGCCCGTAGCCGAAGCCGACCTCGAGCAGGTCGCCGCGCGCGTGGGGCTGGCAGAGCGAGAGGATCCAGCGGTGGTAGTTCACCGCGTCGGGCATGGCCGAGCTCATGGTGTCGAGGGGCGCCTCGCTCATGGGGCGCAGTCTATCCCTGGAGGCGAGTCGGCCACGTATCCTCGCCGCGTGAGCGACGTGCCCGAACCCGAGTGGACCTATCAGTGGGAGCGCTTCCGCAACGAGGAGGACTTCCTGCTCGAGGAGTGGCTCGCGCCCAACACGCTCGCGTCCTTCGCGGGCGAGCGCGTGCTCGAGGCGGGCTGCGGCGGGGGCGACCACACGCGCAAGGTCGCGCCGCGCTGCCGGGAGCTGGTCGCGGTCGACCTCAGCACCACCGAGCTGGCGCGCCGCCTCTCGCCCGGGCTCGACAACGTCGAGTTCGTGGCGGGCGACCTGGCCGAGGTCAGCTTCGACGAGCCCTTCGACACGGTGTTCTCGATCGGGGTCGTGCACCACACCGACGACCCAGACCGGACCGTGGCGAACCTCAAGCGCCTGGTCCGCCCCGGCGGGCGGCTGATCCTGTGGGTCTACGCGCGCGAGGGGAACCGGCTGGTGCGCCACCTGGTCGAGCGACCGCGCCAGCTGGTGCTGCGCCACCTGCCGCGCGCCTCCCTGGTCGGGCTGAGCTGGGCCCTCGGCGCGGGGATCACGCCGCTGGCCTGGTCGCTCTATCGGCTGCCCGTCAGGCGGCTGCCCTACTACGAATACATGGGCAACTGGCGCAAGCTGAGCCTGAAGCGCAACGTCGCGAACGTGTTCGACAAGCTCAACGCGCCCCAGACGACCTTCATCAGCGAGGCCCGCGCAAGGTCCTGGGCGGACGACCCCGAGTTCGAGCTGACCCACCTCTCGCGCTACATGGGCGTCTCCTGGCGGATCACGCTCCACAAGCGAGCTGCGGGCGAGAGAGGCTGAGGGTCGCCCAGGAGGAATTGGCTCGCCTTCGCCTGCGCCGCGTCTTTATCCTGCGCTCATGTCCTTGGAGATGCGCCCCCGCTTTCACCTCGAGCTCGACCAGAGCCGAGACGAGCTGCTCGAGCGGCTGCGCGGGCGCTTGGCCTGCGAAGGCTGCCCCTGCAAGGCCACCGTCAGCGACACCTGCGTGGTCGTCGAGATCACGCCGCGCCTGCGCCACTTCTGGTCGCCTCAGCTCAGCTTCGAGCTGAGCGAGGAGGAGGGGCGCACGGTCCTGCACGGGCTCTTCGGGCCAAACCCCAACGTGTGGACGATGGTGCTCGCGGCCTACGCGGCGCTCGGCTTCAGCGGCGGCTTCGCGGCCCTGCTCGGCTTCTCGCAGCGCCTGATCGGCCAGCCAGCCTGGGGCCTGTGGCTCGCCGCCGCGGCCGCGGCGCTCATGATCGTGCCCTACGCCGCGAGCCAGATCGGCCAGCGCCTGGCCGCCGAGCAAATGGAGCTGCTCCGCTGCTTCCTGGACGAGACGATCGGGCGCCCGCACGCGCGCGTGGATTCGCCGGCCTGCCCGCCCGAGCCCACCGGCGCCGGCGCGGAGCCGCGTCGCTTGCCGATCGCTTGAGGGGGGAGCTGGAGCCTAGCTCCAGCCCGCCTCGTCGAGCGCGCTCAACAGCTCGCCCAGCGCGTCCTCGCCCGCGGCGGAGGTGTCCACCGTCAGCTCGGCCTGGCGGTAGCCGGGCTCGCGCGCCGCGAGGATCGCGCGCAGCTCGGCCATGGCGTCCTCGCGGTTGGCGACCGGGCGGCGGTCGCCCTGGTCGAGCACGCGCTGCATGTGGTCGGCCGGGTCGGCCTTGAGCCACACCGTCGTCGCGTGCTGCTGGACGCGCGCGAAGGCGGCTTCGTTGCCCACGACTCCGCCGGAGAGCGCGACCACGCAGGGCTCCTCGCTCGCGACGAGCTCCTCGACGCACTGGGCCTCGAGGCGGCGGTAGTAGGGCTCGCCGTGGAGGGCGAAGAGCTCGCCCAGCGAGAGGCCGGCGGCGGCCTCGATCCGCTCGTCGAGCTCGACGAAGGGCAGGCCCAGCTTCGTCGCGGCCTGGCCGCCGAGGGTGCTCTTGCCCGCGCCGCGCAGCCCGAGCAGGGCCACGAAGCGGGGCGTGCGCGTCAGGGTCCGCTCGACCGCGTCCACGCAGCGGGCGAGCTCGGCCTCGCTCCGCCCGGCCAGCAGGCTCGCCAGGCGAGCCCGCGGGCCCTCGGGCTCCGCCGCGACGAGCTGCTCGAGCGAGACCCCGTAGGCGTCGGCCACCCCCGCCAGGCGGCCGATGGCGATGTTCCCCTGGCCCGCCTCGAGCTGGCTGACGAAGCGCGGGCTGAGGCCGCTGCGCTCGGCCAGCCCGCGCAGGGTCCAGCCGCGCTGGAGGCGCAGCCGGCGCACGTTGGCGCCGACGCGGGCAATGATTTCGTTCGACTTAGGCAGGGTCTTCGCCATGGTGGCGCACTATAGTGCGGAATCGACTCGCGGGCAACGCACTATCTTGCAATCTCCTCCGAGCTGCGATAACGTCTGGCCAACCGAGCGCGGAAGCGGCCACAGAGCCCCTGCGCACCGCTGATCAAGGGACGAATCAACATGGGCGACGCCGCCGAGCAACCTCAGGTCTCCTTCCAGACCCACCCCGACAACTACCGGAACGTAGCGCTGGAGATCGAAGGCCCCGTGGCCACGCTCAAGCTCGACATCAAGGAGGACGGGGGCCTGCGGCCCGGCTACGAGCTCAAGCTCAACAGCTACGACCTCGGCGTCGACATCGAGCTCCACGACGCGGTCCAGCGGCTGCGCTTCGAGCACCCCGAGGTGACCTGCGTCGTGATCACGAGCGCGCTCGAGGGCGCCTTCTCGGCCGGCGCGAACATCTTCATGCTCGGCAGCTCGACCCACGGCTTCAAGGTGAACTTCTGCAAGTACACCAACGAGACCCGGCTCTACATCGAGGACGCGACCGAGCACAGCGGCCAGACCTACGTGGCCGCCCTGAACGGGATCGCCTCGGGCGGCGGCTACGAGCTGCCCCTGGCCTGCGAGGAGATCTACCTCGTCGACGATCGGCGCTCGGCCGTGGCCCTGCCCGAGGTGCCCTACCTCGGCGTGCTCCCCGGCACCGGCGGGCTGACCCGCGTGGTCGACAAGCGCAAGGTCCGCCGCGACCTGGCCGACGTGTTCTGCACCCTGGCCGAGGGCGTGCGCGGCAAGCGCGCCGTCGAGTGGGGCCTCGTGGACCGCGTCTGGCCGACGAGCAAGTTCCAGGACTCGCTCGCCGAGCGCGTCAAGGAGATCGCCGGCGCGGGCCGCCCGGAGCGCAAGGGCGTGAAGCTGGCCAAGAACGAGCCGACCCGCGACGACGAGGGCGCGCTCAACTACGAGTACGTGACCCTGCGGCCCAGCCCGGTCGCGCCGCGCACCATGGAGCTCGAGCTGCGCGTCCCGACCGCGAGCGCGGTCAGCGACCCCGACGCCCTCGACTGCACCTGGTGGCCGCTGCAGGCCTGGCGTGAGCTGGACAACGCGATCCTGCACCTGCGCTTCAACTTCCCCGAGGTCGGGCTGGTCCTGCTCAAGACCAAGGGCGAGGCCAAGGACGTGCTCGCCTTCGACGCCCAGCTCGAGGCCCACAAGGACCACTGGTTCGTCAACGAGGTGCGCCACAACCTCAAGCGCGTGCTCAAGCGCCTCGACCTCTCGGCCAAGAGCCTGTTCGCGCTGATCGAGCAGGGCTCCTGCTTCGCTGGCAGCATGTTCGAGCTCGCCCTCGCCGCCGACCGGGCCTACATGTATGACGAGGACGACGTCCAGATCGCGCTCTCGCCCATGAACGCCGGCCCGCTGCCGATGAGCAACGGGCTGACTCGGCTCCAGACGCGCTTCCTCGACCAGCCCGAGCACATCCAGCGAGTCCTCGCCAAGCAGGAGCCCTGGGGCCCCAGCGACGCGCTCGAGGACGGCCTGGTCACGCTCACGGCCGACGAGTTCGACTGGGAGGATGACGTCCGCCTCGCGATCGAGGAGCGGGCCAGCCTCTCGCCCGACGCCTTGACCGGCATGGAGGCCAGCCTCCGCTTCGCCGGCCCCGAGACGCTCGAGACCAAGATCTTCGGTCGCCTCTCGGCCTGGCAGAACTGGATCTTCCAGCGGCCCAACGCGGTCGGCCCCAAGGGCGCTCTGACCCTCTATGGGCAGCCCGAGAGCGCCGAGTACGACTACCGCCGCACCTAAGCGGCCCTATAGAGCCTCGTCTACGCCCCTACCAACCTTGATCGGTAACTAGCCTTCGGAGAACCCCATGAGCGGCAAGATCCCCAACAACGTCGACCTGAGCAGCGACCGCAAGCTGCAACGCGCGCTCGAGTCGTGGCTGCCCAAGTACCTCGACTGGTGGAAGGAGATGGGCCCCGAGGGCTTCCAGGAGGACCAGATCTACCTCCGCACCGCCGTGAGCGTCGAGACCGACGGCTGGGCCCACTTCGACCACGTCAAGATGCCCGAGTATCGCTGGGGCATCTTCCTGACGCCCAACGAGAAGGAGCGCACGATCGGCTTCGGCGACGACATGGGCAAGCCGGTCTGGAACGAGGTCCCCGGCGACGTGCGCAAGGAGCTGCGCCGCCTGATCGTGACCCAGGCCGACACCGAGCCGGCTTCGGTCGAGCAGCAGCGCCTCCTCGGCCAGACCGCGCCCAGCCTCTACGACATGCGCAACCTGTTCCAGGTCAACGTCGAGGAGGGCCGTCACCTGTGGGCCATGGTCTACCTGCTGATGCAGTACTTCGGCCGCGACGGCCGCGAGGAGGCCGAGGACTTGCTCCTGCGCCGCTCGGGTAACGAGGACTCGCCCCGGATCCTCGAGACCTTCAACCAGCCCATCGAGGACTGGCTGAGCTTCTTCTGCTTCACGACCTTCACCGATCGCGACGGCAAGTATCAGCTCGGCGCCCTGGCCGAGAGCGCCTTCGACCCCCTCGCGCGCTCGACCCGCTTCATGCTGACCGAGGAGGCCCACCACCTCTTCGTCGGCGAGAAGGGCATCGCCCGCGTGATCCGCCGCACGGCGGACCTGATGAAGAACGCGCCCGAGGGCGACCCGCGCGAGGTCGGCGCGATCCCGCTCCAGATCGTGCAGAAGTGGGTCAACTTCTGGTACACGAGCTCGCTCGACCTCTTCGGCAGCGAGGACAGCAGCAACTCGGCCACCTTCTTCGCGTCGGGCCTCAAGGGCCGCTGGGCCGAGGGCAAGGAGGGCGTCTACGACGACCACAAGGCCCTCGAGGGCACCTACCGCGTCGAGGTCCCCAAGGAGGAGGGCGGCTTCGAGGACCGCGACATTCCCCTGCGTCGGGCCATGAACCTCGTGCTGCGCGACAGCTACGTCGACGACTGCAAGAAGGTGATGCAGCGCTGGAACCGCGAGCTCGAGAAGTCGGGCCTCAGCGAGCGCCTCTACCTGCCCAGCGACCGCTTCGCGCGCAGCCAGGGCCTCTACGCGGGCATGCCCTTCGACCCCCAGGGCAACCTGCTCAAGCGCGACGAGTTCGAGGCCAAGAAGGCCCAGTGGCTCCCGACCCCCGAGGACCGGGAGTACGTCAAGAGCTGCATGGTTCAGTGCAAGGAGCCCGGCGAGTACGCCAACTGGATCGCCCCGCCCAAGAAGGGGATCAACGGCCAGGCCGTGGACTTCGAGTACGTCAAGTTCACGCGCCCCAACTAAGAGCCCGTATAACCCTCACCCTCGGCGAGCCGGGCCACGCGCCCGGCTCGCCGCGCTTCCAAACGAGACCTCGGCAAACGAAGACCCCAGGAGTCCCCCATGAGCGTTCAGCAGCTCAGCAGCTACGTCTGCGGCGAGTGGAAGACCGGCAGCGGTAAGACCGCGAGCCTCAAGAACCCGACCACCGAGGAGGTCATCGCCGAGGCCAGCACCGGCGGGATCGACATGGCGGCTGCCCTCGCCTACGCCCGCGAGCAGGGCATGCCCGCGCTCCAGGAGCTGACCTTTGCCCAGCGCGGCCAGCTGCTGATGGCTGCCAGCAAGGCGCTGCACAAGTATCGCGACGAGCTGCTCGAGCTGTCGACGACCAGCGGCGGCAACACCCGCGGGGACGCCAAGTTCGACGTGGACGGCGCGACGGGGACCCTGGCCTTCTACGCCAAGCTCGGTGAGCGCCTCGGCGAGGCCCGCTTCCTGATGCACGGCGAGGGCGTCCAGCTCAGCCGCTCGCCGCGCTACTGGGGCGAGCACATGCTCGTGCCGCGCCGCGGAGTGGCGGTCCACGTCAACGCCTTCAACTTCCCCGCCTGGGGCACGGCCGAGAAGGCGGCCTGTGCGCTCCTCGCGGGGATGCCCGTCGTGAGCAAGCCCGCCACCGCGACCTCGATCCTGGCCTGGCGCATGACCCAGATCCTGGTCGAGGAGAAGGTGTTCCCGGCGGGCGCCTTCAGCCTGGTGTGCGGCTCGGCGGGGGACCTGCTCGACCACCTCGGCTGCTTCGACGTGCTGGCCTTCACCGGCTCGAGCGACACGGCCGCCAAGCTGCGCGGCGGCCCGGGCGTCCTCCAGCGAGGCGCGCGGATCAACGTCGAGGCCGACAGCCTCAACGCGGCCGTGCTGGGTCGCGACGTCGAGCCGGGCTCGGACACCTTCGACCTCTTCGTGCGCGAGGTCGTGCGCGACATGACCCAGAAGGCCGGCCAGAAGTGCACCGCGATCCGGCGGATCTTCGTGCCCCAGGACCTGCTCGAAGCGGCTCGCGAGGGCCTGGTCGAGGAGCTCTCGGCGCAGCGGACCGGCGACCCGACCCAGCGCGGGGTCAAGGTGGGTCCGCTGGCCAGCGAGAGCCAGCTGCGCGACGTGCGCGGAGGCGTCGAGCGGCTCAAGGGCTGCGCCAAGGCCGTGCACGGCGACGGCAGCCGGGGGGAGCTGACCGGGATCGACCACGACAAGGGCTACTTCATGAGTCCGGTCCTGTTCGAGGCCAGCGACGCGCGCGCCGAGGCCGTGCACGCCCACGAGGTCTTCGGGCCCGTGGCCACGATCCTGCCCTACAGCGGAGACCCGGCCGAGGCGGCCGAGCTCGTCGGGCTGGGTCAGGGCGGCCTGGTCGCGTCGATCTACAGCGACGACTTCGACGTCGCGAGCGGCGTCGCCCTGGGCATGGCCCCCTACAGCGGTCGCGTGAACCTGGGCAGCGCCAAGGTCGCCGAGCAGTCCCTCGGCCCCGGCGCAGTCCTCCCGCAGCTGATCCACGGCGGCCCGGGCCGCGCGGGTGGAGGCGAGGAGCTCGGTGGGCTGCGGGGTCTCGGCTTCTACATGCAGCGCACGGCGCTCCAGGGCTACAAGCCGGTCCTCGAGAAGATCGCCAAGCTGGGTCACCCCTCGGTCTAGTGTCTCAGACCGAGACCCGGCTCCGACGGGCCGGCTCGTCCGAGACCTGCCCCACGGGTGACGATAACGTTGGTTTGCCCCATTACGTTCGCTTTCGGCAGCGTTGATCGCCTTGGGGTTGTCGGCGGCGGCCTTCTGACGCATGCGTGGTGGTGCACCGGGCTCGCGAGAGTGACCCAGAACGTAGATTCTCGGATCGGTCCCTGGTCCTCGAGGTGGTCTGCCCCAAAACGAACGGCCTGTCGGGGCGTCCAGCGGACCGATAAGGGTTTGAGGCTGGTCTTCGGGTTGCAGAGGAGCTCCTCAGCAACTGGAGGTCGGCCATGCGACAGCGCACCACGGAGATCGAGCGGAGCCCCTACAACGGCGGGACGAAGTCCTGCGCTTGGAATGGCTGCGGGAAGACCACGCGTGAGGGCAAGCCCTTCTGCTCCGACCACGTCGAGCAGCACGGCTACGTCCAGGAGATCCTCGAGATCCTCGCGGAGAAGGAGGCCGAAGAGGAGCGCGTGCGCCAGCACGGCAGCGACGCGGTCGACCCCGAGGGCCTCAACGCCCGCGAGCTGCTCCTGCACCTCGACCAGCACGGCTCGCGCACGATCGAGCGTCTGGCTCGTGAGTTCCAGCTCGAGAGCCACGTGATCTCGGGCTACGTCGAGGCCCTCGCCAGCCGGGGCCACGTGGTCACTGGTCGCACGACCCGCGGCTCCGTCGTCGTGCAGCCCAGCGGGCACCGGCCGGCGCACCGCGCGGGCTAGGGGGGTCGCCCGATGAAGGGCAAACTCCTGCGAATCTGCGCGTGGTGCACCCGCTACCTGGGCTCCCGCACCAGCGAGAGCACGGCCGGCTTTGCCCAGCGCGGTCACAACGTGAGCCACGGGATCTGCTCCGAGTGCGTCCAGCACCTGGAGCAGGATTGGCGCGAGCGCCCGGCTGAGAGCGGCTAGCGCGGATGGCGGTTAGCTACCAATCCTCGCGGCGCGGGTAGGCCCGCTCGATGTACTCCGCGAGGGCCTCGGTCCGCTCGTCGCTGCCGGCATCCTTTCGGACCCTGAGCAAGTCGCGCACGATCTCGCCCGCGCTTTGATAGCGGGCCTCGCGCTCCTTGGACATCATTCGGTAGAGGATCGGCGTGATCTCCTGGGTGATCCCCGGGGCGAGGTTGCGCGGATCGGGCACCGGGTCCTGGAGGTGGTGCAGGCAGATCTCCTCGGGGGTCGAGCCGCGGAAGGGCGGGCGCCCGGTCAGCATGTGGAACCAGGTCGCGCCCAGCGAGTAGATATCGGCGCGCACGTCGACGTCGTCGAGGGCCTGGATCTGCTCGGGCGAGATGTAGAAGGGCGAGCCCAGCACCAGGCGCTCGTCGCTGGCCTCGTCGGTGCGCTTGGCCAGGCCGAGGTCGCAGAGCTTGGCCACGCCGTCCCGGTTGACCATCAGGTTGCCGGGCTTGACGTCGCGGTGCACGAGGTCGTGCTTGGCCGCGTGGTCGAGCGCTCGCGCCGCCTGGACGATGATGTCGATCGCGGTGTCGGGGTCGATGTAGCCCGTGTCGTCGATCATCTCCTGCACGGTCACGCCCGAGACGTATTCCATCGCGAAGTAGTGCAGGTCCTGGCAGGAGCCGACGTCGTAGGCCTGGACCATGTTGCTGTGGTTCAGGCGCGCGGCGGCCATCGCCTCCTGGTGGAAGCGGTTGATGAAGTCGTCGTCGAAGAGCAGCTTGGGGTCGAGGATCTTGAGCGCCACGATCCGGTCGAGGTTGAGCTGACGCGCCGCGAACACGAGCGCCATGTTGCCGCGACCCAGTGAGCGCAGGATCCGATAGCCCTCGATCCGGTCGTCGGCGATCTTGGTCTCGAGCGCGCGGCACACGAGCGGGATCTCGTCGTCGTTGAGGTAGCCGCGGGCGCGCAGGATCTGGCCGATGAAGCGGCGGCTGCCCCGCTCGCGCATGTTCTTCTGCTCGGAGACGGCCTCCTCGGCCTGCTTGCGGGTGATCAGGCCCAGGTTGACCGCGACCTCGCCGAAGAGGGGCAGGCCCCCGCGGGGCGTCATGTCGGCGGCCACGGCCAGCTGGCCGCGCCGCTCGTCTTGCTGGTCACGCCGCAGCTCCTCGACGTGGAGCTCGACGAGGCGCTCCAGCACGCGCCGCCGGCCGAGCCGGGTCATTTGGCCGGCCCGCGAGAGGATGTGATCCAGGCTGTGCTGGAAGTTGCGCTTGACCTGCAAGGTCAGGGCTCGCTTGACCCGGCTGAAGGGGATCACGTCCAGCTCGCTCGCGATCCGGCCGAAGAGCACCTCCTCGTGGATCACCTCCACGCAGTGGCGGACGCGGCGGGCGCGGGGCAGGAGCTCGGGGTCGACCTTGTCCTGCTTGGCGAGGATCTCGTCCACGCCCACGTCCAGGCCGATATCGAGCGCCTTGGCCTTGAGCGAGAGGGCTTCCTCGACGTCGTCGGGGTCGGCGGCGCCCAGCTCGAGCAAGACCTGGCCCATGAAGGAGTCCGAGTGGGGCGAGAAGGCCGAGCCCGCGAGCCCCGCCGCGCGCAGGTAGATCTCGTGGGCGCGCTCGATGTCGCCGATCAGGTGGCCGGGGATCTTGACCCGGGGCGGCGGCTTGCCGGCGCGCTGGGCCTCGAGCTCCTCCTTCTCGCGCGAGAGCGCCAGGGCCGCGGCCTTCTTGATGGCTTCGCCCACCCGCTCGCGTGTGTCGAGGCCGACGCGGATCAGGCGGTCGCGCTTGAGCTGCTTGCGCAGCATGATCTCGATCTTGTTGCTCGACGACTTGCCCTTGTCGGAGTGGGTCACCAGCGCGACCAGGGCTGCGGACTCCATGTTCCGGTTGCGGCCAGCCAGGTAGCGCTCGAGCTCCTCGAAGAGCTCGCGCGTCTTGCGGTAGGCGAAGGAGCGGCTGTCGGCCACGAAGATGAAGCCGTGGCAGCCCGAGAGCACGATCCGGCGCGCGAGCTCGGCCTCGGCGCGGCCAGGGAGGGCGTAGACGTCCACGTAGATGGGCAGGCTGCCGACCTTGCCCATCGCGAACTCGGCGTGGTCGCAGAGGAGCGTCCGGCCAGCCCGGTCGTGGAGCTGGGTCAGGGGCCCGCGCTGATTCCGCGCCGTCATGGCGTGGTAGGCCTCGAGGGCCGCGGACTTGCCGCTGCCGTCCGCCCCGACCATGGCCAGGCGAACTCGGATCTCCTGCAGGCTGCTCACGCTGGAGAGTAGCCCAGCGAATGTCAGCCAGGCAATGAAGAGATTAGGCGGGGGCCCCGGGGGCCTGAGGAGCCTGGCTGGGAGCGGGATCCTCGCCCTTCTCCTCCGCGACCACCTCCTCCTCGGGCTGGCCGAGGAAGAGCACGGCGGCGACCGCGCCGCAGGTAATGAAGATGTCGGCCACGTTGAAGGTCGGCCAGGTGTTCGTGTCGAAGAAGCGCGTCGTCAGGTCGTAGAGGAACCCGCTGGGCGGCGTGTGCCAGTCGATGAAGTCGCGCACGTAGCCGAAGACCATGCGGTCCCAGAAGTTGCCGGCGACCCCCGCCAGGATCAGGCCCATCACGACCGCCGTCAGCTTGATCCGCTGGCGGGCCACGTGGACGAAGTAGGGGACCGCCACGAAGGCGACCAGGGTCACGACCATGAAGAAGGTGTGCTTGCCGCGGAACATGCCGAAGGCCGCGCCCCAGTTGCGGGCGTGGGTCCAGGACCACCAGGAGAAGATCCGGTGCGTGTCGCGCGGCTCGGGCAGGTAGTGGAAGGCCACCTCCTTGCTGACGAGGTCCAGCGCGAGCCCGATCAGGAAGGCCCCGAGCATCAGGCTCCAGCGCTGCGTCCAGGGCTTGCGCTTGCCCAGGACGAAGGCTCCGCCGCCCAGGGCGAGGAGGAGGATCAGGGCACCGAAGATCAGGGTCTGCATGAGTCGCCCATGAGAGCGGAGGAGCCGCTGAGCGGCAAGGGCCACCGGCCTTCGCCAGGGAGACGCTCGGGCGGGCCGCGAGGTTTAGCCGCTGGCGGACCTTGCAAAGCGACCCCCGGCGGCGGTCCGAGTCGCTAGACTGCGCACCGTGGGCGAGAAGAAGACGCGCTACAACGAGCTGCTCGACGTCCCGAATCACATTCGGGACCCCGACCTCTATCAGCTCCTCGGGCTCGACCGAGGGCAGTTTCAGGAGTCGGACGTCGACGCGGCCTACAAGGAGCGGATGAGCAAGCTCCAGCGCATTCGCAGCCCCAAGCACAAGAGCTTCATCGAGTTCCTCAAGGGCGAGCTGCGGCGGGGGCGGACGACCCTCACCAACGCCAAGCGGCGCGAGGAGTACGACGAGGAGCTGCTCGGCGAGCGACGCGAGCAGCTGACCATGATCCTCGACGTCGTGCTCAGCGACGGCGTCCTGAGCGAGATCGAGGAGGAGCGCCTCCGCTCGGTCGCCCAGGACGTGGGCCTGTTCCCGGCCGAGTGCGAGCGCGTGATCGCCGAGGAGCTGTCCAAGCGCGGCGCCGTGCGCGAGCGCGACAAGCCAGCGGCGCCTCCTCCTCAGGCGGCTCCCCCGGCCCAGCGGCCAGCCCCGGGTCCAGGACCGGGGCACGGCGCGAGCGACTCGGGGGTGATCCTGGCGGAGCCCGTGGCGGGCTCCTGGGGGGCGACCTTCTCGACCAGCCAGAGCGGCGAGGGCTTCTTCCCGACCGCCGCGCCCGTCGATCAGCGCCCCGCGAGCGACTCGGACATTCAGCGCAAGATCCAGGAGAAGCTGCGCCCGCCCACGCGGCGCCCCAGCTCTCGCCCCGCGAGGCCGCCCAGCGAAGAGATCGTGACCGCGGAGCTGGTCGAGGAGCCCGCAGCGCCACGCCGCCCCAGCGGGAAACCCGCCTCGGGCCGGCCTCAGCGCCCGACGGGCCGCCGCCCCGGGAGCGGGACGGGTCGTCCTGGCTCGAGCGGGGCGAAGCGCCCAGCGGCCCGCCAGCAGACCCAGCGTCGTCAGGCGCCCCCGCAGCAGCCGCCGCAGCAGCAGCAGCAGCAAGCCAGCTGGGGTCAGCAACAGCAACAGCAACAGCAAGCCGGCTGGGGTCAGCAGGCGAAGCCGGCCAAGGCGACCGGCTGGGGTCAAGCCAGCCGGGTCCGGCAGGTTGGCGTGTGCACGGGCTGCCTGACGCCCGTCACCGACGCGGAGCTGACCACCGGCAAGGCGGAGCGCTTCCCCGACGGGCGCATGCACTGCCCCTCTTGCACGAACCGCCTCGTGGCGGGCCTGATCTGCGCGCGCTGCTACAGCCGGATCACGCGCACCGACATGAAGGGCCGCGACCTGGTGATCGAAGGCGGCCGCGTCAGCCACGGGCGCTGCGTTCGCGGACGATAGGGGTGCTGTATGCCTGGGAGGGCTGCGCCCCTCCAGCCCCCCCATCTCTAGGCCCGGCTACGACTCGGCGATCGCGTGCTGCGGGGCTCGCAGTGGAGACGCCCATGAGTCTCCGAACGCACCCGATCGCCTAACGTCGTATCCTCTGAGGCACGACTCGAGGGCTCCTTGCGGGAAGGGTGGGTTGGGGGTGGTTTGGGAGTGGCGCTGCTTCGCTCCGGGTGAGCCCGAGCTCCTGGCCGAGACCCTCGAGGAGCGCGAGGACCTCTACGTCCTGGCCGAGCACCTCGGGCCCGAGCGGAACCTCAAGCTGCGCGGCGGCGAGCGGGTCGAGCTCAAGCTGCGCGAGGAGCGCCACGAGTCCGGCGACGAGCGCTGGGCCAAGGTCTTCGCCCACGACCTGCCGGTGCCGCCCTGGGAGGCGCGCGAGCTGGCTCGCGCGCTGCTCCCCGGAGGCCGGGTCCCGGTCCGACCGATCCGCAGCGCCAGCGAGCTGGTCCAGTTCGTGCACGACGTCGGCCTGGGGGCCGGCCGCGTGATCCCGGTCCGCAAGCGCCTCGAGCGGAGCTTCCGCGCTGGGGTCCAGCTCGAGCGCGGCGCGCTGGTCTGCGCCGGCGCGCCCTACTCGACCTGGGCCCTCGAAGGCTACGAGCGCGAGGACCTCCTCCGCGCTCGCACCCGCCTGGCGCCCCCGCCCCAGCCGCCCATGGGCTACGCGGCCTTCCTGGCGAGCCTCGGCGCGTGAAGCTCGACTCGCGCGCGCTGTGGGTGGAGCTGCTCGCGGCTCCAGCCTTGCTCCTGGGGTGGCTCGGGCTCGTCCTCTACCAGCACGGGCAGCCCGGCGGCGTCACGATCGAGCAGCTGGCCTTCGGCGGCTTGCTCCTGCCGGCCCACCTGGCGCGCGCGCTCGCCTGGCGAGGCGCGCTCGAGGCGCCGGGGCCCGCGGCGATCGGGCTCGAGCTCGCGGCGCTCGTGACCCTTGGGTTGGGGTGGACGCAGACGGCGCTGGTGCTGGGGACCCTGGTCGCCCTGGGCCAGGTCGCGCTGGTGCGCCCGCAGGAGCCAGGGCCGCTGGCCCGCCCGACGCGAGCCCTCGGCTGGCTGGCGCTGATCGGGGCGCTGGGGGCGCTGGGCTTGGCGGCTCAGCAGGGCCGCCCGACGGTGCCCACGCGGCTCCTGCTCTTGCTGCCGCTCCTGCTCGAGGCCTGGCGCGGGCCACAGGACGAGGGCGCTGGCCTGCGCCGCTTCGCGGCGGGCTGCGCGGTCGCGGTCCTGGCCCTCAGCCGGCTGGAGGTCCTGCTCGGGCTCTTCGCGGGGGCCTTCGCCCTGGCCGCGGCCGGCGTGGCGCACTCGGGAGGGTCCCGCCGCGCCGTGCTGCGGGCGGCCTTCCCGGCGCTGGTGCTGGCGCTCGGCTACGCCGCCGGTGAGGTGCTGATCCGCGTCGCCTTCGGGCGCGGGGCCGCTTCGATCGCGGTCGGGAAGTCCGAGGTCGAGCCCGGCGGCGAGACGACCTGGACGCCGCCCGCGGGCGCCGGCGGAGAGGCCGCCGAGCCGGTCGTCAATCGCTGGAACGCGCGCGGCTACCACGACGTGGACCACGAGCTGCCCAAGCCAGCCGGCGCGCTGCGGGTGCTGGTCCTGGGCGACAGCTTCGTCGAGGGGCGTCAGGTCGAGCGCGAGCAGCTCTTCCACCGCCAGCTCGAGCGGCGCCTGGCCGAGCGGCTCGGGCGGCCCGTCGAGGCGATCGCCCTCGGCAAGAGCGGCTGGGGCCAGGGCGAGGCGCTGGCGGCCCTCGAGGCGGAGGGCCTCGCCTACCAGCCCGACCTCGTGCTCTGCGAGTTCCTGCCCGCCAACGACGTGCGCGACAACCACCCCGAGCTCGAGGCCGCCGCCGAGCGGGAGCTGGTGCGCAGCAGCTGGGCGCGGCCGCTCCAGATCGACGCGGCGCGCAAGCGCCTGCTCCTGGCCGAGCGCCTGTGCGGGAAGCTGGACCAGGTCCTGCGGCGGCTCTCGGGCAGCAGCGGCTGGCTCGACGCCGGGGTCTACGAGGAGCAGCCCCAGCGCCTCGGCGAGGCCTGGGGCGAGGCCTGGCGGCGGACCGAGGCGCTGCTGGGGCAGCTCCACGAGCGGGCGAGGGAGGCTGGCGCGGGGCTGGGCTTCGTGGTCTTCCCGGCCCAGCACGAGGCCGAGGCCCACGCGGCCGCGCGCGACGACTACGCCTACCCCGCGCGGCGCGTGCGCGAGCGCTGCGCGGCGGCTCGGATCCCCTGCCTCGACCTGACGCCGACCTTCGCGGCGGTCCCCGAGATCCCCGCGCTCTACTGGGCGGGCGACGGGCACTGGACGGCGGCGGGGCACGCCCTGGCGGCCGAGGCCACGGCCCGTTGGCTGGCCGAGGGACCGCTGCGCGAGCGCCTCGCGTCCCCGGCTCCCCCGCGCTAGGTTCGACCTCTCGGAGGGAGGCTCTGTGCCGGATCTGGACGACGGTGAGACCACCACGATGCAGGGGTCGGCCAAGACCCCTTACGTGCTCAAGAACGAGGGCGGGGTCTACTCCTGCACCTGTCCGGCCTGGCTGCACCAGGCGCTCCCGATCGACCTCCGCACCTGCAAGCACCTCAAGAAGCTGCGCGGCGTCGACGCCGAGGTCGAGCGGGTCGGCGACGCCGCCAAGCGCGGCCCGGTGCGCAAGGGCGCGGCGGGCGCG
>MDTG01441618.1_pt1 | contig 16275 bp, 14 predicted proteins | sample 811421 | NCBI WGS metagenome assembly MDTG01 (sample SAMN05326645, study PRJNA326480) | marine metagenome | isolation source: seawater | place: Pacific Ocean: South East | collected 2011 | reverse complement strand
GATACATCTAATGCACCTGCGTATGCAGACGAAGCTACTAAAGATCCTGCAACTGCAGTTAATCCTAGTTTTGTTAATTTGTTCATAAATTTACTCCATTGTTAATAATTAATTATAAACATGGCTTTTTTAGCAAAGTATTGCTGTAATTTGAGTAATTTCTTTCTAATTTATCAATTATTTCCATTATTGTTGCAAAAATGCCATACAAATTTATCAATAAAAACCACAAATTTCGTGTTATTTTAGATTAAAATGTTAAATAAGTAAAATATACCAAATATTACTTAATAATTATGCTTAAAAAATCATTAATATTTCTTAACATATTATCTCTTCTTTTTTTGTTTCTTCTAAATTCATGTGGAATCTACAGACCAGTTAGCGCTAAAGATTACCCACCAGAACCTGACAAAAGAGTTCAAAAAAATATTGAGGAAGGTAGAGGTTTCAGAGCTTTTGGAGGTAATAAAAAAGGTGGAACTTTTGATTTTGCTAGCTCTAACGAATTGTGGAGAGCAACTTTAGATACAATTGATTTTATGCCGTTAGCATCAGCAAATTATAGTGGAGGTATAATTATCACAGATTGGTATAGTGATGGTAGCAATACAAATGAGTCTTTGAAGATTACAATAAGATTTTTAACTAACGAAGTTAGATCAGACGCGTTGGACGTTAAAATCTTTAAAAAAGATTGTAATGCTGAAAAAGATTGTAAAATGTACGAGGAAAGTGGTGATATAATAATAGATATTAAAAAAAGTATTTTAAAAAAGGCAACTTTGTATAAAAAGAAAAATTTTAAATCTTATAAAGTTCCATCACAGGGTGGATCTAAATCTTCAAACTCAATTTTTTAATTAATTAGTAAATAAAAATTAAAGTGAATAGATATAATTTTAAAGTCATTGAAAAAAAATGGCAGGATAATTGGATAACAAAAAATTCATTTAGATCTGAAATTGATCTAAAAAAAAAGAAATTTTATTGCTTAGAAATGTTTCCATACCCATCAGGAAAGATACATATGGGTCATGTTAGAAATTATACGATTGGAGACGTTTTATCACGTCATAAAATTTTGCAAAATTATAATGTTTTACATCCAATGGGATGGGATTCTTTTGGTATGCCAGCAGAAAATGCGGCAAGAGAAAATAATTTAGACCCAAAAGAGTGGACAGAAAAAAATATAGAAGTAATGAAAAACCAATTAAAAAGATTAGGTTTATCAATTGACTGGGATAGGGAAATCTCAACTTGCTCTGATGAGTATTATAAACATCAACAGCAATTTTTTTTAGAAATGTATGAAAAAGGACTAGTATACAGAAAAGAGAATTATGTTAATTGGGATCCAGTAGAGCAAACAGTATTAGCAAATGAACAAGTTATAGAGGGTAAAGGATGGAGATCGGGAGCTGTAGTCGAGAGAAAAAAATTAAACCAATGGTTTTTTAGTATATCTAAATTTGCAGACGATCTTTTGGATGAATTAGATAAACTACAAGATTGGCCTAATAAAGTTAAAACAATGCAAAAAAATTGGATAGGTAAGTCTTTTGGCTGTGAAATAAAATTTCTATTAGAGGAAAATCCGAATGTAAAAGAAATAAAATGCTTCACAACTCGACCCGATACTCTCTTTGGTTGTTCGTTTTTAGCATTGTCAGTAGATCACCCGTTATCTAAATATTATGAGAAAGAGAAAAAATTTATTGAGTTTAAAGAAGATTGTTCTAAAACTGGTACAACGGAGGAAGCTATCGCGCAGGGTGAAAAAATTGGTTTTAAGACTGACTTTGTAGCATTTAATCCCCTAGACCAGAATAAAAAAATTCCAGTTTATTTTGCAAACTTCGTTCTTATGGATTATGGATTGGGAGCTGTTTTTGGATGTCCCGCTCACGATCAAAGAGATATGGATTTTGCCTTAAAATATAATCTTAATATTAAAACTGTAGTAAGACCTTTTGATAAAGATGATAATTATAAAGTTGAAGATAAAGCTTATACAGATAATGGTATTATTATAAATTCAGAATTTTTAAATGGTTTAAAGGTTCCAGAGGAGTCAGTTTTAAAAACAATTGACATATTAGAGAAAAAAAATATTGGCACGAAAAAAATTAATTTTAGATTAAAAGATTGGGGAGTTTCAAGACAAAGATATTGGGGCTGTCCGATACCAATTATATATGACAAAGATTTAAAACCTTATCCAATTCCTAGAGATCTTTTACCAGTCAAACTTCCTGAAAATATAAAACTTAACGTAAATGGAAACCCGCTTGATGCTGAGACAAATTGGAAAAAAATTGAAATTGATGGTCAAACATTTACAAGAGAGACAGATACACTTGATACTTTTGTGGACTCCTCTTGGTATTTTTTAAGGTTTTGTTCCCCAAAAAATAATAAATACGGTTTTGACCTAAAAGAAATTAATTATTGGATGCCAGTAGACCAATATATAGGAGGAGTAGAGCATGCTATTTTGCATTTGTTATACTCAAGATTTTTTGTAAGAGCTATTGGATTTAAGAACTCTAAATTTACATTTAAAGAGCCATTTAAGGGATTGTTTACTCAAGGCATGGTGTGCCACGAAACTTATAAGGATACTGAAGGTAATTGGATCAGACCAGAAGAGGTTGAAAGCGAAGATGGTAAAAATTTTTACTTAATAAAAGATAAAAATAAAAATGTTATTGTAGGGCCATCAGAGTCTATGTCTAAATCAAAAAAGAACACGATAGATCCTGAGTATATCATAAACAATTACGGAGCTGATGCTGTAAGAGTGTTTATACTTTCAGATAGTCCTCCAGAAAAAGATGTTCAGTGGTCAGAACAGGGAATGTTAGCTTCTTACAAATTTATACAGAAACTTTGGGTTTTGCACCAGAAGATACTTTTAAAATTAAATGGCAAAAATAGTGGAACTGATAATAACGAAGATATCAATAAATTTACAAATGAGTTAATTGAAAAATTTAATTACAACTTAGAAAAATTTAATTATAATGTTCTAATCGCCAAACTATATGAGACTTATAACTATTTTTCTAACATAATTAAAAAAGATATAGCGTGTAAAGATTTAAAAGAGAATTACGTTAAAGTTTTAACAATCATGTCTCCAATTATTCCACATTTTGCTAGTGAATGTTTAGAAAATTTAAGTATAACTGATCAGTTGAAGTGGCCTGAGGTTGATAAATCAAAATTAAAGAACGACAAAATAAATTATGTGGTACAATTTAACAGTAAAAAAAAAGGAAATATTGTTACTAAACCAAATATAGAAAGAGATGAATTGATAACTTTAATTAAAAAAGATTTAAAGTTTAAAAATTACTTAGTCGATAAAGAAATTTTAAAAGTTTTTTTTGTCGAAAACAAACTTATTAATATTTTGTTAAAATGAAAAATCTTACTAAGTGCCTGTTGATATTTATATTTCTTTATTCGTGTGGTTATCAGCCTATTCTTTCAAACAAAGGTTCAACGTTTACTTACAAAAATTTATACCTTGAAGGTGATAATTCATTATCAAAACTGATAAGCAAAAATCTTAAATCTATTAAAAATGAAAACAGTAGAAATAGTTTAGAGATATCTTCAAAAATTATAAAAAATATTGCATCAAAAGATAAAAAAGGGAATCCTGATATTTTAGATATGAGTATAAATGTAAAGGTCAAAGTTTTAAACATTGACAATAAAATTGAGAAAAATTTTACAGAAAAAATAACTTATAATAATAGTAGTAGTAAATTTAAATTAAAAGAATTTGAAAAAAAACAGGTCTCAAATTTAGTACAAAAAATATCTCAAGATATTAATCTTTACCTGCAATCAATAAGTGATTTATGATAATTAAATCTTACGAGACAAAGAACATAAATTTAAGAAATTTTAAAACTATTCTCATATATGGTGAGAATGATGGTTTAAAAAACGAGATATTAAAAAAAAATTTATTAGATAATTTCTCTGGTGAAATTAAAAAATACGATGAAAAAGATGTATTAAAGATCTATGAAAATGTCATTTCTGAACTTTTAAATAAATCATTTTTTGAAAATGAGAAAATTATAATAATTTCAAGAGTATCTGAAAAAATTCTTAAATTTATTAAAGAAATTGAAGATAAAAATATATCGGATATTTCAATAGTAATTATTGCTGACAGATTAGAAAAAAAATCAAGATTACGTCAAATTTTTGAGAAATCGAAAGATTTTGCCTGTATTCCTGTTTACCAAGACGACACAAAGACATTGAGAGTTATCGCAGAAAATTTTTTTAAATTAGAGACAATTTTAGTATCACCTGAAATTATTAACCTTATAGTAGATAAGTGTAATGGTGACAGAGGGTATTTAGTTTCCGAACTAGATAAAATTAAAACTTATCTTGATACACAAAATAAAATAAGCACAGAGGAGATTACAAAACTTACGAATTTATCTGAAAATTATAGTGTGTCTGAACTAGTCGATAATTGTTTATCAAAAAACCGTTCAAGAACTGTTAAAATATTAAATGAAAATGAATTCACAACAGAGGATACGATATTAATAATTCGAACTTTACTATCTAAAACTAAGAGGATATTAAATTTAAGAAAAAATCTTGATTTAAACAAAAGTATCGATACTGCTATAAATAATTTTAGACCACCTATATTTTGGAAAGATAAAGACATAATAAAAAAACAAATTTCAAAATGGGAGACTAGTAACTTAATAAAATTAATAATTAGAATTAATGATATTGAATTATTAGTGAAAAAAGAGTCCTATAATGCAATTAAGATCGTTTTTGATTTTCTTTTGGAGAATTGTAGGGAAACTAATAATTAGTTTTTATTACCATAATCAACCTATTTAGTTGATCTAAGTCTTTATAATCAAAAATTACCTTACCCGTATTATTTTTATTATGCTTGATTACTACATTTATTCCAATTTTATCCTTTAAATTTTCCTCAAGTGAAGAAATATTAGAATCTTTGAATACAACAGATCTTTTAAAATTTTTTACAGAATTTATTAACTTTTCTGTTTGACGAACTGAGAGTTTTTTTGAAATTATTTTTTTTGCAAATAAGCTTGCATTCTGTAAACCAACTAAAACTTTTGCATGACCTTGGGATAGTTTATTTTCAGATATGTAGTCTATAACGTCTTTTGGAAGCGATAACAATCTTATTGAGTTAGAAATATGCGATCTACTTTTTCCTATAAATTTTGAAACTTGATCTTGATCGTAATTGAAATCATCAATTAATCTTTTATAACCATTTGCTTCTTCAATTGGGTTTAAGTCTTTTCTTTGCACATTTTCCACTATTGCGAGTTCAAGCGATTTTAGGTCGTTCGCCTCAATAACTAAAGCTGGCACCTCATGAAGTCCGGCATTTTGAGAGGCTTGCAGTCTTCTCTCGCCTGCTATTAATTCGTATTTATTTAATTTTTCCTTCGACTCTCTTACTATTAATGGCTGAATAACTCCCCTTTCTTTTATCGAATTCGTTAAATCAACTAGACTCTCTTTATCAAAAAATTTTCTTGGTTGTAATCTGTTAGGCACAATTTCTGATATTGGAATTTTTATATTAGAGGATTTTAAGTTGCTATCACCTATCAATGAGGACAATCCTCTACCAAGTCCTTTTTTATTTTTAAATGGTCTCATTAAGCTGCACTTTCCACTTGATTATCCTGTTGTATGAATTCGTCTGTAAAATCTAAATATGCTTTGCTTCCAGAGCAATATTTATCGTAGATTATTACAGGCATTCCATGAGAAGGAGCTTCTGACAATCTTACATTTCTTGGAACCACGGTAGAGTAAACTTTTTCCTTAAAATAATTTCTTGCCTCTATTTCGACATCTACTGAAAGCTTATTTCTTTTATCAAACATTGTTAAAAGAATTCCTCTTATTTTTAAATCTGTATTCAGTTTTGATTTAATCCGTTCTATAGTTTTAATTAACTGCGTAAGTCCCTCTAATGCAAAAAATTCAGTTTGTAGTGGTACTACTAACTCATCAGAGGCTACTAAAGCCATGATTGTAAGTAAACTTAAAGACGGTGGGCAATCAATTAATATGTAATCATACGATACTCCAGAATTGTGTATTAATGCGGATAATTCGTCCTTCAATTTAAAGGCTCGGCGACTATCACTAGCTGTTTCTACCTCTAGACCTGATAAATCAACATTAGAAGTAACTAAATTCAGATTTTCAAAGGTTGTTGATTTGATAACATCTGAAATTTTCTTTTCTCCATTTAGCACACTATAAATTGTCTGACTTGAATTTTCTAAGTTAGATAATCCAAGACCTGTTGTTGCATTACCCTGTGGATCAAGATCAATTACTAAAATTTTTTTTCCTTTCATAGATAATCCTGCTGCTAAATTTATCACCGATGTTGTTTTTCCTACGCCGCCCTTCTGATTAATTATTGAAATAATTTTTTTATCCACTGATTTTCTTTAAATTTGAAATTTTTATCACTAATGACTCGTCGCTTGTTAAACTTTTTTTTTCTTCATAATCGAATTTCCATTTTTGGGATGCTTCTTTTAATATTTTTCTTCCACTCTTTCCTAAGTATAGAACTATATATTTAAATTTTCTAAAATTTGTAAATGCGATTTCAAAAATTACTGGCAGTGGTTTAAATGCCCTAGAGATTATTATATCTGTGTTTAAATTTTTTTGTTCGAAAATATTTTTTTGATATATTTCCGTATTGAGTTTTAATTTTTTTGAGGTCTTTTTTAAAAAATTATATTTATGGTAGCTTTTTTCAAATAAGATAACCTTAAAGACTGGTTTTTTATGTTTCATTAATATGCCCAGTACAATTCCTGGAAGTCCAGCCCCTGAGCCGATATCTGTACATACATTAATGTCATTTTTATCAATAAAATCAATTGTTTGTGCACTATCGACTATATGTCTATAATTTATATGCTTTTCTGTATTTTTGCTAATAAGGTTTATTTTTTTATTGGACTTTAATATTAAACTTTTATACATGTCCAGATCTTTCAATGTTTCACGTGAAACATCTTTAATTTTAAGTTCGGATTTTTTTATAACATTCGAATCAATCAAGCTATATGCTTAATAGACTTTCTTTTAAGATGTGACAACAAAATATATACAGCGGCAGGTGTAATTCCATCAATTCTAAGTGCTTGACCCATTGTTTTAGGTCTAATTTTTTTAAATTTAGATTTTACCTCGTTTGAAAGACCCGCAAAACTATCATAATCGAGATTATCAGGAATTTCAAAATTTTCGTCTCTTTTAAACGCTAAAATATCAGCATTTTGTTTTTTTAAATAGCCTTTATAATGTGAATTTATCTCGATTTGTTCGTCAATATCAGGTGTAGCTTTTATAACTTCAGGCCATATTTCTCTAATTTTTGACATATCTACATTTTTTTGACTGAGGATTTCAGTTGCGGTTCTCTTTACTCCGTCTTTTGCTATATTTATATCGAATTTTGCAGCTTTTGTCGGTGATATATTTATCATATCCATCTTACGCTGAATTTTTGATAAAACATTATATTTTTCTAAGAATAGCTCTTTTCTATTTGCTGATACTAATTCAAAATCTATGCCTTTTTGCGTTAGCCTTAAATCTGCGTTATCAGACCGTAGGGATAGTCGGTATTCTGCTCTCGAAGTAAACATTCTATAAGGTTCAGCAACACCCTTGGTAACTAAATCATCAATCATAACACCTATATATGCCTCTGATCTATCCAATATGAACGGTTCTTTTTTTTTAACTGAAAGAGCAGCATTTATACCGGCAATTAATCCTTGAGCTGCTGCTTCTTCGTATCCTGTCGTTCCGTTTATTTGACCTGCAAGATAAAGATTTTTTATTTTTTTTGTTTCTAAGGTTAGAAAAAGTTCTCTAGGATCTATAAAATCATACTCAATAGCATAACCAGGTCTTAAAATTACGACATTCTCTAAACCATTGATTTTACTGCACATTTCTTGCTGTATATGAGCGGGTAATGATGTTGATATTCCATTTGGATAGATTATATGACTATCTAATCCTTCAGGTTCGAGGAAAATTTGGTGGCTCTGTTTCTCCTCGAATTTTTTAATCTTATCTTCTATGGAAGGACAATACCTTGGGCCAACACCTTTAATGCTGCCAGAATAAATAGCGCTTCTTTTTAAATTTTTAGAAATTATTTTATGAACTGCTTCATTTGTATATGTCATACGACATGAAATTTGTTTGTTTAAATTTTTCTTAGTAAGGAATGAAAAAAAATATGGACTCTTATCTGCATGTTGCTCTTCTAAGTTATTAAAATTAATTGTTCGAGAGTCTAGTCTCGGAGGAGTTCCAGTTTTTAATCTTCCAATTTTAAAATTATATTTTTGAAGTTGCTCACTTAGACCTGTAGAGGGTTTTTCATTAAATCTTCCAGCGGGAGTTTTTTTTTCACCTATATGTATTAAACCATTAAGAAAAGTGCCAGTAGTTAAAATTATATTAGTTGCATTAATTTTCTTCCCTGATTGTGTTATAAACCCGTTTATAGTGTTTTTAGAGAAAATAAATTTTATTACAGGATCCGAATAAATGCTTAAATTACAATAGTTTATAAGCTTTTCTTGCATATATTTTTTATACAACGATCGATCACTTTGAGTTCTTGGTCCTCTTACAGCTGGTCCTCTGCTTCTATTCAACAATCTAAACTGTATCCCAGATTTATCTGCTATATCTCCCATAACACCATCTAATGCATCTATCTCCCTAACTAGATGACCTTTGCCCAGCCCACCAATAGCAGGATTACATGACATTTCTCCGATAGTATCAAATTTGTGAGTAAATAGTGCTGTATTAACACCTAACCTAGAAGATGCTGCTGCTGCTTCACATCCTGCATGACCTCCACCAATTACAACTACGTCAAACGATAAATCATTTTTCATATTACTAATTTATTATTGATATTAAAATTTACAAGTAAACACTTAAAAAGAACTATATGTCCTAATAAATCAAATGTTACTTACCTATGCAAAAATCCTCAAAAATTGAACCTAAAACCTCTTCCACATCAACTTTTCCAACAATCATTCCTAAATGTCTTGTTGCCAACCTTAAATCCTCTGCAGCTTTATCAAAATCACCCTCTAAACTTTTATTTTCAAAATTTTGTAAATTTTCAACGCACTTCATTAAATTTTGACGATGTCTTTCTCGCGTAATTATTGTGTCTTCTGTTAATATAAATTTGTTTTTTAGTTTTTCTCTAATAATTAAAATTAATTTTTCCAGATTAGTTTCGTTCTTTATCGAAATATAAACTGGATTAAATTTGATAAGTTCATTTTCAATTTTTTTGGTTCCAAGATCTGATTTATTAACTACCAGAATAGTTTTATCCGAATTGACTAGACCTCTTAAAACACCAGTAAAATATGCATTTTTTGGCTCAATTACTACGATATTTAAGTCTGCACTTTCAGCTTTATTTAAAGCTAATTTTACTCCTTTTTTTTCAATTTCGTCTTGTGCATCTCTAATGCCCGCTGTGTCAGATAAAATTACTGGGTATCCATCTAAATTTAAATGTGTCTCAATTACATCTCTTGTAGTTCCAGCAATTTCAGAAACTATAGATAAGTCTCTTCTTGAGAGATAATTAAGCAAAGATGACTTTCCGGCGTTAGCGGGACCAAGTATTGCTATTTTGAAACCCTCTCTAATTCTTTCACCAACTTTTTGATCATTAATAACTCTCATTATTTCATCTTTTACGTTGGACGATACTTTTGCTATTTCATTTAAAGTATTTTTAGGTAAATCTTCTTCTGGAAAATCTATTTGAGCCTCAATCTTTGATAATATACTCAAGAGTTTTTTTCTCCAACTTTCATATTTTTTTCCATGATAACCTGACATAATATCCAAGGCTTGCCTTCTTTGGATTTCTGTTTCTGATGCTATTAAATCCCCAATACTTTCAGCCTGTAGTAAATTTACTTTTCCATTCTGAAAAGCAATTTTGGTAAATTCACCTGGCTCAGCTAATCGACAATTATCTATTTTTGATAAAGAGCTTTGTATTGCCTCAATTATTGCTCTGCTACCGTGCACATGAAATTCAAGCATATCCTCGCCAGTATAGCTGTGGGGTCCAGGAAACCATAATACAATACCTTCATCTATTAGCTCATTAGTTTCAATTTTATTAATTTTTTTAAGCGTTGCGATGCGTGGTTTAGGATTAGAGCCAAATGTCATTTCATTTAAAACTTTTAAACAATCTGGACCAGAAAGTCTGATTACAGCTAGACCAGATGCGCCAGGTCCTGAAGATAAAGCATAAATAGTCATTATTTTGAGACTATTATTCTAGCAAACTAAACATTTGATTTAAATTCTTTTTATAGAATTCGTTTTTGTTTACGGAAGAACTGTAAATTGGTTCCCTTGCTTGAGTGACACTTACGGTCTTAATAGGCGTTTTTAAGGATTTATGATGGTTTAAGCATGCTTCCTCTTTTTCAAGCTCCAAAAAGTTTAATATGTTATTAATTTCCGTTTTTTTGTCTTTAACTAATTTTTCATAATTAATTTCATATATATCGTTTCCGAGTTTCTCGTTCCAAAATTTCATCAGATCTAAATAAAGATTGTAATATTTAGCAATATCATTTTCTGAGTAGGCCCAATTCATATCTCTAGATGCAAAACTATTTTTATACAAAGATAGACACGTATCTTTAGCGTCTCTTTTACAATGAATTATTTTTGATCCTGGGAAGAAAATTTTTATAAAACCTATCCACCTAAAATTTTGCGGGGCTTTATCAGTAATAAAATCAGTTTTAATTTTGTGTAATTTTAAAAGGTCAAAATAATCTTTCGATAATTTTGTTCTTTCGGCATGAATATCCTCTATTAGAAGATTTTTATTTATAATTTCTTTATCCATAAAATTATTTTTGATTGATTGTTGTAAATAAACTAACTCACCTGCGCCTGTCACTTTGCTGTGCGAAGCAATTATTTGCTCTACTAAAGTTGTTCCAGATCTTGGCATACCACATATAAAAAAAATTTTATTTTGGTTTAAAGTTGTTATTTGATCGTTAAAATTAACATTTTTAAAACTATCTTTTATGCTTACGAAAAGCCTTTTTTGATCTTCGATATTAAAATCAATATTTTTCTTTTTTAGATTGTTCGCAATTTTGAAGTGATTAAAAGCTTTCTCATAATCTTCAGTATCCTCAAAAGCTTTTCCTAAAGCGAAATTTAAATCTACTTTTTGTTCATCTGTAAAATCTTTTTTGGTTGATAGACTAACCATTTCTAACAAATGACCGTTGTTTTTATCGTATTTAATAATACTGCTTTTTAATTTGTGTGCAGACATTATGAAGGGATTAATTTTTAAAATTTTGTTTATAATTTCAATTGTCTCTGGTATTTTTCCTGTGCTATGATAAGAACCAGCCAAGCTTATTAGTATAACAATATTCTCTGGTTCTATTTTAAGGGCTTTTTTATAAAGAGATATAGATTCACTGTAATCGTTAATTTGCTGTTTTAAGTTTCCTAGATTATTTAGACACTTTACATAGTTAGGATTTTTATCCAAGACTTCTAAATATAGTTTTTCAGAAATATCAAATTTCCCCATCACCTTTAGTGAATTTGCCAAATTATTTTTTGCAGATAAATTTTTATCATCTAGTTCAATTGATCTTTGAAAGTAACTTACAGAGGCCTTAATATTTTGGTTTTGCTGACAAGTTAGACCAGCCAAATTAAATAAGTATGAATTGTTTGGAAATTTTTTTAATAATTTTATACATTTCTCAAGTGCCTCTTTGTGTTTTCTCGCTTTAATATGATTATGAACTTTTTTTATTTCTTCTATTAAATTCATATTTTTCTATTTTAAATAACTAAAATTTAACTAAACAGGCTTGTTCATAGAGTTAAAAAACTCAGAATTATTTTTAGTATTTTTTAATTTTGAATTTATGAACTCGATTGCGTCCATAGACCCCATGGGTGCAATAATCCTACGTAAAACATTCATTTTTTGAAGATCATTTTTTTCGAATAATAATTCTTCTCTTCTTGTGCCAGATTTTGTGATGTCCATGGCTGGGTATATCCGTTTTTCTGAAATTTTTCTATCTAGTATAGTTTCACTATTTCCAGTACCTTTGAACTCCTCAAATATAACCTCATCCATTCTGCTGCCAGTATCTATAAGCGCTGTTGCTATTATTGTTAATGATCCGCCCTCTTCAATGTTTCTTGCAGCACCAAAAAATCTTTTTGGTCTCTGAAGAGCGTTTGCATCAACTCCTCCTGTCAACACCTTTCCAGAACTTGGTACGACTGCATTATATGCTCTGCCTAAACGGGTAATGGAGTCTAATAATATTACTACATCTTTTTTATGCTCTGTTAGTCTCTTGGCTTTTTCAATAACCATTTCCGCTACTGCTACGTGCCTTTGTGCAGGTTCATCGAAAGTAGAACTTATGACTTCACCTTTTACTGTTCTTTGCATATCAGTAACTTCCTCGGGTCTTTCGTCTATCAATAAAACCATTAAGTAACATTCAGGATGATTTGCAGTGATTGAGTTAGCAATACTTTGTAAAATCATGGTCTTCCCTGCTTTAGGAGGAGAGATAATCAATGACCGCTGTCCTTTTCCAATGGGACTTACTAAATCAATTAATCTAGGTGTTAAATCAGGTTTTTTTTCCACTTTGTTGGACTCAACCTCCATTACTAATTGTTTATTTGGGTAGAGAGGTGTTAGATTATCAAAAGCTATTTTATGTTTAGTGTTCTGAGGCTCACCAAAATTAATATTATTTACTTGCAATAAAGCAAAATATCTTTCTCCTTCTTTGGGTGCCCTAATTGGGCCCTCAACGGTATCACCGGTTCTTAATCCAAATCTTCTAATTTGACTAGGACTAACGTATATATCATCTGCTCCAGGAAGATAATTTGACTCCATCGCTCTCAGAAAACCGAAGCCATCTTGTAATAATTGAAGAACTCCTCCTCCAGTTATCTCCTCCCCTTTTTCTGCTAGCTTTTTAAGGATTGCGAAATAAATTTCTTGTCTTCTCAGAGTACTAGCATTCTCAATACCTAGTTTCTCTGCCTCAGATATAAGGTTCTCGGATGATTTGCTTTTTAATTCTTGTATATTCATATTGTGGGATAATTTTGTTAGATTAAGCTAATATATATCTAGATTTTATAATTTCAACCCCTGATAACCTTTAAATTCCAAAAAAAATGAATAAATTATTCGTTATATTATGGATAATATAAATTCAGAATTTAAAGTTTTTGGAAGAAATATAGAGAATATATCAATTTTTTACGGTTTATTTTTAATATTATGGGGTTTAGTTGTGAGTTTTATATCTAAAAGTTCTTCTTTTACATCTTATATTCCATCAATTTTCGGAGTTATGATTTTTTTATTTTCATATTTATCGATTAAATTTACATCTCAAAAAAAAATTTTAATGCACATAGTTGCTCTTTTAGGTTTATTAACGTTTTTAGGTGGATTGGATATAATAAGATTAATTTTTAGAAATAGCATGTTTGATAATCTTTGGGCTGATTTATCTAAATTAATGATGTTGATAACAGGTTTTTGTTTTATAGTTTTGTGTTTTAAGTCTTTCCGTTATGCAAGAAATGTTATCTCGAGCAAAGACGATTAATTTAAATTTTGGTTAATTTCAACTGCAAAATTTTTTACTTTATTCCAATTAGTAAATTCATAAGTTTTTGACGTGTCTGTTGGTCCTTTGGTTATAAACATAATTAATTTAATTATTTGTCTATTAAAAAAATTATAATTAGGATAATCAACTTTTCCAGCGAAAACACCTAGTTTTTTTGGTTTCCATTTAGTCTTTTTTATAAACTTTTGTACATAAGGGTTTGTGTCTGGTTTATCTTTGCCCTCTTTACGTGCTACAACATTTACTGAAAAAAAAACATTTTTCTTTTTTTCTAGAATTCTAATATTTTGTTTTACAAAATTGATAACTTTTGAATTATGTTTTCCATACCGAATACTTGCTCCCAAAATAATACGCTCGTAATCTTCGATATTAATTTCTGATATATGTTCTATAGATATTAATTTATGCTGGTTTTTATTTAACAAATTTTCTTTTATTACCTCACAAATTTTTTTTGTTTGTCCATCTGTGCTTGAATAAACAATCAATGATTTCATAAAATATTTTAGATGTACTTAGTTATAAGATGTTTGAATAATTCTATGTGGTCATTGTTATCATTTAAACAAGGGACAAAATCAAAATTTTCTCCTCCCGCTTCAATAAAACTATTTTTTCCTTCCATTGATATTTCCTCTAATGTCTCAACACAGTCTGAAGCAAATCCAGGACATATTACTAGAATATTTTTTTTTCCTTCTTTTGGCAATTTTTCTAATGTTTTATCTGTATATGGTTGTAACCATTCTTGTGGACCAAACCTGGACTGGAAAGTTGTAATTATTGGTATTTTTATCCTAATTTTTTCGGTAATCAATCTAGTAGTTTTATGGCAATAACAATGATACGGATCACCCTTATCAAAATACTTTTTTGGTATACCGTGATACGAGGCCATTATTATATCTGGTTCCCAATTAATTTGAGCCATTTTATTTTTAATAGACTTGGTTATGGCCTCTATATAAAATGGTTCCGATTCATAATGAGGTATAATTTGTAAACTAGGTTGCCATCTCATTTTAGATAAACTCTTATAGACTTCGTCACAAACGGTGGCTGTTGTTGCGGCTGAATACTGTGGATACAATGGAAGTATCACGAGATTTTCACAACCTAACTCTTTTAAATTATTTATCTTAATTTTTATACTGGGTTGACCATATCTCATTGCATAATCTATAATCAGATTTTCATTTCCTATTTTTTTATTTAATTTTAAACTTTGCATCTCAGTATAATATCTCAAAGGAGACATGTTTTTGTCCTTCATCCAAATTTTTTTGTATGCTCTTGCAGTTTTTGATGGTCTAAACGTTAGAATAAATAGATTAAGTATTATTTGCCATATAAAAGGATTAACTTCTATCACTCTTCTGTCAGATAAAAACTCTTTTAAATATTTTCTAATGTCAGTCCAACTGGTTGATTTAGGTGTTCCTAAATTTATTATTAAAATTCCAGTTTTGCCAAATTTTATAGCAGGATGATCTTTTTCCATTAATAATCTTTCACTAATTTTACTAAATAATCTACCATATTAGGATCAGTTTGTGGAAGAACACCATGACCTAAATTAAAAATATAGGGATGATTTTTAAAATTATTTAGAATTTTTATGCTTTCTTTTTTAAGTGTATCCTTGTCACCCAATAAAAACTTTGGATCTAGGCCTCCCTGGACTGGAATTTGAACTTTTTCCGAAATGTATTTAATGTCAACATTATAATCAATATTTATAGCATTTGGTTTTATTTCTTTAATATACTCAGAGTAATTTTTTATCTCTCTTGGAAAACATATAACTGGCACATCAATAGATTTCGTAAACTCCACTAACTCTAAAGTACTTTCATATATATACTTTTTTGTATCTATGTCATCAGCTATACCAGCCCAACTATCAAAAATCTGAATTAAATTAGCTCCTGCTTTAACTTGTTCCTTTATATGAATCTTTAAAAAGTTAATTATTATTTTAATTAACTTATCTTTTTTCGACTTATTCTCTAAATCTTTTGACAATATTTTTTTTGGTGATTGTTTATTCAACATATAAACTAAAATAGTCCATGGGGCTCCAACAAATCCAATTAACGTTTTGTTTCTATTTTTTAATAAATTTGAAAGGATATTCATTGAGGAATACACAGGTGATAAAGTTTTTACAAATTGGTCTTCTGAAATATCTTCTTTAACAAACCTACTGTCTTCTAGTATAGGACCAAAATCTTTCTTAAAAGTTACGTGCTGTCCTAGTCCATAAGGCAGCATCAATATATCTGAGAAAATTATTGCAGCATCTATATTGAACCTTTTTAAAGGTTGTAATGTTATCTCTGGGACTAATTCTAGATTTAAACATAGTTTAATAAAGTCTTGATTTCTAGATCTTATTTCTCTGAATTCAGGAAGATACCTGCCCGCCTGTCTC
>MDTG01287143.1_pt1 | contig 16276 bp, 14 predicted proteins | sample 811421 | NCBI WGS metagenome assembly MDTG01 (sample SAMN05326645, study PRJNA326480) | marine metagenome | isolation source: seawater | place: Pacific Ocean: South East | collected 2011 | reverse complement strand
CGGCGGGCTGCCGCTCGTGGCTGAGCGGATCCAGATCAGCCAGCCCGCCACTGGCGAAGAGGAGTGGCTGGCCCTGCGCGAGCCCCTCGAGACCGGCTGGCTGACCTCGGGACCCAAGGTCTCTGAGCTCGAGCGGCGCTTCGCCGAGCGCACGGGCGTCAGCGACGCCCTGGCCACGACCTCCTGCACCACCGCCCTGCACTTGATCCTGGTCGCGCTGGGGGTCGGCCCCGGCGACGAGGTGATCGTGCCGGCCTTCACCTGGGTCTCGACGGCGAACGTGGTCCTCTACTGCGGCGCGACTCCGGTGTTCGTCGACGTCGAGCGCGAGAGCTTCAACCTCGACCCGGCCCAGGTCCAAGCGGCCGTGACGCCCAACACCAAGGCCGTGATCGCGGTCCACCTCTTCGGGCTCTGCGCCGATATCGCCGCCCTCGAGGCCGCGGCCCCGGGGATCCCGATCGTCGAGGACGCCGCCTGCGCGGTCGGCGCTCGCTACCAGGGCCGCGCCGCGGGCGCCCTGGGCGTTGCGGGGGCCTTCTCGCTCCACCCGCGCAAGATCCTGACTGCGGGCGAGGGCGGCCTGATCACGACGGCGGACCCCGAGCTGGCCGAGGCCATGCGCTCGCTGCGCAACCACGGCGCGAGCGTCAGCGAGGAGCAGCGCCACGCGGGGCCGCGGCCCTACCTCCTGGCGGAGTTCAACCTGCTCGGCTTCAACTACCGCATGACCGACCTCCAGGGCGCCGTGGCCTGCGTCCAACTCGACAAGCTCGACGGGCTCCTGGCCGAGCGGCGCGAGCGGGCGGCCTTCTACGAGCGCGAGCTGGCTGGGATCGAGTGGCTGCGCACTCCGAGCGCGCCCGAGGGCTACGAGCACGGCTGGCAGGCCTACGTGTGCTACGTGGACCCCGCGCGGGCCCCGCGCCCGCGCAACGAGCTCATGGACGAGCTGCTCCAGGCTGGCGTCAGCACCCGTCCCGGGACCCACGCCGTCCACGCGCTCGGGCTCTACCGCGAGCGACTCGGCACGAAGCCCGAGGACTTCCCGGTGGCCTGGGACTGCGACCAGCAGACCCTCGCGATCCCGCTGCACAACCGCATGTCGGACGAGGACTACGAGCGGGTAGTCTGGGCGCTGCGCGCGCTGAAGTGAGCCAAGCAGGGCAAGGAGCACCTCCACAGGAGGGCGGGCCCTGGTCGTAGGCCCTACGGCCCCCAGCCGACGCCTCTGGGATTCAGGAGGGCAAGTCTAGCTAAAGCCCGTCCCGAATCGGCGTCGTCACGCTTCTCCACATGTCAACCCCTCCCCTACATTTCGGGACGGGCTGTAGCTAGTGGTAGTAGAAGAATGAACAGTAGTCTGTCTCCGTTGAAGGGAAGTCGAGCATGAACGTGAGATAGCCGTGCTCAGTGTAGGTGTAGTAGTAGCGACCGTCCTCCCAGCGCCCTCGGAGAGGCCGGAGTGGCCCCGTATGATCCACGACGTAGGAGACGCGTGGGGTCTCGCTCAGGTCCCTGCCCAGCTTGTCCAACACGAGGTAGTGCTGGTTTCTTTTCGCGTCCCAGCCCCGGGATAGCGAGGCGACTTGGATCTCACCTTGTCTTGAGATTGTCCCCATTAGGCCAGCGATCGGCAAACTCGGCTCGGGGTCCTTTGGGTATGCAGGGACCAGCATGACCGCTCGCCAGAGTTCGACTTGCAGCCATTCTTGGCCGGACTTGATTGCGATCTGTCTTGCCTCGTGGAGTCGGGCTTTAATGTCCTCTGCTCTCTCGATTCCGATGATGCCGCAGAAGTGCCTGTTAAGCGTGCGCTCCAGCTTGGCCAATTCTGGCAATGGCGGTGAGCCGCCTTTGACTCGCACCCCGATGACCGGTTGGCGATACGGAAGGTGCACGTCGTAGGGCGGTTTCACCACGAGAGCGCTATACATTTGAAAAGACGTGAACGGGTAGACGTTCAGTCGGTAGTCCAAGTGATCTTCCCAGGCGGAGAACGCGATCAGCGTTGAGAAGGCAGCGTAGAAGGCTGGGTAGGCGGCCGAGCGGAGGGTCGGAAGTGAGCTAGCGGCTGGGGGATCTGGCCTAGGTGGGTCGGGCTGTTCCTTTCCGAGAGCGCCAATGAGTGCGTCCCAGTCAACGAAGAAGGCGACCAGCGGGAGCCAGTTTGGGTTCCAAATGCTCATGACCAGGCCGAGTGCGCAAATCTCCAGGCCCATCAGTGCGCCGCAGGCGGCGCGAAGGAGGGGGCGGCGCAGGAATAGGACTCCAAGTGCCGGACTTGCTTGGGCGACGAGATTGCCCAGCGCTAGCCCCTTGTAGAGAATCTCGCTCTTGAGCACGGGGACCAGATAGCTGGGGAGTTCACGACCAAGGCTTGGATACTGGAGGAGCAAAACACAACGCATGTTGTCAGAGAGTGCCCAGGTAAGGCCCGAATGCCAGAGCTTCCAGAAGAACGCGTTCAGGAACACTAGTCCGAGTGAGAACTGCACCAGGTGAATTGCACCTCGGTTCCCCGCTCGCTCGGAAGAGCTCGTAGGCCGAACCAGGCTGTCTACGGAGAGGTCCTCTCCTGCCCGCGCAGGCAGGAAAGCGAGTTGTGCCAACAGGACGATGTTGAACCAGTGTGACCAGCCCGTGAGATGAAAGGACTCGACGTAGGAGCACGGAATGAGTGTTGAGAACGCGCTCACCGCAATTGAGGCTCGTGTAAACACGCCCAGAGCCATTCCCAGGCTGCTGACGAGGGCGACCCACCACCAACCGACTACCCAGTCTGCAGAGGGGGGGCTGGGTGAAACAAGCGCGAGAAGGCCTACGGGTTTGTAGCTCGAGGGGTCGGTGGCCTCTGCGAGCGCGCGCAGGGCGCTTGGAGGACAGCACCGCATCAGGGTCCAGAGGACGGCGCTGGATAGGAACAACCGGCAGATTGGGAGCGACCACCGGGCATTGGGATTGAACCAGGTCGCCCAGCTACGGGAGCGCCATTCGCTGAACTGCTGTGAGTCGATCATGCGTGGCCTCTTGGGCGAAAGTGGCCTTTTTGGCCCTCGTCAGATTATCTCGTCCGATTGTGGTGTAGCGGGTCGTCTTTCGGCAGGGGCTCTTGCGGGAGTCCGCCTTGGGGCAGTTAGTGCGCCAAGGGAGAGTCGCCGTCGTTTCGTGAGTGCGCTGTGTCGCTCGCTCACCCCTCGGGCAGGTCGTCCAGGGCGACGCCGATTGCGTCCAGGTCGGCGTCGACGGTCTGGCGCGCGCGGCGAGTGGGCTGAGCGCCCGCGAACCCGCCGTCGTGGAGGGTGGCGGTCGTCACGGAGTCCTTGAGCATGTGCCCGGTCAGGATCCCGACCACCCTGGCGTCCGGCGCGATCGTGCCCTCGGCGACGTGCCGCTTGAGGCCGGCGACCGAAGCCGCCGAGGCCGGTTCGCAGCCCACGCGCGCTTTGAGCTGAGGGGTCAGGACCTCGGGCGTCCGATCCTTCGTGCGAGGCGCTCGCCGCCGACCAGGGTGACCCACACCCCAAAGGCGAAGGGGGTGGCCAGCGCCAGGACGATCGCGCTGAGCACGAGCTCCAGCAGCGGGGTCAGCAGCAGCTGCGTGCTCGCGGGCAGGGCGCCGGTCCACAGGGCGTGGCTGGCGAGGCTGGCCAGGGTCCCGGCCAGCGCCCCGCCGCAGAGGATCGCGAGCGGAGCTTGGATCCAGTCCCGCCACGGACCCTGTCGGGCGTAGACGGAGCAGCCGAGGCAGAGCACGACCGCGGCGGCCTCGAGGAAGTAGACGTCGAGGAAGCTGGCCTTGGTCTGGTGGCCTGCGACGTTCAGCAGCGTCAGGGTCTGGGATTGCACCTTGGGCAGCGCGGCCTCGAGGGAGTCGCCGGCCCAGAGCAGGAGGGTCAGGCGGCTGTTGACCTCCATCGCGAAGATCAGCAAGCAGAGCGCGAAGGTCAGCGCGGCGAGGGCGCCGAAGCGCAGGCTCTGGTTCCGCAGCGCGAGCGCGCGGGCGACGACCCAGGCCAGCGGGCCGAGCAGGAGCGAGCAGGCCAGGAGCGCGAGCGGGCGGGCGCTCGTCCCCCAGAGGGGGAACTGGGTGATCGCGGCCGCGACCGGCGCGACCAGGGACTGGCAGAGCGCGCGCCCCGCGGTCTCGGCCGTGAGGGGCGGCGGCTGAGGCGCGCTCGCCTCGCTCACTGGAGCAGGTCCGCCAGCGCGGCGCCGATCGCGTCGAGGTCGGCGTCGACGGTCTGGCGGGTGGTGCGCGTCGGACGAGCGTCTTTGAGCTGGCCGTCGTGGAACTGGGCCGTCGTGACGGGGTCCTTGAGCAGGTGCCCGGTCAGGATCCCGACCACCCTGGCGTCCGGCGCGATCGTGCCCTCGGCGACGAGCCGCTTCAGGCCGGCGACCGAAGCCGCCGAGGCCGGCTCGCAGCCCACGCCCGAGGCGTCGATCTGCTCCTTGGCCGCCAGGATCTCGCTGTCGCTCACCGAGAGGCACACTCCCTGCAGGTGGTCCAGCTCGCGCGTCGCCTTCTCCCAGCTGCGCGGGTTGCCGATCCGGATCGCCGTCGCGATCGTCTCGGGCTCGGGCTCCGCCAGGAAGGTGTCCGCCGTCCCGGCGCGGTGGCCCTGGATCCAGCGCGCGAAGGGAGCGGCGCCGTCCGCCTGGACGCAGGCCACCCGGGGGAGGCGGTCGATCAGCCCGATCGCGTGCGCCTCGCGCAGGGCCTTGCCCAGCGCCGAGACGTTGCCCAGGTTGCCCGAGGGCAGCACGATCCAGTCCGGGGCCTCCCAGTCCAGGTCGTCCAGGATCTCCAGCCCGATCGACTTCTGGCCCTCGATCCGCCAGGGGTTGACCGAGTTGAGCAGCCCCAGGCCGAAGCGCGCGCTGGCCTCCTCCACGAGCTGCATCGCGAGGTCGAAGCTGCCCTCGACCTCGAGCACGCGCGCCCCGTAGGCGATCGTCTGGGCCATTTTCCCGCTGCTGATCTTGCCCGCGGGGACGAAGACCACGCCGGGCACCCCCGCCAGCGCCGCGTAGCTGGCCAGGGACGCGCTGGTGTTGCCCGTGGACGCGCAGGCCACGATCTTGGCGCCCTCGGCGATCGCCAGGCTGATCCCGACGCACATGCCGCGGTCCTTGAAGGAGGCGGTCGGGTTCTCGCCCTCGTGCTTGAGCCGCAGCTCGCCGCTCGTGAGCCCGGCCCAGCGCGCGACGCCGGCCACGGGGTAGAGGCCGGTGTTGCCCTCGAAGCGGGTGACCATGGCCTCGAGGGGGAGCCCCGGCGCGATCAGCTCGCGGTAGCGCCACACGCCCGAGCGGTCGGGTCCCTGCTTGGCCAGCCGGCGCTGGCGGAAGGTCTCCGCCAGCTCGGCGCCGTCGAGGCGCTCGAGGTCGGGCAGCCACTCGAGGGCGGGGCCGAGCTCGGCGCAGGTTTCGCAGCTGGCGGCGCGCTCGGGGGCGTCGCAGCGGAGGCAGCTGAGGGTGGAGTGGATCGACTCAAGCTTCATGGCGCCAGCTCAGGACTTCGATCAGGTGGTTGAGGTTGCCCAGCACGCGGCTGGCGGTCTCGTCCGCGCCAGCGCCGGGCCCGCGCAGGAAGAGCTCCATGGGGGAGTCGTTCATGACTCCCTCCAGGCGCACGGCGTTGTGGAAGCCCTCCACGGCGGCGAAGGGGTCGCTCGCGGGCACGGCCCGCGGCCCGACGGCGGCTCGCACGGCGCCGCCCGCGATCTCGACCTGGCCGAAGAGCTTGAGGACCTGGCCCTCCTCGGCGAGCCGGGCGATCAGCTCCGGGCTGGCCCCCACGATCCCGCGCTCGAGCCCGAGCTCGGCGTCGCCGCGCAGCTCGACCTCTTCGGCGCCGATCACGACCCCCGTCAGGTGCCGGACCAGGCCGACCAGCTTGACGGCCACGTCCATGCCCTCGAGGTCGTAGCGCCAGTTGCGCTCGGCGAAGCCCTTCTCGACCGCTTCGTCGCGGGCCTGGTCGAAGGCGGCGCCCTCGGCGAGGCGCTTGAGGATGTAGTTGGTCGTCCCGTTGAGCACGCCCTCCACCGAGCGCAGCTCGAAGCCGATCCCGGCGACCATTTCGGTGGCGGGGATCCCTGCCAGGGTCGAGGCGTGGTCGAGGAAGGGCACCCCTCGCTCCTTGGCCAGCTCGAGCACCCCTGAGAGGACCTCGCGGCTGCGCTGGTGGCTCTTGGCGGCCGTCACGACCGGGATCCGGGCCTCGAGGGCCGCGCGCACGTCGCCGAGGGCGGGCGCGCCGGTCTCGAGGTCGGTCGGGGTCAGCTCGACGTGGACGTCCGGGCGGGCCTCGGCCAGGAGCGCCGCGGCGTCTCGGTCCGCCCTCGGGCGGTCGTAGTCGCGCTCCAGCTTGCGCGCCGTGACGCGGGCGGGGTCGAGGTCCTCACCCAGGTAGGCGCCGCGCCCGTCCGCGGCCAGGACCAGGCGCGCCCGACCCCCGCCTGGGACCCGCACGCGCTGAAAGGAGGCCAAGAGGGCCCGGCCGACGTGGCCGAGTCCGAACACCGAGATCCGCATGGCCCTGTTTTACAGGATCCCCTTCGACCTGCCCCAAGGCGTGAGAACCGGGGAGGTGCCCGATACTGAGCAGGTGCCACTACAACTGAGCAGGTGCCAGTACAGACGCAAACCCGGTCGAATGACCGGGTCTGCGCCGCGCTCCGTGACCGTCGGGATCGGTCGGGGAAGTTGATCACGAAACGTGCTGGTCTATAGAGCACGCCCTGAGCCAGCAGTTAAATCCATACGTTTCCGTCAGGGAGTTGCGCGCGGTGTTCGATATGGGGCATTGGGCTGCCCCGGGCTGGGATGAAGCGCCCGAAATCGTCGGCGCCTTGCTCTCTTTATCCCTCTTGTTCCCCTTCTTTGGCCTTGATGAGTTGCCAGCGGCGCTCGAGCTCGGCAAGGCCCAGCTCGCCCAGCTCCCCTCCCAGGGCCTCGACCTGGCGGAAGCGGCTCTCGAATCGGGCGGCGGCCTGGCGCAGGGTGTCCTCGGCGTCGAGGTCGAGGTGGCGGGCCAGGTTGACCGCCGAGAAGAGCAGGTCGCCCAGCTCGGCTCGGGTCCGCTCCGGGTCACCGGCTGCGAGCTCGGCCTCGAGCTCGCCGAGCTCTTCCCGCAGCTTGGCGAGGGGTCCGGCGGCGTCGGGCCAGTCGAAGCCGACCGTGGCGGCCTTGGCCTGGACGCGCTGGGCGCGGAGCAAGGCCGGCAGGTGGCGGGGCAGCCCGTCGAGGATCGAGCGGCGCCCCTCACGCCTCTTGTGCTCCTGCCAGGCGCGGGCGACCTCGGCGGGGTCCTCGACCTCCTGGCTGGGGTCGAACACGTGGGGGTGGCGCCCATGGAGCTTGCGGGCGATCCCCTCCGCGACCGCGCCGAGGTCGAAGCGCGCCTCCTCTTGGCCGATCCGGGCGTGGAACACGACCTGGAAGAGCACGTCGCCGAGCTCCTCGCGGATCGCCGCGTCCTCACCCTCTTCGAGGGCCTCGAGCAGCTCGTAGGACTCCTCGAGCAGGTAGCTGCGCAGGCTCTCGTGGGTCTGCTCGCGGTCCCAGGGGCAGCCCCCCTCGCCGCGCAGGCGGTCCATGAGCCAGATCAGCTGGCGCAGCCCCAGCAGGCGCGGGTCGTCGGGCGGGACGGCGCCGAGGGGCTCTGGCTGCGCGGCCTCAGTCAATGTGGGGCAGGAGGGGCGAGGTCGGCGAGAAGACTTGCTGATGCAGCAGGACCGCGTGGCGGTCGGTGATCCCGGCCAGGAAGTCGAGCACGGTCTGGGTCACGTGCAGGCCGTCGTCGGGGTCGCCCTCGGCGCGCATGCGCTCCTGGACCTGGCGCGGGAGGTGGGCCGGGTGGTCGCAGAAGTAGCCGAAGAGCTCGCGCAGGAGGCGGCGGCCCTTCTCGCACATGATCTCGACGCTCGGGTGGCGGTAGACGCGCTCGAGCAGGAAGCCGATCAGGGTCTCGACCACGTCCTCCTCCTCGTCGGGGAGGGCGACCACGGGCTCGGGCTGGCGGCGGACGTCGTCCGCGCTGGGGGTCTCGCCGATCGCGATCAGCCGGCGCTCGGTCTCCTCGAGGGCCGCCTGGACCAGCGACCCGATCACGAGCCGGGTCAGCGCTCCGTGGCGCACGAAGCGGCGGTGGCGGAAGTCGGTCAGCCCGACCTGGTCGATCTGGCGGTTGAGCGAGTCGAGGCCGAGGTCCTGGACCTCGCGCAGGGTGAAGAAGCCGTAGAAGAGGGCGTCCTCGAGGTCGTGGCTGACGTAGGCCAGGGTGTCGGCCATGGACGCGATCTGCGCTTCGACGCCGGGCTGGGGGAACTCGCTGAACTCCTGGGGCGCCTCGGGGTGGTCGAAGGTCGTCATGTGCTTGGCGATCCCCTCGCGCGCCTCCCAGGTCAGGTTCAGGCCGGGGAAGTCGTAGCGCCGCTCGAGGTGATCGATCACGCGCAGGGCGTGCAGGTTGTGATCGAAGCCGGGGAGGCCGCGGGCCTGAGCCAGCTCGTTCAGCTCGACCTCGCCCATGTGGCCGTAGGGCGGGTGACCGAGGTCGTGCATCAGCGCGATGCAGTTGGCGAGCGAGATGTTCGCGCCCAGGAAGGAGGCCAGGCTGCGCGAGATCTGGCTGACCTCGAGGGTGTGGGTCAGGCGGGTGCGGTAGTGGTCGCCCTCGTGGACCACGAACACCTGCGTCTTGTGCTGCAGCCGGCGGAAGGCCTCGCTGTGGAGCACGCGGTCGCGGTCGCGCTGGTGCGCGGTCCGCAGGGAGGGAGGCGGCTCGTCGTGGCGGCGCCCGCGGCTCTGGCTGCTGCGCGCGGCGTAGCTGGCGAGGCTGCGGTCTTCGAGGGCCTCGAGGTCCTGGCGGTTGCGAATCATGACAGGGTCGTAAACCAGCGGGTGGGGATCCGCAAGCGGCCTGGCGAGTCCAGCGAAAGCGTCGCCCTTGGTTTCAGTCCTCGGGCGAAGGCGCCCGCTCGCCGACACCCTCGGCGAGTCGCTCGGGTGTCCAGCCTGGACGGGGTGGCCGGCGCGCGGGGCGGCGTCGCGGCTTAGGTCCTTCGGCGCGTCCTTTGTGGTGAGGGCCTCCAAACCCCGCGGGGCCGCGCGCTCCGCCGATTGGAGAACCACCCATGCGACTGCCGACGACCGTCGTCGCGATCGTCCTGCTGAGCGCCGTCACGGCCTCGGCCCAGGGCGCCGGCAACCTGACCAAGACCGGAAAGGGCTTCCGCTGGAAGCGGGGCTCGATCACGATCGAGCTGCGCGACCGGGATCGGAAGTGGACTCAGGCCGAGGCCGACAAGATCACCTACGGCCTCGACCGCCTGCCCAACGTGCTGCTCGAGCCGAGCCAACGGATCAAGGTCAACACCTTCTTCCGGGACAAGAAGCCCCGCGGCGCCTTCTGGAACCCCAAGGACGTGCTCGCCACGACCGTGATCGACGTCGGCCGCGGCTGGGTCGCCTACGGCGACTCGCTCCTCGCGCGCCCCGCGGCGCGCGTCTATCAGACCGTGGCGCACGAAATGGCGCACGTGGCTCACTACGCCCTGCTCAGCCGCTTCCGCTTCGTGGCGGCGCGGCTGATGGTCGCCGGCCGCAGCGCCGGCTGGAAGCAGCACTCCTTCACCGCGATCGGCAGCGGGCTCAAGTCCTACAACGGCTTCGTGAGCACCTACGCGCGGACCAACCACCGCGAGGACTTCGCCGAGAGCGCGGAGTTCTACTGGCTCAACCCCGACGAGCTGCGGCGGGTCAACCCGGCCAAGTTCCGCTACATGCGCGACAAGGTGTTCAAGGGCAAGGTCTCGCCGGCCGGCTCGCGCCAGGTCAACCACAAGGCGATCAACCCGGTCAAGCCGCGGATCACGGCCCTGGGCGAGACCAAGGAGTCGCGCCGCGGCATGGTCAAGATCAAGGGCGAGCGCTTCATGGGCCCGCGCGACGGCGGCTACAACCGCGTCCACTACCGCGGCCAGCGCGCCCTCCGCCTCGCGGTCTCGCGCCAGACGATCCACTCCTGGGTGCCTGGGATCAGCCCCGGCGCGGCGCCGGTCACGGTCACGACCCAGGACGGCAAGAGCAACGCCAAGGCCTTCGAGGTCGACTCGAAGCCCTGGTGGAAGTTCTGGTAGCGGGAGCGTGCGTTCCTTCCTCGCAGCCGCGCTGACCGCGCTGGCCCTGGGCGGCGGCGTGTGGGCGCTCCTCGAGCGCCCGGCGTCCGAGCCCAGCGCCGGGTCGAGCCCCGCCCGCGCCGAGCCCGCGCTCGAGCGGGCGGCGCGGGAGGCCCTGCAGCAGGAGGGGCGCCAGGCTCCTGAGTCCCGCGCGCAGACCCTGCCTGCGCTGAGCGCGCAGGCCCTGGGGCGCGTGGTCGACGCGCGCAGCGGCGCGCCCTTGCCGGGTGCGCGGGTCGCGCTCCGTCGGCCCGGGGGTGAGCTCCTGCTCGGCCTGCGCTGCGACGAGGCGGGGGCCTTCCCGCTGACCGGCTTGCCCGCGGGCGAGCTGGAGCTGGTCGCGCTGGCGCGCGGGCACCTGGTCCCCGCGCCGCGCGCGCTGGGGCCCGCCGAGCGCGCCGGGCTGACCCTGGCGCTCGACCCCGGGCACGAGCTGCGCGCGCGGATCGGCTGCGGGGACGGGGCGGCGCTGCCTCGCGAGGCCCGCGTGTGGGTCGAGGCGGGGCCGGGCTACTTGGCCGGCGACGACCCCGAGGCCCCCGACGCCGAGGGCAGGCTGACGCTCGGCGGTCTGCCTGAGGGCCCCTGCGCGCTGCGGGTCGAGGCGCCTGGTTACGCGCCGCTCCGGGTCGGCTTCGCCGCGCCCCCCGCGCACGAGGTCGAGCTGGTGCTCGAGCGGCTCGCCCTGCGCGGCGAGGTCCACGGCGAGCTAGCGGAAGACCTGGTGGTCGAGGCCGTGGCCTGGGAGAGCGAGGCCCGCGCGCGGGGCGCCGTCGAGGCGGGGCGCTTCGCCCTCGCCCTGCCGCACCCGGGCAGCTGGCTGGTGCGGGCGCGCCAGGCCGGCGCGGCGAGCCCGTGGCGGCGGGTCGAGGTGCCGGGCGACGAGCCGGTGCTCGAGCTCGAGACGACCAGCGAGCTGCGCGGCCGGGTGCTCGACCCCGCGGGTGAGCCGCTGGCGGCCGACTTGCGCATCCGCGACCTCGCCGGGCAGGAGCGCCGCCTGCGCAGCGGCGCCGACGGGCGCTTCCGGCTCGAGGCGACCCGCGGCGAGGAGCTGACCCTCTCGGCGCACGCCGCGGGCCTGGCGCCTGGCGTGCAGCGCGCGCGGGTGTGCTGCGCCGACGAGGAGGTCCTGCTCGAGCTGGAGGCGCTCGTCCCCGTGGCGCTCGCCCCTTTCCGCGATCGCGAGGGGCGGCCGCTCCAGGGGCGGCTGGTGCTCGACCCGGGCGCGCACGACCCCCACGAGCACCGCGGCGAGCGCCTCTCCTTCGAGGTCGAGCTGGACGCCGAGGGGCTGCCGCGGCTCGAGGGTCTGCCGGCGGGGACCTGGACGATCTCGCTGGTCGAGGAGGCGCGCGACGAGCTGCGAGCCTGGGCGCTCGAGGTCGACACCGGCGCCAGCGAGTCGCCGCCGCGGATCGGGCTCAGCCAGGACGCCCCGCGCGGCAAGCTCGGGGGACGCGTCCTCGGCCGGCTGCCCGGAGGACTCGTCCAGGTCGAGCTCCGCCCCGCCGAGCCCGCGACCGAGGCCTTCGGCTTCCTGGCCGCCCGCGCTGTCGACGAGGAGGGCGGGTTCGCCTTCCCGGCCGTGCCGCCAGGGCGCTACAGCGTGCGCGCCCTGGGCGAGACCCGCGCCAGCGAGCTGGGCGAGGTCGAGGTCCAGCCCGGTCGCGAGGCCTGGATCGAGCTCCGGCTCGACTGATCGGCCGCCTCGTCGATCGCTGGCAATTCAGGGAGCGAGCTTGAGCGCTCGGTTGAGTCTGGTTCCAGCAGCGTCTACAAAGGTCGGTGGATCGGTCGTCGCACCCCTCGCTGCGGACGACCTCAATGTCACTGATCTTGTTGATCGAGCCCAGCCCCTGGGCTCGCACCGTGCTCCACCGGCAGCTCTCCCAGTTCGGGCAGGTGACGCTGCAGGAGAAGCTCCCGGGCGAGCCCCTGCAGATCCCGCCGGCCTGCAACCTGGCGGTGATCTCGGGCGACGCGCTGGGCTCGAGCGGCGACGGGCTCGAGGTCCTCGAGGAGGCCGGGGCCTGCCCGGGGATCCTCCTCACGCGCGAGCCCCTGCTCGTGACGCCCGTCGACGGGGTGATCGTGATCCCCTACCGCGACGCCGGGTCGCTCTTCCTGCCCACGGTGCGGATGCTGCTCAAGACCAGCACTGAGAGGTTCACTCTCGGCAAGTAGCTCAGAGCGTGAGCGGCAGCTCGAGCGCTTCGCCGAGGACGAAGCGGTAGGCCTGCTGGGTGACCTCGGCCGCGCGGCGCCAGGTGAAGCGGGCCAGCAGTTCGGGCGAGACGCGGCGGGGCTCGCGCAGCGCGCGCTCGACGGCGGCCCGCACCGCGGCGGGGTCGCTGGGGTCGGTCAGCTCGGCTTGCTCGCCGAAGTATTCGCCCGCCGAGCCGCGGTCGGTGCTCACGACCGCGCAGCCGAGAGCGGCCGCCTCCAGGCTGACCAGGCCGGGGGTCTCGCGGAAGGAGACCAGCGCGTGGACCTGAGCGCGCGCGTAGTGCTCGGCCAGCTCGGCGTGGGGCAGCGGACCCAGGAGCTGGCAGCGGCCGTGGCGCGCGGCCGCGGCGCGGCAGGCCTGCACGTAGTCAGGGTGGCGGCGGTCGTCGCCGATCAGGGTCAGCGGGGCGTCGAGGCCGGTCAGCGCCTCGATCAGGCCGAGCTGGTTCTTGAGCGGGTGGAGCTTGCCCACGCAGAGCACCCCGGCGCGCTCGCCCTCCGCGGGCGCGGCCGGCGGGTCGACGGCGTTGGGGACGACGGCGGTCTTGCGCCTCAGCTCGGGCAGCGCGAAGTGCTCGGCGAGGAGCTCGAGCTCAGCCGCCGAGTTGGGCAGGAGCACGTCCGCCAGCTCGAGCAGGCGGCGGACCCGGAGGCGGCGGGCGCGCGCGGCGGGCGTGGCCTCGTCGCGCGCGCGGAAGCGCGCCAGGGAGCGCTCGCGGCCGACGAGCGCCTCGCGGGCGCGCAGGCTCAGCTTGCGCCGCAGGCGCCGCAGGTAGCGCCCCTCGCTCAGGTCCCACCAGATCGTCGAGAGCGCGATCGGCAGCCCCGCCGCGCGGGCGGCCTCGGCGACCGGGAGCGCCGCCTCGTCCGACTGGAGGTTGAACAGGTGGACCAGGTCGTAGCCCGCCAGGTCGGGCTGCGCCGCGTCGCTGCGCTCGACCTCGACCCCCAGCGCGACCAGCTCCTCGCTCGTGCGCAGCCACTGGAGCGTGTCTCCGCCGAAGTCGGCCACAGCGCCGGGGCGGTTCCAGAGGAGGGCCTTCACTCGCGTCCCTTCTTTCGCTCGCCAGAATAGACTGCGCGCCAGTGAAGGTCCTGCTCTGGAATCGACCCAACTCGCGCGAGCACCCCGGCGGCGACACGGTGCAGTGGGAGCACACGGCCCGAGAGCTGGAGCGCCTCGGCCTCGACGTGAGCCTCTCCTGCGAGCCGGACCCCGCCCTCGCGCCCTACGACGTGGTCCACCTGTTCAACCTCCAGTGCAGTGAGGTCGTGCTGCCCGTGGCCGAGAAGGCCCGCGCGGCGGGCAAGCGGATCGCGCTGTCCACGATCTGGTGGGACCCGATCGAGGCCAAGTACGTGAGCAAGCGGGACAAGTCGCACGCGCTCCAGTGGGGCGAGCGCCTCTGGGGCTCGCGCCTGGGGGTCGCCGGCTTTCGCCGCTGGAAGCTGACCCGCAAGCGCTCGCGCAAGACCCGGCAGCGGGTGCTGCGCCTGCTCGAGCTGGCCGACGTGCTCCTGCCCAACTCGGCCGGCGAGCGGCGCGTGATCGAGCGCTTCTTCGCGACCGGAGACCTGAGCGGCAAGACGGTCGTGGTCCCCAACGCCACGACCTTCGCGGACCCGGGCTCGGGGGGCGAAGCGGGCGAGCGCTCGGGCCTGCTCTGCGTGGGCCGGATCTACCCGCTCAAGAACCAGGCCGGCCTGATCCACGCCACGATCGGCCTCGACGCGCCGCTCTACCTGGTGGGGGACTTCAGCAACGAGCGCTACGAGCGCCAGTGCCGCGCCCTGGCCGCGGAGCACGGGCGGGTCGAGTTCCTGGGGCGGGTCCCGCACGACGAGCTGCCGCAGCTCTACCGGCGGGTCCAGGCCCACGTGCTGCCCTCCTTCCAGGAGACGACCGGCCTGGTCAGCCTCGAGGCCGCGACCTGCGGCGCGGCCGTCGTGACCACCGACCGCGGGCCGACCGACGAGTACTTCGGCGACGAGGCCTACTACCTCGACCCCTTCCAGCCGAGCTCGATTCGGGCCGCCTGCGAGCGCGCCCTGAACCAGCCGCTCAGCGTCTCGCCCGAGCGCCTGGGGCGCTTCACCTGGGAGAAGGCGGCCCTGGCGACGCGTCAGGCCTACCGCTGGCTCGACGACCCGAGCACCGCGCGGCCGGTCGACCTCGAGGTCGACTGCGCCCGCTACCGCTGAGCCTCCAGCCGCGAGGAGCCTCCATGTCGAACCGAATCTCCCTCGCCGCGACCCTGGCGACCCTGCTGAGCGCCCCGGCGCTGGGTGCACCGCCGCCCTTGAAGGAGCCCTCGGGGATCGCGCGCGCCGGCGACGAATACCTGGTCGTGGACGACGACCGGCCGGGTCGCGTGTTCGTGCTCGAGATCCCCGCGGACCTGCGCCAGACCCCGCCCAAGCCGCGGCGGCTGACGATCGCGCCCGTGCGGAGCTTCAGCGTCGGGGGCCCCCTGGCCCTCGACCCCGAGTCGGTCGTGGTCGACCCCCTCGACGGGCGGGTCGCGCTCCTCTCCGAGCGCCTGGCGGCGGTCGTGGTCGAGCGCGAGGGGCGCCCCGAGGTGCTCTTCGACCTCGGCGGGAGCTTCACCGAGTTCGCCAACCGCGGCCTGGAGGGCCTCGCCCTGCGCGCCGTGGAGGGCAAGCGCGAGTGGGCGATCCTGTGGGAGGGGGGCTATCCCGAGGCCAAGGTCCTCCCGCCCGAGGTCGACAAGGAGCGCTCCTGGAGGGCTCGCCGCCCGGTGGTCGTCGCCTACGACGAGGCGACCCGCAAGGTGCGCAAGGTCTCGCTGAAGGTGAAGCGGCCGGCGGGGCCCTGGGAGCAGGCCTTCCGCGCGCCGGACCTCGTGCTGGCGCCGAGCGGCGCCAAGGGCTGGCGCTACCTCGCGATCCTGTCCTCGGAGCACGCCATGCCCAACGGGGTCGGCGAGCCGAAGTACGCCCACCGCTGGCTGCAGCGCTTCGACGCCAGCGGGAAGCGGGTGGGCGAGCCCCTCGACCTCGACGCGCTCTGCGCCGAGGCCGGCTGGAAGGACCTGGCGGGCCAGGCCAACTGGGAGGGGCTGAGCTGGCACGTCGTGGGCGAGAGCGTGGCCTTGGTGTTCGACACCTGGCCGCGCGGGGTCGAGCCGGCCTTGATCGTCGTCCCGCTTCCGACCGACTGGCGATAGCCCGCTCAGGCGGCGAGGCGCGAGCGGGGCCGCAGCTCGAGCTCGAGTCCTGCGGGCGCGGGCACGTCCGTCCCGCCGCAGCCGAGGGTGGGGCAGGCGCCTAGCTCGGCGACGCACTCGGCGTGGAGCGTGGCGCGGCAGCCCCGGCAGTCGAGCAGCTCCCCCTCGTGGAGCGCGTCGTGGCAGTAGGGGCAGCGCTGGCGCTCGCCCAGGTGCCTGGTGGAGGTCCGCGCGCTGAACTCGAGTGGAGCGGCGCGGCGGCGGATGCTCGCGCGCCAGGCCTCCTGCTCTCGCTCCTGGCGCCTGCGCAGGCAGGTCAGGATCACGCCGTAGAGCAGGCAGGCCACGGTCGCGAGCGCGAGCGCGCTCAGCAGCGCGACCTCGCCCGAGCGCCCCTCGTTGAGCAGGCCGAAGCTCCACAGCAGGCCCCCCGCCGTGGCTCCGTAGCCGTAGGCCTCCGTCTCCAGGGAGTTCAAGCGGAGCGCCTCCGCGCCTGGATCTGGAGCCGGGCGCTGCGGGGGCGGAGGTGGATCTGGAGCGGGCGCTCGCTGGGGGGCAGCTCGCTCGAGCCGCCGCAGCCGACGGTCGTGCAGCGGCGCAGCTCGCGAGCGCACTCGGCGTGGAAGGCGGTGTGGCAGGTCTCGCAGGCCAGGAGCGCGCCCTCGGTGT